>MDTG01262838.1_pt1 | contig 17974 bp, 6 predicted proteins | sample 811421 | NCBI WGS metagenome assembly MDTG01 (sample SAMN05326645, study PRJNA326480) | marine metagenome | isolation source: seawater | place: Pacific Ocean: South East | collected 2011 | reverse complement strand
TATTTTCTTTTCACTATTTGAATCAGCCAATGAAACACTTACAGAAGGCTTAATATCATTATCTTGGAAGGTTATATCAACACTATTACTAACCTCGGATTTTATTGCATCAACAACGTTGTTCATTTCTAGGGTAAGAAACTCTAGAGGCTCATTAAATACGTCGTCATCATTTGCTAAAACATATACACTTGCTCTAGTCTCACCAGCAGGTACAGTGACTTTATAAGCAATTGATGATGAAGATGATGGATCACCAGTTCCAGCTATAGTTCTTCTTAGATCATTGATAACATCAACAATATCCTCTTGAGTAAGTACACCATCATATATTCTAATATCTCCGATATAGCCTTGGAAATGATCGGATGTTCCACCAATAACTAGGTCACCTACAGTTGGCATATCAATAGAGTTGTCTGATGAAAGGTATTTAGTCTTTACAAGCTCGCCATCCAAGTACATATTAGCAACCCAAGATTCCTCCAAATCATCAGTTGACGGATTTACAGCGGATAATTTACCTAAGGTGTAGGTAATGTTATAAAATTGACCTACTTCAAGTTGATTACCCTCATTGTCTCGGCTGATATCTGTCAAATCTTTTAATCCTCCACCGATTGCACCCACACTAAATTCAGTCTCACTACCATTAAGATATGAATTTAATTTCCAGTGATAGTAATTATCAGGAGTCTGAATTATATCTCTATGAAACTGTGAATCGTCACTAGTGACATTCATTAATATATTAATGCTTATATCACCTTCAATCATCAGAGAACCATCAAAAGGAATGACGATATTGTCATCTACTCCATCAAAATAAAGAGCTTTTAATTGTTGAACTGGTACAGTATCATTCTGGCTAAGCCCATCTTCTTCATCTCCGTCAGGAATTGGATTGAATAATTTATATTCGGCTCCTCCATTTAGTTTACCGTCATTACCATTACCACTTACATCAACAATAACTGAGGAGTTAGGGTCGGCATTAAAGAAGTCATATGCGGCAGCTAAAGTGACCAAATTATCAATTTCATTTTCATCAGAAATTGCAAAATCATCAACTGAAGCTGGATTAATCAGTAAAGTAACATCATCTTCATCGAGACTCATCATCTCAAGGGAAACTTCTACATCATGAGTAGTGGTCTGATCTAAGTCAACATTTAAAGTAACGAACTCATCACCACCTTCTACAAGTGGAGTGGTGTTATTACTTGCACTTAAACTTACAGTTGGGAAAATATCATTATCATTAATATCAACTTGAATACTAGCTGAGGTTCCAACTTGACCAAAGGCCACGCTCTCGATTTCAAGATCTAGGCTCTCAGTTCCTTCATTTTTGACCTTATCGTCCGCTGCGTAAATGTAGAATGTCTTCTCAACTTCTCCAGCAGGAACCAAGATTGCATTATTATCAACCTCAATACCCTCTGATTCGCTGCGGTATAGGTTTAAGATTTCATTACTTGATAAGGCACCATTATAAATTCTTATATCATCTAACCTTCCCTTGAAATTTCTGTTTGGTCCACCCTCGCCTGCTATGGTGAGGTAACCCTCCGCCGGTACATCCTCGTAATAATACTCTGATGTGGTAGTATGAGCTAACTTACCATCATAATATCCTCTAACAGTAATTACATTTTCAGGCTCTTCAGTGGATGTAGAGTCTACTGCTGTTTGAGTTGTAGTAAGGGTGTAGGTAATCATAACCCACTTCTTTTGTGGCGCTCGGTGTTTACCATACTCACTTTGATAATGGCAGCAGTCAACAAATATTCCATTATATGAGCCAGGCGAGTAACCAAACCAAGAAAACTCTCCGACATCTCCATACACCGGGTCATTATAATGAGCTACAACCCCTAAGCCATAATAGTGGTTTTGAGCGTGGAGAATCATCGGATTTTGATCAGGAACATCTTCAACATAAGCCCAAACACTCATTGTCATATCACCAGTAGTCGTTTTTAAACTACCATCAAATGGGATAGCAACAAACTGATCATTTCCATTAAATTGTAATGCACTCTCAGGATTACCAAATCTATCATTAATAAAGTCAGCTTTTACATACTCAGCATTGTTTCCATTTCCACTCTCATCATTTGCATTTCCTGAGAATTTGTAGTGCGCAACAAGATTAGCAGCAGAAATTTGATTATCTGATAAAATATTATCACTTACAAAAAAGTCTGATTTATCTGCTGCTGATCCACTTTCATTATCCTCCTTAGCTGTTAACACAAGAGAAACATCAACAGTTGTGACCTCACTAAGTTTAGCCTTCATCTCAATGTAATCATTTTCTCCACCGCCTTCAGTTATTTCAAAACCTTTTATCTTCTCGACAGATACGTCTGGACTCACGTCATTATCTTGTATCAAGATGGAGACAACACTGCTTTCTCCTATGACACCGTTAGTTATTTCACCCGCGGATATTTGAAGGGTCTCATCGCCCTCATTGAAGTCTGTATCATCTTCAGGGAATACATAATAATTTCCTGAGGTAGTTCCAGGTGATATAATAATTGAATTTCCAGTGGCATAGCCTTCTCTCTCATATAGAATTTTAATCTCTTCCTCTGACAATGCTCCTTTGTAGAATCTAATATCATCAAGTTTACCTATGAAAGGCTCATTTCCATTATAGTTAGACCCTATTGCAAATATATGATCGCTCTGTGATGGGAAATCCCAATTACTATTATTTACATCTTTAGTCTCAGCAAACTGACCATTAATGTAGGTCGTGTAGACATATTTTTTAGTTGTTATTTGCTCTTGAGTTGCAGTATCAATTACTGTTGTCTGGCTGATAGTATCCGCAACCAGAGTATACATCACCCACGTATTGAGAGGAGTACTTTGGTTAGTTCCTATATCATGCCCAAAGCCAGATGCCCTGCCTCTGAACTCGTGTTTAGTTCCGTTATCTCTTTCATCACTCCATACGCCAAAATATCCATTTGGACCTGAAATAATATATGACGTATAGCCACTACCATTATCAATTTTATTTACCCACATGCTGATCGACATAGGCCCCTCAAACTGTATCGCACCAGTGTAAGGGACTTCAACCCTAGCACCTGATCCATCAAAGAGGAATGCACTGTTTTCATTACCAAACCTGTCGGTTGTAGGAATGGCGCCATTGTTAAATCCATTTATTCCATTACCACTACCATCCTCTGCATCACCATCAAATTTGTATTGAGCAACAAGAGTAGCTGTAGCAACTTCTGAACCCGTCCCATCATCCTCTGAGAATCTAAAATCTGTTGGGTCTATACCCGTACCTGAACCAAATAGTGGTACTTCAACAACTTTCTCTGATATATTATTGATAGTAGCAGTTATAGTTGCAGGTGTGTTGTCACCTTCTTTTAAAGGTTCCGTGGTAATACTTAAATTAACCTTGGTAACATCATCATCCTCAATAATAAGTTCTGCTACCTGATCACCATCCTCAATGGCAGCATCAGTACTTACTACTTTAAATGACACACTCTCATCAAATTCGTCAACAACATCATCAACAGCAGCAACAGTAACAGATGAAGTTGTTTCGCCAGCAGGTATAGTTATTGTCACATCTACATCTTGCGCTTTAGTTCTACTATAGAGGACTCCGACGTCTTGCACAGATAGAGCTTTCGCGTATATTCTCAAATCATCGATTGAACCTTTAAAGTATTCATTGTTCCAGTGTGCAGAACCAATGACTAACATGTTACTAACATCATTGTTATAATCACGTCTAGATGTGGAGCTAGTAATTTTCAGCTCTCCGTCAACATAAAGATTTATTTCCATCTTTGGATCCTCGGCATCTCCATTATATTTTGATGTCATGGTGATCATGGTCCACTGACCGTGAGAAATTTCAGGAGGATCATCAGAATAATTATGTGAATGATGCTTTCCACGGAAAGATATTGAATTATCTCCTCTCCTGTCTGTTCGGATAGTGTAGAACATACTATTATTAATGTCGACAATGTATCCATGATGGTTATCAGTATCTTCAAATTTCAACCATGCATTAATAGTCAATTCATCCTCAGGAAGAAGAGAATTAGTTGCTGGAACAGTAATATTGTCTGAACCGTCAAAATAGTATGCACTTGCCTCTTCACCAAATCTATCAGCTGTTAGTCTAGCACCGTTTACAGTACCGTGATTAGCGAAGTCTGTTTTATCTAATGCGTTACCCTCAAAGGTATAGTTAGCAACAAGACCTGCAGGCAATACCTCTATCTTTTCAATATTACGATTATCTACAGTGAAATCATTTGATCCAGCATCACCCTCGACCATAATACCAATTTCAACTTCTCTTCCAGACACCTCAGATAACTTAGCAGTTAAGGTCGTAGATCCACTATTTTCAATAATTGAATCTGCCGCTGCACTTAATGTAACACTTGGCAGGTCGTCATTGTCCTCAATTGCTATTTTCAGAGTCTGATCTGTTCTTTCTGTCGCATATGTGGCATTTTCAACACTAATTAGTAAAGTGTCTCTATCATTTTCGTCTAATATATCTTCTATCGTGCTTAAGGTTGTAGAACCCGAGAGCGTACCAGCAGGAATTGTAATCAATGAAGGTGACAATTCAAAATCAGCGGTTGTAGCTGTACCAGAAGCAAACAAGGTTATATTTACATCATCTCCGTAAGCCCTATCCAACGTAGCTGTTATCGTAGCCTGTGCTGCTGACTCAGGGAGTCTTATGTCAAAACCAGTTTCTGGTTCTTTTTCGGCAGCCCAAGTCCATACTCCAGGAAGATCTCCAAACTGCTCACTAGCAGGTGCATCTTCGGTAGCATATAATCCAATGAAACCATTTGGTCTGTTAAAGTTCTCATCCATATAATCGAACTCTTCCTGATTATTTATCATAACAAGGTAACCGCCGTCAGCATTAGCTTGATCCCTTATAACCGTCCAATTATCAGACCAGGATGTTCTGAAGTAAGAGTGACCGTTGTACTGTCCTAGGTACTGGTATGATCCACCAGATGGTCTTGAGGTAGATAGGCTTGTAATAAGTGAGTTTACCTCTACTAAAGCATGGTTGTGCCAATCAATAAATACAAGATGAGCACCATAGTATGCATCTTGACAACCAGTTTTACATGTATTTTGCAGAAGTGCTACAGGGAAGTGCTTATCTGAGTATCCGTGACCTTCCCAATTACCATATCTTTCAATATTATTGTAATATTGTGTTGAGTCCCCAGCATTTTCTTCCACAGCCCATAGAGTAAAGAATTCGCTAACAGGACCAATAGTTGTGACCTGATCTGATGATGATCCACTTAAGGTGTAGCTAAGAGGAGTAAATTCAAAAGAGAACCAACTCTCATGTCCTTCATTTTGATCATTAACACCATTGGCATTAACATCAAAAGACGTAATAACAAATTTGTCTGTGAAATTACCAAGATCACTGCCAGTGTAAGTATTTACATCATTTGCTAATTCAACAATTTTTTCAAAGGAGCCATCATCGTTTTTCTTATAAATTTTATATCCATTGAGGTCTTCAACACTAACTGCATCCCAAGTTAGAACTGGATCGTTTGTATCTGGGTCTACAGCTTTTGTTAGATTATTCGGACTCGCAATTGGAGAGGAAGTTGACGCAGAAGTATTTATCGGATCAAAATCAATGTAACCATTAACATCAAAAGTTAGATCATCCTCAGAATCTTGTATGGCGTCATCTATTACTGATTTGTCTGTGGTACCCCAGTAATTATTTTCAAAATTAACTCTTTCAGTATCAAATTCTTGACCACCACGAGTATAATTTGGTAGATTAGTGGTATGCCAGTCAGTCCTGTTACCCCCATCATAGACCACAACGTGTCTCTGATTACCAGTTAGATTTCCTACAAAAGAATTATCTGTGAATACATAGTTCTGTTGGTTACCAGAACCAAATCCATGGACAACAACATTAGCCAAATACCCACCAATATTATTATATTTTATAGAAGCATTCCTGTCATAGGCTATGGAAATACCAACATGACCGTGCTGTCCTGTGGAGCCCCCAATGGTATTATTCTCAACAACAGCATCTCCATCTACTGCAAGAGCAATACTAGCTGTACTGTTTGTTGAGGAATAAATTCTATTATTTTTAAATGTATTTTGGCCCTCCAAACGCACAATATTTCCATTAGGTTCTTCGAATCCTGTATCATAAATTTCATTACCCGTAGCTGTAGAACGTCCACCAAGGACTAATGTATACCTCTTGAAGTTATGAATCTTAGAATTTATTATTGACCCTTCATTCCAAATACCAATTCCAGTTTTACCACCAGATATATTTGAATTTTCAATTGTTGAAGCATCCCTGATTGAAATCATCCACTCGTAATTGTCAACATTACTATTTATAATGTTTGCATACTTAATTGAGGAAGCAACGGTAGAATTTAATTCGATACCAGGTCCATTGCTATTATTGGTATTTTTCTCCCAAGATTCTCCCTGTATTGTTACCATATTAGACTCAGTACCATTTATAACTAACTGTCCATTCTCTTCGACTAGTATGTAAGAGTCTCTAGACATGTTAATGGTCACGCCCTCCTCTATTATAAGAGTTCCCTCAATTGTAATTTTGGCGTCATCATTTTCGAAATTAAGTACAGCATCTTTTCCTATAGTAAGTGTGTATCCCTCCTTAACCTTGAAACCGGTCGATCCGACAGTATATGGGCTACAGATTCCGAGTAGTGTTATATCCTCTCTAATATTACCTTTTAATACTTTTTCTACATTATCACAACTATTCTCTGTAATTTTCAATGTAACTGATTGTTCTCCATCTTCATTGGCACCCTCAACACTCTCGATGGCAATCACAACATCTTCCTCACCCTCCTCAGGATCGTTGTCAGAAAGCCATTTTGCAGTTAAGGTGACGGAACCAGTAGTTTCTCCAGGTAGGATTATAATTGAATCGGCTGATAACTCGTAGTCATCATCTTTTGTACCGGTACCAGCAAAACTGAGACTAACTATTATTGGATTTCCTGAGACAGATGACGCAGTAGCCGTTATTACCGCTTCTTTGAAGTCGTCGCTCTCTCCAACAAAATCAGTACTGCTTGATATGGATACTGTAGGAACCGCATCATTATCTTGAATATTGAAAGTTACTGAATTACTTGCTGAGCTAGGGCTATTACCATTTTCTACTGAGGATACTGTCATTGTAGCATTTTCCTCTCCCTCATAGACGTCGTCATCGACGGCATCTATGTAGATTGTTTTTGAGGTCTGCCCCGCGGATACAGTAATAGTTCCATTGACAGGAGCAACATTTTCAATACCGTAAAGAGTACTAACCTCTTCATCTGAGAGGGCTCTCTCATAGACCCTTACATCATCAATAGAACCAAGGAAGTGATTGTTACCAATACTTTGAGTTCCAATAAATACGGATCCTGAACCAGGCACACTATTATTCCATGACCACGATCTGTGCTCTTTCCTGATTAGAGCACCATCAGCATAAACTCTTAAAGTATCTTCGTCGCTGCTTGGACCAGATGTATATGTATAGACAACATTCACCCATTTATCCTCTGTAATAGGTTGGGATATCTCAAATCCATGACCTCCTGACCTTGAATAAATTTCTCTGTTATTAATTCCATCTCCTCCATTCCAATTTAAATAAAGTTGGAAGTATTCACCTGGCGTATTAATTATATTTCCATAACTACCCACAGAGCCATCCTCACTCTTATCTTTTACTTTTATCCAAGAACTTATTGTAATATCTTTCTGAACTTTTAGATTTCCAGACCATGGAATTTCAACATATGAACTGTTGCCATCAAATCCATAAGACCCATCTGCTACGCCATGTCTATCAATCTCAGAGGTTACATTATTTGCAGAACCGTTATGGTCGTTACCCGACTGATCATCTGCATTTCCATCAAAGCTATAATACGCAACAAGCCCTTGGCTTGGTGGCTTAACAGTACTGTTTAACTGAACAAAGTCGTTGCTTTGTGCTGTTCCCGATAACTCAAGATTTACCTTAACATCTTGCGTTGTCGCGACACTAAGTGTGGCGGTAATCTGAGCAAATTCATCACCTCCCTCAGATATAGATTGATTCGAGATATCGATAGAGACATCAGGTAAGATATCATTATCAACAATTGTTACTGATACATCGGAATCGTCTTTAGCAGTACCATTTTCAATTACACCTAATGAAACTACGAGGGACTCTGACCCTTCTCCCATGATATCGTCGTCAAGAGCTAGTACATAAACTTTTGCCTCGGTTTCACCTGCAGGAATGGTTACCTGAGAAACCTCTGGGTTGTAGTTTGAATTTACCCAAGTCCATCCACCAATTGGCTCTGAATAATCGTCGGCAGTTAAATCCTGGTAGTATCCGATCCAGGCATCGCAAGTGTAATCATTTATAAAGTCTAGTTCTTCCTCAGTGGCGATAACAATTAAATAACCATCTTCTATAGCTTCTGTTTGTTCCCTAGCATCTGTCCATGATGTGTTATTGTCAGATAAGTAGTATGAATGTTCGTTGTAGTCTGCTAAGTAGGAGTATCCACTAAGATCCCCAGTTTCAGAGTAAGGGTTTGAAACTTCGAGGACGTGCTTCCTTAGGGCGGTGTTCTGGTGGTCATTGTAGTGATCACAGCCTGTGATATGAGCGTAATGCTCGCTTCCACCGGCATCATTTGGCTCACCATCTCCCCAAGATGACGGTAGGAATAAAGGATTTTCGCCCTTATTAAAGTTTGGTAATGATTTAATTATAAAGTCAGAGGCATCTACTCCTGCTGTTGTCAAGTTCACTGTGACGGGTAGTTCAGATGGTTTATCTAAGCTTATTGTAATTGTAGAAAACTCCTCTGTCCCCTCGGTGATTATATCTCCTTCAACTTGTAAATTTACAGTTGTCACATCATTATCTTGAATAAATAAATCGACTTTTTGGTTACCAGACTCAGTAGCACCAACTGTGTTTATTATACTTGCAGTCAAAATTTCTTCTGGCTCTGCAGTCTCATCGTCGACACCTACAATGTCTAATTCACCGGTTGTTTCGCCAGCTAGTATTACAATTTCTGCATCAATCGTTTGTACCGAGCTAGCAAGGTAGAGGGTCTGTACTTCTTCGTCAGTGAGAGCCTTATCGTAAATCCTAAGCTCATCCATCTTACCACTGAAATTGTTATTACTCCCATTATCATTACTACCGATCATAAGATTTCGATTGGTATTGAGATCAAACCTATTACCTATCCTAGAAAAATCATTTGTTAACTGGCCATTCACATAAAATTTGAATTTTTTGGATGAGGTTACTTCACCATTTTCATCTCTATTAGAGGTAGAGCTGAATGTTAACATGACCCATTCACCATTTTCAATATGTCCCGCACCGTGGATGAGATCATAAGAACCTGCAGCTCTTCCATAAGCCTCAAATGCAGTATTGTCATCTCTCTGATCAATTCTCATCTCATAGTACTCACCTGGAGCCCTAACCACAAAGTCTGTCCAGTTATTAGCTTCTTCCTTATTTACCCACACACTGATTGTGATATCTTCCTCAATTTGAAGTGAGCTTGATAACGGAACACTGATATAGTCATCTTCCCCATCAAATTGCATGGCACTATTTTCCTCACCAAACCTATCAGTAGTAGGGACTGCACCAAATACATTTCCATCATTTTCGTATGTTGAGGCGTCATCTGCATCACCATTGAATTTATAGTTGAGCACAAGATTGTCCTGTAGGACATCGCTAAAATCAATTGTCTCCCCTCCGGCAGTAAAGTCTGATGAGCCTACAGTCCCAGAGATACCGAGACCTATTGTTACATCTCTACCTGAGGCTGTGGATAGATTAGCTATAATTTGAGCAGTTCCACCATTTTCAGAGAATTTATTGTTATCTGTGTCTACAGTTACAGCATCAGAAGCTGAAATTTCAGAGACACCTCCTGTAAGTGTAACACTTGGCATCTCATCGTCATCCTCGATTGCTATCATCAACTTCTGATCTGAAGACGCAGTTGCATATGTTGAAGACTCTACTTCGATAGAGACAACATCCCTGTCAGCTTCATCCAAATTATCTTGTACAGTTTCTAGTGTTGTAGTTGCTGAAGTCGATCCAGCTCCTATCTTGATAGAAGTTGGCGATAAGGTAAAATCATTATCAATAGTAGTAGATCCACCAGTTATAAGATCTATATCTACATCATATATAAATGGCCTATCCAACGTGGCGGTGATAGTAGCGGTTACCACATCTTCTGGGAGCCTTATATCAAAGCCAGTTATAGGGTCCTGCTCAGGAACCCATTTCCAAATTCCTGGCATAGTATAGCCAGTACCAGCCTTCTCAGAATAGAAACCAACCCACCCACGAACTCTTTTACTATGAAGGAAGTCAGCTTCACTGTCGTCGTTAATGACAACTAAGTACCCACCATCAAGTATTGCCTGAGAGTTTTGAGAATCCCATCCACGGTTCCATGATGTTCTAAAGTAAGAATGGCCATTATGTTGGCCAATATATTCGTAGCTTCCCCCATCGGCTCTAGATGTTGATAATGATTTTATAAGATCATTTACTTCAACAATAGCATGTTCATGCCAATCCCAATAGTATACCCTTAGACCTGAAACATCTTCATTTCCATTCCATTCCGAACCAAAATAACCTCTCGCATTCGAGGAGGTTTCAAAATTCCACTCATTTGCTCTGTTTGTGCTCTCGTTAAAGACAGCCTCGTCACCAGAGTAGTTAGCCATGAGCCATTTGTCGTAAGAGCTTACAGGTCCAACAGTTGTAAGAGCATCATCAGACTGAATATTTAAAGTTAACTGAAGTTTAGGAAAATCATCTGAGAAATCACTTTCATGACCAAAAAATTGATCTGTCCTATTTGTTACTACTAAACCAAAATACTCAGAACTGATTGCACTTGCATTATATGAGGTAATTGCAATGTTTTGGTCAATGTTTACTGATGGTAATGTTTTAACATAAAAATCTTTCGTTTCATCAACTAATTCGGATTCGAGATAGGAATAATTATCTCCATCACGAATCCAAATATTATAGCCAACTAGTTCTGGCGCATCAACTGCATTCCATTTTATAATTACACCTCCGCTAGGATCTACCGCCTTCACGAGACCAGTCGGCGCAACAGGTGGAGTTTCTCCTCTTGGAGAATCGAGCTTTGGTTCAAAGATGATAGCTCCCTTTCTTTCAATTGCATCTTGATAGTCCGTTATCGAGCCTATGATATCAGATGTATTCCCCCAGTAATTATTTTTAAAGTCGAGATCAACAGTTAGGAACGCGTCATTAAATGAGTCACCACCCTGCATGTAACCTTCTATAAATGACTGACCATTGACAACTGTAACATTTCTTTGTCCTGATGCCACATCCATTTCACCAATGAAGCTATTATCATATACTTTACTTAAGTCCTTCAATCCATGAATTACAAGGTTAGAAGTGTACCCACCAATGTTATTGTTTAATATTTTATGATTGCTGCCGTATCGAAGTGCAATACCAACGGATCCGTGCAAACCATTAGATCCACCGATTGTATTTTGATTAATAGATGAAGATCCCTCAGCTAATATAGCGTAGTTGTTCGATGTGTTTTCAGACTGAAAAATTCTGTTTCCATCAAAACTTGAATTATTGACTAAGACATGCCAATTATTTGACTCTGTTAAGTTAACATCATAGATAAAAGTATTTGCAGCTCCGGAACCATCTCGTAATTCTAGTGCATGTCTTGATATATTATAAATCTTAGAAAAACTTAAAAGACTTTCGCTCAAATAAACAGCGTTTCTTACACCAGAAACTGTAGAAAATTCCATTGAAGAATTATCCCTCAGACGTACAAACCAGTCCCAATAATGATGGTCATTGCCAGTGACTGAAACAGATACAACTCTCAGCTGGCTACTGTTTGCAGCCTGAATCCCAGCCCAATTTTCACCAGTTATAAAAATAGTATCAAGAGGTTCAGTTCCTGAATTATCGCCATCTAATAATAATTTACCAAGTCCTTCAGTTTTGATGTAACTGCCTTTTCCGGACATATTTATTGTTACACCTCCATTTACTTTAAAAGTACCCCTAACATCTATGTACTTGTCAGCACCAGTGAAGTTAAGGACAACACCTTTTTCAATTTCAAATTTTACACCTTCAGATACAACAATTGACTTATCTACGGTAAAGGGACTGTTATCAAGTTTTAGGGTTAAATCAGATTCAATGATTTGAGGTATAGTCTGGGCATAACTATTCCAAGCTGTTACTACTACAAGAAAAAAGAGAGATAAAAATCTCTTCATATATCAATTTAAAATTACAGACCTTGAAACTTCAGGGTCAATTTTTTAAAAAATAAAATAGTAAATCACAAAAATTAAATGTAAAATCACTTTACGAAATCAAAAACCCAGTTACCATCTTTAACGCCACCAGAAACTGTAAAACTAGCTCTAAGTGAGTTTTCAGTTAATGAAATGCTGACTGAGACTCCGTCACTCCTTAAGATTTTGGCCTTATCATCATTCTGAAAAGTCCACGTTCCTGAGTTTGGCCACACTTCCGTGCCGCTTTCTTCGCTATGGTCAGTAGAATAGCTGCCACCATCCTTTGTACCACCACTTACAGTAAGCTTCATTGTAGTAAAGACATTAACTATGGTACCATCTTTAGTAACAGAATTTGCATCCTTTACAGTCCAAACGCCATTAAATAGCGCTGCCTGTGTATCTAATGGATCTACCTCGTCAACTGGATCCGGAGTATCTGGATCAGCATCCCCAGTTTCATCACATGACAGGATGATAAAAAACATTAAGAAAAAGAATAAAAATCTGGAAAACTTCAGATGATTCATATAGTGTGATTTACAATTAATTAGCAGCTAAAATAAGTAAAAAAATTTATATCCCAATTTTTATTTATAAAAAATAAAAAAAAAAGGAGAGAAGATCCTATACCATCAAATGTAAATTTGTAGATATTAAACTATTTAATATTTACTAAGTCTCAAAATTTGATCGTGAAGCCTTTCTGCTGGCATGAAATTTTCCTCAAGCTCTTTCCTAAATGGGACCGGTGTATCAAGTCCCCCTGCTCTTAGTATAGGACCATCTAAACTCTCAAAACATTTCTCAGAAATCCAGGCGGATATTTCAGCACCTATACCCCCTGTGATACAGTCCTCATGAAGAATAATGACTTTATTCGTTTTTTTTATCGATTCCTGGACTGTCTCCTTATCCCAAGGCTGTAAGGTCCTTAAATCAATCACCTCTATTGAAATATTATTAAATTTTTCAGATGCCTTAGTTGCCCAGTACACTCCCATACCGTATGTCACAATTGTCATGTCATCTCCACTAGTTACTACACGTGCTTTACCAACCTCAGTTGTGTAGTAATCATTAAATATCTTTTCACTGTGTGACCTGTATAAGGCCTTGTGTTCAAAAAAAAGATATGGGTTAGGATCTTCTATCGCAGCATTTAGCAATCCCTTTGCGTCAGATGCTGTCGATGGGTATACAATCTTTAGCCCTGGGGTGTGGAAGAACCATGCCTCGTTTGACTGAGAATGAAAAGGCCCTGCCGATACACCTCCACCTGTTGGCATTCTCACAACAACATCAGCATTTTGACCCCATCTGTAATGAATTTTTGCGAGATTATTTATTATCTGGTTGAATCCACACGTAACGAAATCTGCGAACTGCATCTCAACAACAGACTTAATACCTTCTATGGAGAGACCAAGGGCAGTACCTATTATAGCAGACTCGCATAGTGGTGTATTCCTCACCCTCTCTCTACCAAAATCATCTATAAAACCCTCTGTTACCTTGAAAACTCCTCCATAGTCTGAAATATCTTGTCCCATAATAACCATATCACTATACCTATTCATACTCTGCCTTAAACCATCAGATATAGCATCCACATACCTCCTCTCTGAGATTGACTTTTCTTTTGGGAAAATCACTTTTTGAGTGTAAGGAAAAAATACGTCCTTTACCTCCATCTCCCCATCAACCTTAAACATCTCTCCATCAAAGGACTTTTTTACAGCAGAATTTATCTCTCCCTTCAAATCCATTCGTATTTGTTCAATTTCTTTTAAAGTGAAAACCTTTTCTCTAAGTAAAAAATTTTCATAATTGGTGACAGGATCTTTTTTTTCCCAGTACTCCATAACCTCCTTTGGAACATATTTTGTGCCAGAGGCTTCTTCATGTCCCCTCATCCTAAAGGTGAAGCACTCTAAAAGAATTGGGCGAGGATCTTTCCTAATCGCCTCCAATTTTTCTTTTACTGTTTTATATACCTCCAATAAATTGTTGCCGTCAACAGACAAAGATTCAATCCCGTAACCATCGCCCCTAACAGCTAAAGAATCCCCTTTGAACTGCTCTTTATTTGGCGTGGAGAGACCGTACCCATTATTTTCTATCACAAATAAAACAGGAAGGTCCCAAACCGATGCCACATTCAAAGCCTCGTGAAAATCTCCCTCACTGGTTCCTCCATCTCCAGTAAATACGATTGTAGATTTCTTCTCTTTCTTTAGCCTCTTCGCAAGAGCTATCCCATCAGCAATACCCATCTGTGGTCCGAGGTGGGATATCATTCCTACAATATTATGTCTTGTAGAACCAAAGTGGAATGAGCGGTCTCTGCCCTTCGTGAAACCATCAACCTTTCCTTGGAACTGATTAAATAGTTGTACAAGAGACATGCCTCTACAGGTAAAAACTCCAAGGTTTCTGTGCATAGGCAAGATATACTCGGTTGCATTAGCTGCAAGTGCTACACCAACTGAGGTAGCTTCCTGACCAATTCCAGAAAACCACTTACTTATTTTATTTTGCCTTAAAAGTATAAGCATCTTCTCCTCTATTAGTCTAGGCATTAGAATAGATCTATAGAAGCTCTTTAACTCACTAGTTGAAATTTCTTTTCTATTGAATAGCATATGGATTATAGAAGTTTACCGAGATTTATAGACTTTAAACAAAAAGTAAATAGTTTAGTAAGTCTAGTAAATATATACAAATTTTATAATCTACTTTAACTTTTTACTTATTAGGTTATCAACTGAAATTTTACCGGGTCCTGAAAGAAAAATCAATACGTAAGAGACAAGAAACATAAGACCTTTCTCCATCTTACCAAATGAATCTCCCCAATGGACATCAAAGACTATAACACAGAATGTATATATAATTGGAATAGCAAAAATTCTTGTTCCAACACCTATTAAGACAAACAGAGGAGCAAAAAACTCACCAAAGACAACAAGGGCCATACTGATCTCCTCATTAAATATAAAATGAGTTCTACCCCAAATATCTCCATCAATTAACCTTAAAAGTTTTCCGTAGCCGTGTGTCATGAGAGAGGCACTAATAACAACTCTGAATAGAAGGAGGTTAACACTTGACAGATAAGAACTAGTTGAAAATAAAAACCTAGATAAGCTCATGATTATTTAAACGAACCCAAAGGCTTTAAGTTTTTTATGAGAATTGATTTAAAATTTTATTTTGGCCTCTATTAATCTTAAATTTGATTAATGATTAATAATAATATTAGAATAGGTCACGGATATGACGTGCACAGATTAGAGGAGGGAAATAAATTCCATATAGGTGGGATTGAAATTGATCATACTAGAGGAGCTGTTGGACATTCTGACGCGGATATAGTTATACACGTAATTTGTGATGCTCTACTTGGCTCAATAGGGATGGGTGATATAGGTTCCAACTTTCCAGATACAGATTCCAAATATAAAAATATTGATAGCAAAATACTTCTCAGAAAAGTTTGTAAGATTCTAAACGACAGAAAATACATTGTAGGAAACATTGATGTCACAGTCCTATTAGAGAGACCAAAACTCAGAAATCATATTGATAAGATGAGAGGGGTGATTTCAGATGTTATGGAAATAGAAATGTCAAAAATTTCAATAAAAGCAACCACTACTGAGGGTTTGGGTTTTGTTGGTAGAGAGGAAGGTGTTGCTGCTCACTGCGTAGCACTAGTTTATTATAATGAATCTTAAAATTATAAAAACTTCTGACGGGTCCCACTCCATTCATAACGATAAAATCAATGAGACGTATCACTCCATTCACGGATCAATCGCTGAATCTAATCATGTCTACATAAATTCTGGGCTTAAGTATATCCTTGATAGAGAACAGGAGAAAGATATCTCAGTTCTTGAAATTGGTTTTGGAAGTGGCCTTAACTTTTTACTACTAAAGAAATACATAGAGAAAAAGAGACTATCTATATACTATCACACAATAGAACCTTTTCCACTTCCTGAAGACATATATAAAAAACTAAATTATGTGAAATTATTGGGGGATGACCTGAGAGATGTTTATCATACCATACACAATTTGGATGAGAAAGAAATAAAAATCGGAAATGATATAACATTCAGAAAGAGTATCAAGACCTTAGAGGAGGTATCTTTAGAAAATAAATACTTCGATACTATATTTTTTGATGCATTTGCGCCTAGTAAACAGCCTGAAATCTGGTCATTCCAAAACCTATCAAAGGTGTACAATTCAATGAAAAAAGATGCAGTTCTAGTAACATATTGTTCTAGTTCAAAATTTAAGAAGACGCTAAACGATGTAGGATATAAAGTTGATGTTCTTAGGGGACCTGTTGGGAAAAAGGAGATGGTCAGAGCATCAAAACGTTAACTACCATTTCCTATCATACAATTTGATCTTAGCCAATTCTTCATCATCTAAAGTGTTTCCAAGACCATGGACAGCAGAGACATTAAAAAATCCAACAACCGGATAACTGGAGTCATTTTGAACTACTAAGTTTGTGGGCACATTAGATAAGGATACGGCAAAAAGTTCCCCAAAACCACCGGGTCTATTAATTTGTATAGACGTCTTATTTAAAAAATCAAAAGCTTCATATGTTATAGAATGAATTTCAACATAAAGCGAATCACCTTTTACAAATGGAGATTGAAGATCTCCATTCTCATCAGAAACAAACCTTGTAATCCCTCTCCTGACAGGGGGTATAAAAGGTATGCCATCGATTTCTGCACCCTCTGAAGAAGCCCCTGCGTCAAGACAAGTGATGATATCACCCAACCTATTTTGGTAGACACCATTCTTATAACTTTTAATCCAGTACGCGTCGCCAATTCCAGTAGGCTCTCTTGACCAAAATTCTGCATAGTAGGACTTCTTTATCGGAAAGGCGCCCTTAACAAAATTTATACTATCAATTGTTGCTGTCCTTCTCAGTTCGGATTGAGCTTGAATATTCTTACCTTCATAACTGATATTTAAGAAAAAGAAGGTGCCTATCTCACCAATATTTGAAACAGTATCCTCAGGTGTCCAAACGTACTCACCCCTACTATCTTCTTTGAACTCAAAACTATTTCCCAGGTCATCATTTACCATAACAGATGCGCCACTTACACCGAGCGAGATAGTAGAATCAAGGTAATCTTGAGTCTCAGATAAAATAATCTTTTGTGGCTCATGTAAATTTGTCAGCCAAGCATCTACGACTAAAATTGGAGTATTAGTAGGAAGGTCCGGGGTAATTACATCCTCACAAGATATAAGAGTAAATACTACTAAAATTTTCAGGAACTTCCTCATTGAAATTTAAAATTATAAGTGATTGATGGGACAAAAGATCCTATTATTGAGAGCCTGGTGACTTCTCCCGGAACAAAATTCTTTGTTAGGTTATAATCTCCCTGGGAGAAATAAACAGAAAAAGGGTTTCTTCTACCGTATATGTTGTAAACTCCTATAACGAGAGAGCTAT
>MDTG01229203.1_pt1 | contig 17977 bp, 11 predicted proteins | sample 811421 | NCBI WGS metagenome assembly MDTG01 (sample SAMN05326645, study PRJNA326480) | marine metagenome | isolation source: seawater | place: Pacific Ocean: South East | collected 2011 | reverse complement strand
TCGTTGAGCTCAGTCCGGTCGGCCTCCATGTCGTAGAGTTCCCATTTCCGGGGCTGCTCCCGGTGATACATGGACACAATCTTCCATTTTCCGTCGCGCAGCCCGAGGTTGCCGTGATGCTCGAAGCCGAGTGGGGCCTGCCGCTTGATGGAGTTACCGGAGAGGGTGGGAGCGAGGCTTACGCCCTCCATGGGTTGAATCTTGTTGCCATCGTATTGCTCCGGGTAGGTCGCGCCTGCCAGTTCCACGAAGGTAGGCATGAGGTCAATGAGGTGGGACACGTCATGCACGATTGAGCCATTGCGCTTCTTTGCGATGCCCTCGGGCCAGCTCACGATGAAGGGGGTTCCGATGCCCCCCTCGTAGGGATCGTGCTTATAGCCGCGGAAGGGGGTATTGGAAGCGTTGGCCCATCCGGGGCCGTAGGCCACAAAGGTGTCCTCTGCTCCCGGCATGGTTTCCGGTCCCGTGCGCACGAAACGCCCGTCACGGGTTTGCATCGGTGGCCAGATCTTGGTCTGGAGGCCATCCTTGCCCAGCGGCTTGAACTTGAAGCGATCCTTCTGGTGGGAGTTGTTAGCCCGGCCGTAGCCCTCTGCGCAGCCCCCGTTGTCCTGCAGATAAATCACCATGGTGTTGTCGAAGAGCTTCTGCTTCTTCAGCTCATTGACAATCCGACCGATGCCCCGGTCCATGACCTCGGTCATGGCGGCGTAGACTTCCATACAGCGGATGTCCCATGCCTTGTGCTGGAAGTTCTCCCAGTTGAGCCCCTTTGACATGGGCCACTTCTTGTCGATGACACCCATCTCGATGGCTTTTCGGTAGCGGGCTTCCCGGGTGGCGGGATAGCCCTGGTCGTAGACGCCCTTGTATTTCGCAATGTCTGCTTCGGGAGCATGCATGGGCCAGTGGGCACTCGTGTGAGAGACGTAGAGAAAAAACGGCTGGCCGGCGACCTTGTCGTCCGCGCAGTGATCGGCGATAAAGGCGACCGCGTTGTCGTTGATGGCGTCGGTGTAGTAGAAGGTCTCCGGGTGATAGGCGGGATCGTTTTCGGGAGTGATGTAGGTGTTGCCGCGGCACAGGGTGGCAGGATCATAAAAGCTGCCTGCACCCGTGATAGTCCCGTAGAATCGGTCGAAACCCCGCTGCATCGGCCAGGCGGAGGTGTCCCCGGTTGGACTCTTGTGGCGGGTGAGGTGCCACTTGCCCGACATGTAGCTACGGTAGCCTGCACTTTTTAGTGCTTCCGGGATAGTCACGCAGCGCTTGTTGATGACTCCCCGGTAGGCGGGCCAGCCGCGGTCCCCCTCCATGAGCCCCATCCCGGTCTGATGAGAATAGAGGCCGGAGATGAGGGCGGCCCGGGTCGGGCAACAACGGGACGTATTGTAAAACTGGGTGTAACGCAGGCCTTCTGCAGCAAGCTGGTCCAGCACGGGGGTCTTGATCTCGCTCCCGTAGCAGCCGATGTCCGAGTAGCCCATATCGTCCGCCATGATGAGGACCAGGTTGGGCGGCTTGGCCAAGGTCCAGGAGGCGAGAAGGAAGGTCAGGACCGGAACAGCAAACGGGTTCATTTCGTTGCCATGGTGACGAGAAAGTGGGGCGGATCAACGCCAATCGGGAGGACGAGTCGCCCGACGTGTCACATTATCCGGCCTGAAAAGTGAGATGTACCCTCGGCGCGAACGAAAGGAAGACTGAAGAAATGTAAAGCAGACTGGACCAGGTGCTTGGGTTCCGTGGCCGGCGGGCCCTCGCGGTCGCCCTCTCCTCAGGGAAGGCCGCTGCCGCGGCATCCTTCCGCCTTGCAGCCAGCCACACCGATTCCTTTTCTGGCCACCCATGGTCTCATCGTCCCTGTTCGCCGCAGGCCCGGACCTGAGGAGGACCCGCATTCTCCCGACTACTCCTGGTTGCTTCGGACCACCAGATTTCTGAAGCGGGCTTTTTTTCCCAGGGAGCGGAAACCGAGAAGGCCGGTCTTAAGCCGGCCGTCCGAACCCTCGATCCGTTTCTCACCGTTCAGGAAGACGCTGACTTTAGGGCCGCGGACCTGAGCGCGGAGCTTATGCCACTTGTCGGGAGCGACCGGAGTATCCCTTCTTGCGATCTCATTCCAGCCGGGAAGGGCAGCGCCCCACATGACCCTTTGCTTCTCCCCGTGCAGGCCGACGTAGTAGCCCCGGTAGGCGTCGATGCCATGGCCGGCACGGTCGACCCGGAAGACGATTCCTGCCTGCGACCTGTCATCGACCATGACTTCCACTTCGAGGTCGAAGTCGGCAAGATTCAGGCTTTTGGCGAGGAGGCGAGGGCCATTTTCTGCACTCCTGACCGCAAGCTCGCCATCCTTGCCTTGCCACGTCCCTCCGAAGGCCAGCCACTGGCTGAAGTTGTCGTCATCGAATTCGCCCCTTAGCAGGTCTCTACCTGGCCCGGATCGGGTGGGCGGTCCAATTTTGAGGGGGCTCGCATCCCCGTTGCGCGCTGCCCGGGGCGGCGCCGGCAGGGGATGGAGGGGTTCCACCAAAAAGTTGCTGAACTCTGCGATGGAGTCGACCAGACGGACTCCCACGGTCCCAGAGGGATAAGTGGAATCCTGCAGCTGGATTTTCTTTTCGCCGTCGTGACGGACAGTGATGTCCTGTCCCCGGACCTCAACCTCGAGCTTGTGCCGCCTGCCCGGTTCGATCCTGCTCGGGGCCCGGGCAAGTTCTCTCCAGCTCTCGCCGTCGGTGGTGCCGAGGATTACGAGATTGGTCTGGGGAATGAGGCCGGCAAAATATCCGCGCTGGGCATCATATCCCACTGAGGCCCCACTGCAGCGGAAGAGAAGTCCGGCATCACGCAGGGAACTGTGGGCCCTGCCATCAAGGGCGCGAAATTCGATGTTCACCGAGATCCGGCAATCTGCCACGGGGGCCTGGTTGAGGACTAGCTTTTCACCGCAGCGGTAAAGGTTGACAGGCTGACCGAGGGCAGAACCCAGGAGGGGTCCGTAGGTGCCCCCGCGAATCATCTGGTGGTGTCCGTAATAGGACCACTCGTGCCAGGGCCAGGACCCGGGATAGGACTCCGGGACCGCGTAGTCGCCTGCGAAAGGGATATGATGAATCCGTTCTCCTCCGGGGCGGGGGAGAGATGATCCCGGGGCAGCCGGCTCACCGAAGTCCGGGAAGCCGTCGTCCCGGAAACTCATCGGTTGCACGAAGATGGCCCGCCGCCAGCCAGGATTACGGTCTCGCTTGGCGTGGAAAACGTGCCACCACTGCTGGACGTCAGGGGACCGGACGAAGCAGGAGTGTCCAACTCCGTAAGTCTGTTCGCTACTCTGGAATACAGGCTCGCCGTGCTTCTTCCAGGAGCGAGGGTCGAGGGGGTCGTCACCGGTGAGCTCAAGCATCCCGAGCTTGTAGGATGGAAGCCACGAGGCACCGCAGGAATACGTGACGAAAGTTCGTTGCCCGGAGAAGAGTACCTGAGGAGCCTCATTGAGGCCACGCCCCTTCCCGTCTCCCTCAGTGAATTCCCAGGGATAGTCATTATTGGGGCAAAGGCGTACGCGTGGCCCGCTGAGCTCGGTGGGAGAGCGTAGCGGCGCAATGTAGAGGAACTGTCGGTCAGTCCCCGGGGCGTCCCAGCCGGACCAGAGTGCATAGCGCTTGCCACGGACCTCGAGGGGGGTCATGTCGATGGCCCAGAGATTGGGGGATCTTCCATCCTTCCCCGCCCCGGTGGCCAGGGGGCCATGGAGTTCGTACTCGCCGAGGGCGTCCCCATCCTGTGAGCGCAGCACGTAGGTGAGGTGATTTTCATTCCTGCCGTCGGAGGCCGCGAAGTAGATGTGCCAGTGGCCGTCGAGCAGGTGAAGCTCCGGGGCCCAGACCTCCTTCGCGTAGGGGCCTTCTTCCGGGGCTTTCCAGACGAAGTGCTTCTTCCCGAGGCTTGTCAGTGATTCACTGCTGTGAATGGAGATCCCGCGATTTCCCTCCGTGAAGCACCAAAGGTAGCGCTCGTTGTTCTCGTCACGGATGACCCAGGGGTCGGCGCCCTCGCCAATAGGATTGATGAACCTGCTGGTGGGCACGGGCTTCCCATCGGCTTTGGGGAACCCGGCATCCTGCGGCAGGCCGCTGTTCCACTTCTCAAGCTGGGAACGGAGAGACTCGACGACTTCTGGGAATTTTTCGGCCACGTTGTGCCCTTCAGCGGGATCCTTGCCGAGGTGGTAGAGCTGGGGGTCGCTGCCGTCGTAATTAATGAGGAATTTCCAGCGTCCGGCGCGGACAGCCAGATCGGGATTGTCCTCTTGGAGCCCGTGGCCGAAGCCGGGCCGGTCGGGGGGGCGGCGCCAGAAAAGCGGGGCACTCCGGCTCTTTTCCTCCCGGCCGAGGAGGGTAAGCTCAAGGTCTTCCCCGTCGAGGACGACCCCGGCGGGGAGCTCGGTATCACACAGGCTGTAGAGGGAACGATTGAGATCGAGGGCCGAAAGAACGGAAGTGTTGTTGGCGCGGCCTGCGGCCTCCTTGTGAATCAGGCCTGGGCCCCAGACGATCAGCGGTGACCGGACGCCACCCTCGTAAAGCCATGTTTTGGCACCCCGAAGAGGATCAGATCTACCCGCCCCGGTCTCGTGTCCGTTGTCAGAGGCTATCAGGATCAGGGTGTTCTTGCGCAGCTCCGGGTCTTCCCGGATACGATCAAAGAGGGGGCCGAGCTGCTCGTCCATGGCATCGAGAACGCCGTAGTAGAGCGCCCGCCTAACTCCGCCACCCCACTTGTCGAGGGGCGGGAAGAACGGAGAGTGGACGTCATCGGGCCAGAGGTTCACGAAGAAGGGCTTATTCTCTTCGCGAGCTTCCTCGATGAACGTAAGGGCGGCTTCCACGAAGCCCTTGGTGATGTGGGAGCGCTGCATCCAGGTAACTCCTTCCCCGAGGCGCACCGCATTTTGCCAGATCCGTCCGGGCTGCGCGGGATCCTGTCCGGGTTTCAGGGTGAGAGGAAGGAGCTTGGGGCCCATCCCTTCAAAATTGGTCAGGCTTCGATCAAACCCGTAGGCTGTGATGGCGGGGGCGTCATCGACGTCGCGTTGTCCGCCCATGTGCCATTTACCGAAGTGCCCGGTAGCGTAGCCGTTCCTCTGTAACTCGCGGGCTAGCACGGGCGCTCCGGGGTCTAGCCACTGGGCCATTCCACGCTTGATGTTAGATTTACGATTGTTGAGGTAGGATGTGATGCGCCAGCGCTGGGGATATTGCCCGGTTGTAAGAGCGACACGCGAGGGCGAGCAGATCGGGGAATTGACGTAGAAATTGGTAAAGATGATCCCCTCCGAGGCGAGACGATCGATGTTCTCGGTCTTGACGTGGTCTCCACGGAAGCAGGAAAGGTCCGTCCACCCCATGTCGTCGATAAAGACCGTGATAATGTTGGGGCGCTGCGTCGCTTCCGAGAAGAGCGGAGCCCACGCGGAGAGGAAGAAAAGTAGGCGTATCATGGCCTGGTTGATCCGTTATCTCCGCCTGCCTTGCGCGCTTCCTCGAGAAGAAACTCAAGAGCCGCAGTTGAAGCGGAATCATTCAGCAGGTTCTGCATTTCAAACTGGTCCGTAGCAAGGTTGTAGAGGGCGAAGGGATGCAGGGCTCCCTCCGTCGCAAACCGGTGATCGAGAAACAGCTTCCACTGGCCTTTGAGGGGAGAAGCATTGGAGCGCACGGCTACCACCGCACGTTCTTGGGAGGTCTTTTTCGATGCCTCTCTGTGATCGTTGGGAAACACCGGAGGTCTTGGTGGGTGCTCCTGCCCGCGGAGAGCCCCAAGCTGCGAAATACTGTCCTCGGCTCCAATTTCGCCCTTGGAGAGATCGGGCAGCGGTTTGCCCAGAATCTCGGCGAAGGTGGCAAAGAGGTCGTTGAGAGCGAGGAGGCGGTTGCTGGTCTTCCCAGGCGTTCGCGGGCGTCCATCACCGATAGCCCCGGCGGGCCAGGAGGCAAAGAAGGGAATCCTATGGCCACCTTCGTAGGTGGATCCCTTATTGCTGCGGAGGGGACCGGTTGCGGTCTTGGATCTGTTTTCCGCCCCATTATCGCTGGCGAAGATGAAAAGGGTATTATCGAGCAGCCTGTGCCCGGGTCGCCGGGGATCGTTAGTACGTTGCAGATAATCGAGGAGGAGGCCTACCTGCACATCGTTTTCATGGATGAAATCAAGCCGGACGTTGCCTGTAAGGCTTCCGTCCACGTTACGGCTCTCCCCGGCCACTTTCCTTCCCGCGATGGACTTACAGGGGGTGTATGGAGTGTGATTGGCAGGGCTTGCGAAGTAGAGAAAGAAAGGTTTGCTCGCCGCGGTGGCGCTGCGAAGGAACTCAGAAGCCCTGGCGTGAAGGACGGGGCCGATTTCGTCGAGAACGTAAGAGTCGTCGAGCTGCTTGCCTTTGCCGGTTGCTCCGATGATCCGGCGGTTGTGAATCCAGCCGGGCCCCTGACGCTGTCCGGGGGTGTTGGGACTTTTCCGGCTGGGCCCCGAGGTGGGGTGACTTCTTGAGATCCCATAAAAGAAGTCAAAGCCGTGATCGGTTGGGCCATCAGCCAGGGGCTTGGTGAGGTCCGCGTCGTTCCAGCCTTCCGCAGGTGACCCGTCCGTCCGCCGGTAAGAGAGTCCGAGATGCCATTTGCCGACCATGCCAGTCCGATATCCACTCTGGCGGAGAAAGCTGGCAATGGTGGGGCGGGACTTTTCGATCAAGGGGTCACACTGGACCCCAAAGAGAACCCAGTGCTTCAATGAAGTACGCCAGCAGTAGCGGCCGGTGAGCAGGGCGTAGCGGGATGTGCTGCACCTGCTGTGGGGGGAATGGGCGTCCATGAAGCGGATGCCCATGTTCGCGATCCGCACCATGTTCGGGGTGTTCAGCTGGCGGTCGTCCTTGTTGCCGCTCCAGTCGTGGTAGACCGAAGTGTCCCCCATTCCCATATCGTCGGCCAGGAAGATGATGATGTTGGGACTGACTGCCGGGGCGGGCAGGCAGGGAAGGAGGAGAAACAGGAGAGTGGCGAGGGCAGGGTAACGGAAGGGCGCCATGGGTGGAAAATGGTGCAGGGAGGGAATGGGACTTGCAAGTCGGGAGGCAGCGGGTCGTATGGGTGCCGGAAGGAATGAGGACGATTGCAATAGGCGATATTCACGGATGCCGGGCTGCCCTGGAGGCAGTGGTGGAATACGCTGAAGTGTCTGAGGGAGATACGGTGGTGACCCTCGGCGATTATGTCGACCGGGGACCCGATTCCAAGGGAGTGATCGATTTTCTCCTCAACTTAAGGGAACGGGTGAAGGTGGTGACCCTGATGGGGAATCATGAAATCCTGATGCTCAATGCGAGGGAATCGCGCAGCGACCTCGAGCGCTGGAAGGGGACCGGGGTGGGAGGTGGTGCCACCCTCCAGTCTTATGGCGGGGAGGACTGCAAGGTCGTTCCGCGGGCACACTGGCAGTTCATCGAGGAGGCCCTTCCGTTTTATGAGGAGCAGTCGCATTTCTTCGTGCATGCTAATGCAGCCCCCAACGTCAAGCTGCAGGAGCAAGATCCCTTCATGCTGTTCTGGGAGAAGTTTCGTCGCGTTCCTCCCCATCGGAATGGGAAGGTGATGGTGTGTGGGCATACCGCCCAGAAAAGCGGCGTGCCGGCTAATCTCGGGCATGCGATCTGCATCGACACCTGCGCCTACCGGGGTCAGTGGTTGACCGCCCTGGATGTGGGTAGCGGAAAATACTGGCAGTGCAACGAAGGGGGAGAGAGCCGAAGTAATGATATCTCGGCCCATCTCGCGTAAAAAGGTGCCCTAGGCTTTTTTCCGGCGCCGGGTGAATTTCACCTTGCCGGGATCGAAGCGGTCTGGGTCGTAGCCGTCATCCAGCCACATGAGATCCCCATTGAGGGCGGCCATGTAGCTAAAGGCCCCCCCGCAGTCTTCCGGGGGACAGGCACGTTCGCCCTCGAGCAGAGCGGGCAGATCCCCTTCTCCCTCCTCTGTCCGCCCCTCAATGGAAACTTCGTGGACCCATTCGTCGTTGAAATCGTAGCGATAGAGAAAGCGGATGGGAAAATGGCGGCGTCCCACGAAGTCCTTCAGGGTGACCTTGCTTTCTTCCTGAAAATTTTCCCCCTTTTCGACGTCTTCGTGGTCGGGACCAATCACGTCCAGGAGTCGTTTACCCTTGCCGTGGCGGAACTCATGCCAGTGTTTGTTCTCCCAGCCCATGGCTTGTTGGATCGTGTCGTGCAGTTGCCGGAAGGTTGCCTCGGCAGGGATGGAGAAGCGGCGCCAGATCTCTGGTTCGATCTGGTAGAGAAAGACTTTGATAAGCAAGCGCGGGGTGGCACTCATAAGATGGGCCTGCGGCCTTACCAAGGGTCGCGTTCCGGTGCAAGTGGAGGAACGAGTTTTCGTCGATGCTATCTCCTCCTGGTCTGGCCTGGCTTGGTCCTCTTGTTGTAGGGAGGGCTGTCGAAGGCGTTGGCCTCGAGGCGTGGATCCTTGTTTTCGCGAAGCTCGTCCATCAGGAGCTCCCGGAGGGCATCCCGAATGGCGTCGTAGGCCTGATTACCTGCAAGGTTATTGATTTGGTGGGGATCACTGGTCAGGTCATAGAACTCTTCCCGGGGTCGGGGACCGAAGCCAAGGTCCCAGTAGCGCCTGTATTCCGGATTATCTCGATGTTTGACCATCCACGCCTTGGTTGGGCCTGCATCTATGTCCCCAAAGGTCAGGCGGGTGTTATTTTCGATCTCCTGGGGGGTTGGAGGTTCAGGGTCTGACAGCTTCAGGGGGTCGCCCATGGGCTGGCGCTCCGGGGCAAAATTCACGATGACGAGATAGTCTTCCGTGCGGAGGGCGCGGGTGGGGTAAGGCAGGCCCCCGCGGGCAGTATTGACGTGTGTTTCGCGTCCGATGAGGGCCCAGCCCCTCAGTTTTCCGTGTTCGGCCCCAGCGAGGGCCGGCAGAAGGTTCTGCCCGTTCATGCCCTCCTCCGGCGGCAGGCCGGCGGCGGCAAGAAACGTGGGTGCCAGATCAACCAGGGAAATGGGTCTGGTCACGACCTGGCCCGGCTTGATGCGACCTGGCCAGCGTGCGGCAAAGAGAACCCGGGCCCCGAAATCGTAGCAGTTGGTCTTGCCCCGCGGAAAACCGGGTGCGCCGTGATCCCCGGAAATGACCAGCAGGGTGTTATCCAGTTCCCCCATGCTTTCGAGCTCCGCGATGATCTCCCTGCAGCTGAAGTCGAAGGCCATTGCTTCGCCGAGGTAGTCGGCGAAGTCCTCGCGCACCTCGGGGACGTTGGGAAGAAAGGGGGGCATCACCTGCGCGAGGGTGTCGGGGTCAAGGTTCCAGAGCGCCTTGCCGGAGCCTTTTGTCCACTTGCGGTGAGGGTTGGTCGGATGGAAAGAGTAGTAGAAAGGCTGCCCTGGCTTGCGCTTGGCGAGGAAGGCCTTGAAGTTCTGGCGACACTCGCTGAAGAGTTGCTGCTTGGCCTTGGCGAGGGCTTCCGAATTCCTGTCTTCGGCGATTACCCTGCTCACATACTGAGAAAACTGATTCACCTTTGATCCGGCGGATCGAAAATTGTTTTTCTTCCCGCCCATCCGGTCTTCTGCGATGTGCATCTTGTGGGACCATCCGATGTGATAGCCAGCGTCCTGCAGCAGGAGTGCAAATCCCTTGACCTCGTTCCACGGGTCCTTCGCGCGGTCCCCGTGCCAGGGGCTGTGGAGCTGAGAGTGCGAGCCATTACGGAAAAAGTGCCGTCCGGAGATGAGAGCGGCACGTGATGGCGAGCACGAAGGGGCGGACACAAAAACGTTCCAGCCGAGGGCCCCATCCTTGGCTATCCGGTCAAAAGTGGGGGTGGAAAGAATATCGTTTACGGAGGGAGCCCGGGGGCTTGAATAGGCGGAGGCGTAGCGCCCGAGGTCATCGGCAAAAAGCAGGACGATATTGGGTCTCTTTTCTGCCTCGGCGGCAAGGGCGGCGAGGCTGGCGCAGAGCAGAACAAGGGCGAGGGCGAGGGCGCTTTTCATGGGCAGGGTTGGTTAATGACCGGATGCCGAAGCGTGAAATAAAGTTGGCATCGGGTCAATGGTCTGCAGCGATGCCCGGGAGAGTTGCCAATCAGGAAGGAGAGCAGTAAACCGGATCCATGATTTGGCGGACTATCCTTCTTACCGTAGCCTCCACTGCTCTTCTTCCGGCGGAGGCTCCTGACCGCCCGAACATTCTCTGGATAACGAGCGAGGATAATGGGCCCTATCTGGGATGCTACGGGGACCTCCAGGCCCGCACTCCTCACCTGGACCAGTTTGCTGAACAGGGGGTGAAGTATCTTAACGCATTTTCCTCGGCGCCTGTCTGTTCGGCTGCCCGGTCCACGCTCATTACGGGAATGAATGCCTCGACGCTTGGCATTCATAATCACCGTAGCAGCGTCGCCGTGCCTGGATCAGTGGTCTATTACCCGCGTCTCTTCCGGGAGGCCGGATACTATTGCACCAACAATTCGAAGACAGACTACAACATGTCGATCAACGGGAAGCGTGCCGGGTGGAAGGCGGTGGGTTGGCACGAGAGCAGTGGCAAGGCCCACTACCGGAACCGCAGTAAGGGCCAGCCCTTCTTTGCAGTTTTTAACACCACGCTGTCTCATGAAGGCCAGACGACGGACGGTGCTTACCGTGGCCGCGGGAAGCAGAACCCACCCAGGCGCATCGTGCCGCCCGGGAAGGTCGTGCTGCCGCCCTATCATCCCGATACCCCGGTGATACGGGAAAACTGGTCCCGCTACTTCGACAATCTCTTCCTCATGGACAAGTGGGTGGGTGAGAAACTGCGCGAGCTGGAAGAACTGGGCGAGGCAGAGAATACCATCGTTTTTTACTACGCTGATCACGGCGGTGCGCTCCCCCGGGGAAAGCGCAATATTCATGACTCCGGTACCCGGGTGCCGCTTATCATTCGCTTCCCGGAGAAGTGGAAGCATCTTGCGCCCGGGGAGCCGGGGGAGGCCATCGATCAGCTAGTGGCCTTTGTGGACTTTGCGGCCACCGCCGCGAATCTTTGTGGACTTGAGGTTCCGGGCATCTGGGAAGGCCGGCCCTTTCTTGGCCCCGGAGCCAGGGAACGTGAATTCGTCTATCTCTTCCGCGGCCGGATGGACGAGCGCTACGACACCGTGAGAGCAATCCGGACCAAGGAGCATCTGTATGTGCGCAATTTCTCCCCCCACCGTCCCCTGGGCCAGGCCTACACCTATCCTTTCCGGGTCCTGGCCAGCATGGGTTCCTGGTATGAGGCCTTCAAGGCAGGGAAATGTAACGCTGTGCAGGCGCGCTACTGGAAGCGGAAGCAGGCCGAGGAGCTCTATGTGATCAAGCAGGACCCGTTCCAGGTCCGGAACGAGGCGGGCCAGGAGAAACACCGGGGTGTGCTCAGCACCCTGCGGATGAAGCTGGAAAATGAAATGTTGAGGACGCGGGACACGGGGTTGATTCCAGAGGGAATGTATCCCCATCTTTCCGGTTCCGGGACCATTTACAGATTTGCACGGAGCGAAGCTTACCCGGCTCCTGAGGTCCTTGCCGCTGCCACAAACGCCGCCCGGGGTGACCTCGATGAGGGATTCTCCCTGTTCAAGAAAGGCGTGCGGCATCAGTCACCCCTGGTGCGCTACTGGGCGGCAACCGGAGCCCTGGTCCTCGGCAGGGAGGCAGCTCCGCTGAAGGATGCGCTGGTGAAGCTGCTCAACGATCCTGTTTTCGACGTGCGGGTGGTGGCAGCGGAGGCATTGGGACATCTCGGGGAGAGTGCGAAAAGCCTGCCGGCCCTCGTCGAGGTGGTAAACGGAGGAAACGTTTACGAGTCGCTCGCTGCTGCCAATGCGTTGGAAGCGCTCGGGCGGGGCGGAGCCGTTTCGATGGACAGGATCAAAGCTATTATGCCGAAGAAGGTGCGCGCGGAGGGAGCCCGGGTGGTGGAGGCCATTGAGAAGATCAGGTAAAGGTCGAGAATACCGCGGGGGGGAATGGTGCCCTTGGAGGGATGCTCCCTCGGTTACTTCTTCCGACTACCAAGGTCCTGCAGGCGCAGCCCGTTGGCGGCCACCAGTTCATCGCAGCGCTTTCTGAGCCTCGTCAGCGTGACGGCCTGGCCCTTGTCCCGACTGGGAAGAACCGCCAAGTTAACCAGTTGCTGGGGATCATTCCGGAGGTCGTGAACAAACTCGAAAGGGGGCTGGTCCGGCCCGTCTACGAAATAGCGGGCGTAGAGCCACTCCTGGTCCCGGACGCCCTCCCAGCGCGGAATAGTGGCCGGAACAGCGATGAATTCACAGAGGAAGTCCCGCCGCCAGTCCTTCGGGGGTTTGCCCCGGAGAATGGGGAGCAGGCTCCGGCCGGTGTGGCTTGCGGGTGAAGGGAGGCCGGCGAGCTCGAGGATGGTGGAACCGAGGTCGCTGTTAAGGGCCATCTCCTGCTGGACCACTCCCCGGCGCTCCCGGGGAGCGCGGGGGTCGAACACGATAAGCGGGACGCGCAGGGATTGGTCATAGTGGGTCCACTTGCCGGCAAATCCGCGGTCGCCGAGGTAGAAGCCATTGTCCGCCGAGTAGATGATAATCGTGTTTTCTGCGAGGCCCTGGTTCCTGAGCTGGGAGACAAGGCGCCCTGCAACATGGTCAATTCCACTCAGCATCCGGAAGTAGGCGCGCATGTTGGTCTGGTATTTTGCCGGGGTATCCCAGCGCCAGAAGAAACGCTGCCGGTTGAGGGACTTCTTGAGAAAGTCCGGTTGCGACTCGTAAATAGCGGCGTCGTTGAGGGCGGGGAGGGGCATCTCCTGGTCGTCGTAGGCTCCATCCATCACCCTGGGCCAGGGGAAATGCCCGATACCTGGTCGCTTGTCGCGGTCCTCGGCGTGGGTTGCATTAAAGGAGATCTGCAGGCAGAAGGGCTGGTCGCTCTTTTGCTCCCGGAGGAACTCGATTCCCCAGTCCCCGAGGATCTGGGTGGTGTGGCGAAGGCTGCCGTCAGCCTGTTTCTTGAAGTAAGGGTTGCGGCCCAACCGACGGCGGATATCCCACATGGCCGCGGCGCTTTGCTTGGCAATCGCGACGTGCTCCTTGCCGAGGTGAGCAGTGCGGTATCCGGAGGCCCTGAGCAGGGCAAAATAACTACTCTTGCAGAGATCGGGATTAAGTGGGCCAGGTGACGCGCGGTAGAGATGACGGCGTTCGTAGCAACCGGTGAAGAGACAGGCCCGGCTGGCCCAGCAGGTGGAGGTGGTGACGAAGGCATTTTCAAAGCGCACCCCCTGCGCGGCGAGTCGATCAAGGTGCGGGGTCTTGACCACGGGGTGCCCAGCGCAGCCGAGGGTGTGATTGCGCTGGTCGTCCGCAAAAAGGAAGAGGATGTTGGGCCGGCCGGGGCAGGCGGAAGGAAGAAGGAGGCACAGGAGGATAAAGCTGAGACGTGGCATGGGGGTTGAGGGTGCTTGAAGGCCGGGGGGGCGAAAAGCCGAAATCCCTCGGGAAACCCGGGGTGGAGTGGAGATGAAACGGATCACCCTCGATTGGCAGAAGGTCTGGGGTTGAGGTCTTAGTCTGCCTTCTGCCCGGGTCGCTTGCGGTTCCGCGGTGCCATGCCCCTTGCGGGATCGGCGTTTGTTTCTGGAAGCCACTTGGCGAGTTGTTCTTTCAGCGGGACCAACTCCTTGCGCCCGGCAAGATTAGTCCACTCGTTGGGATCTTCCTGCAGATCGTAAAGTTCCTCGGAGCCTTCGTGATAACGAATGTAGCGATAACGCTCCGTCCGGACGGCGTGGTTATTTTTACCATGCGTCGTCAGAGCAGGCCTTTGCCAGGCGGCCTCCGGATTACTGAGAAGAGGCCTGAGGCTTACTCCGTCGAGGTCCTGGCGTCCGGGCAGCCCGCATATTTCAATAAGGGTCGGATAGATGCTGAGAAGTTCCGCGGGTCGATTGCAACGGGTTCCCCTGCTGAGGTTGGGCGCGGAGATGATGAAGGGAACCCTGGTTGCACGTTCCCAGAGCGATTGCTTGGCCCAGCGCTCTTTCTCACCAAGGAAGAACCCATGGTCCGAATAGAGGACAACAACAGTGTTTTGGGCGTGGGGGCTCTCGTCGAGGGCGTCGAGCAGGCGGCCAACCTGCTGATCGGTCCATCGCACACAGGCCAGATAGGATCGGACGGCGGCTTTCCAGTTACCGCTTTCCACGAACCAGTCATGAGTTGGCGCATTGGGGGCATTGGTCAATTTGTTAACGATTGCCGGCAGGTCGTCCCGGTCTCCGGCCTTTACGGGAGGCAGATCGATTTCGGATTCCGGAATTTCGTTGAAGACCCGGGCAGGAGAGTAGAACGGGACGTGAGGCCGGTAGAAACCGATCGCGAGGAAGAAGGGCTTCTTGTGATGGGCGGTAATCTTCTCGATTGCCCAGGTGGCGTCGGCATGGTCCTGGAAGAAGTCCTCTTTGTAAGCCTGTGGCCCGAAGTCCCAGAGCCCCTTGAGGTCCTTGATGAGCCGAGCGTCCCGCCCGAGGCGCTGCCCCGGGCGTGGGCCGACCACGTCAAAGTCGCCCGGGGGGAGGCCGGAGCCATGGTAGATCTTGCCAGTTGTGAGGGTGAGGTATCCGTTGGCTGAAAAGTGGCGGGCCATGGTTACCTGATTCTTCAGGGCGGGCACGGTCCAGGGGCGTGGAGCATTCATGTAGACCCCCGAGGTTGAGGGGCGCAACCCGTACATGATACTGGTGCGGGAGGGGTTGCAGATGGGTGCCTGACAGTGAGCGTTGGTGAAAAGAACCCCTCGTCGGGCGAGCCGGTCAATGTGGGGCGTCCGGGCGTCAGGATGTCCACCGAGGCAGCCAATCCAGTCGTTCAGATCATCGATGGCGATGAGGAGGACATTGGGTTTTCCGGGCGGCTTGGCATCCTCGCCCGTTGCAACAAGTTGAAATAACAGCCCGGCTAACAGGCCTGCGGCTGTCTTGCGGACGTTCATCAGTCTTCTCTAGGTAATCGCTTCCGAAACGGGTTCAACCAGCCCTCGATCAAATAAAAGGAAGGCCCGCGGGAATCATGGGCTACCCTTGGGCCCGGGCCACCAGGCACCGACCTGTTTACGGAGCTCCTTGACTTTATCCGGGTGTTTGGCGGCAAGATTGCTTTCCTCCGCAGGGTCCTTGCTCAGGTCGTAGAGCTCGGCATCCTTGCCAGGAGCGTTTCCACCGTGGTGTAGCAGCAATTTCCAGTCACCCGTTATGACGTAGCGGGTCTGGAGGCTCAGGGTTGGCTGGGCAACATCGAGGATGTCATGGGCGTAGGAGGCTCCAAAGACGGCATTGCGCCCGGCAAGGGCCTCACGGTCCCGCAGGTCAATTCCCTTCATCGAAGGGGGCACGGGCAGGCCACAGGCCTTGAGGATTGTAGGGGCCAGGTCGACCGAGCTGACGAGCGTCTCCTCATCGAATTTCTGACGAACCTTGCCAGGCCAGCGGACCATTATTGGCGTCCTGATTCCCCCTTCGTTGGGGGAGCGTTTTGACCGCGGGGCATACCGGCCACTGTTGGCGCTTTGAATCCAGCCGTTGTCGGTGACGTAGAGGACGATGGTGTTCTCCCGTAAACCCTCCTTGTCGAGGTGGGCCAGTAATTCACCGCAGGTCTCATCGAACCACTCGCACATCGCCCAGTAGCGGGCAATGAAGCGGGAGTCCGACTTTTTACGATACTTATCAAAGAGGCGGGCCGGTGGGTTATGGGGAGTGTGAGGAAGGAAGGGGGCGTGCCAGATGAAGAATGGCTTTTTCTGTTCCCCGGCCTCGGCAATGAAGTCGGTGATGGGCTTGATACCCTTCCGGCTGATCTGGAGCCCCGCATCACCATGGCGGCCGCCGCGCTTGGGGTCTCCGTGTGTCATGGCATGGGTAAAGCCGGCCCTTTTCCTCGGGTCTCCCTCCCACCACTTACCGGTCTGCAGGCTTAGGTAGCCGGCCTCGCCCAGGAGGTGGGCAAGACCGGGCTCATCATCAATCCGGTCCATGATAGCGTCATAGAGCGGGGCGAGCTCAGGATTTCCCCGCCCCGCTTTCTTTCCTCCCGGTACGGTCGGATCGTTTCCAGTGATTCCGTGTTTGTGGGCATGCCTACCGCTGAAAATGGACGCAAGGGAGGGACGACAAAGCGGTGCGGCGACATAACCCCGAGTGTAGGTCAGGGATTCCCCGGCCAGCTTGTCTAGGTGGGGGGTTTTTATGTGGGGATGGCCCAGGAAGGAATAGTCCCCCCACGCCTGATCATCAGAAATGATGAGCAGGACGTTCGGCCTGTCCTCGCCGAGAACAGGGCAGGTCGCCAAGGCGATCACGGGGAGCAGAGTAAGGAAGTGGCGCATGGTTGAAGGGGAAAGCTGCCGAAATCGGAAGGAGTTGGCAATCCTGCGGGACAGGGGGTGAACATTTCCTTTATTCACGCTGCCTAACAACTAACCTTCGTCCGTGATTCCCAACAAAGCTGTCGTTACCGCCGCCAGCCCGACCGAGTATCATCTCCCCCTGCAGACGCTGGTAGACTCGGAAGGAGTGGCCAAGACAGCCCTAGCAATCATTCTCGACGATCTCTTTGCTTCCGGGGTGGAATCTGCCGCCGTAATCATTCATCCAGGCACCCGCCAGGTCTTTGAGCAGGCTGCGGGCGAGCACGCCGGGCGCCTGACCTTGATCGAGCAGGGCAATCCGCGCGGGTATGGGCATGCAGTCTGGAGCGCGCATGAGTTCACCGGAGATGACCCTTTTGTTCTCCTCGTCGGAGATCACCTGTATCTTCCCAACGAGAACTCTTCCTGTGTGCGCCAGCTCCTTGAGGTGGCAGCCACCCACGACGGCTGTATCTCGGCGGTGAACCCTACCCATGAGAGTCAGCTCCGCTATTACGGGACTATCGCGGCAACGAGGGTGCCGACGTCTCCATCCCTTTTTATCGTGCATGACGTGGTGGAGAAGCCCACTCCGACCCTGGCAGAGCAGGAACTGATTGTTCCCGGCCTGCGGGCAGGAAACTACCTGTGCCTGTTCGGCATGCATTCGCTGTCTGCTGGAGTGATGGAGCATCTGGAGGACGAAATCGCAAGTCTGGGCGAAGGGGAGTCCCTGGGGCTCACCCCAACCCTGGCGCATGTGGCGAGGTCGGAAAAGTATCTGGCGGTTGAGCTGGCAGGACAGCGGTTCAATATCGGAGAGCGCTACGGGCTTTTGAGGGCACAGCTCTCGCTCGCCCTCGCCGGGCCGCATCGCGACGAGGTGCTGACCGACCTCATTGAGATCACCGCCCATTCCCGCCCCGGATGTCAAAGCTCCTGAACATCATCACGAGCGAAGATCCTTCCCTGCGCGATATGGCGCTGGCGGAGGCCTGTGAGGAGCTCACCTTGGCAGAATTGTTGCAGGAGTGCATCGCCCTGGACGAGTTTCGGCGGGAAGCCGGGAATCTCTACGAGAGGGTGCGGGCCCTGTTTTTCCTGGCCGCCATTCACCGGTTTCATCTGCCAGCCAAGTTTCCTGAAGATCGCACAGGCCATATACCGTTTGAAGGTCACGAACATCTCCTGCAGCGCCGGTTTGCGGAGGCAATCGATGTCTTTCATCTGGCAGTGGCAGAGCAGGGGGCGAACGACGCTCTGTCTTCTGCGCTGGCGGAGGGTTACCACGAACTTGCATTCCAGACCCTCGCGAACCAGGTCCGGCGCTCGGTGCGAACGACTGGCGTGATTCCTCTTCGGCCCTCTGCTTCGCGCTTACCAGAGCTGCGTGCCGCAAGCAAGCCCTGACGTGGGCGGACGTAGGCATTGGCACGTTGGGCGGAAGGCAGGCCCCGCCATGCGAGGCGTGCAGCGCGGGCC
>MDTG01198394.1_pt1 | contig 17977 bp, 3 predicted proteins | sample 811421 | NCBI WGS metagenome assembly MDTG01 (sample SAMN05326645, study PRJNA326480) | marine metagenome | isolation source: seawater | place: Pacific Ocean: South East | collected 2011 | reverse complement strand
TTATGGAGCCGAAATTAAAGATTTTAAACTCTCTACATTACTAGGTTATTTTAATCCAGATGAATATTTATCTTCTGGAATTGTTCAAGGGAACTTTATTCTTGTTAATCCATTTGAAGATTTGGGGATGATTGCCGATTTGAGCATTGAAGATTTAAAAGTGATTGAAGTTGCTTTAGGTAAATTAAGCATTGACGCAAAATCTAAAGGTGGAGGCAACTATGATTTTAACCTAGATTTACAAGGGGAAGAAGTCAACCTGGCTTTAAAAGGTGATTATGTGGCTAATGAAACCGCTGCCAATTTAGACTTGAATTTAGATTTACAAAAACTCGGTTTACCATTAATTCAGCAATTTATTCCAAATGAATTAAAAGAATCAAAGGGTAATTTAAGCGGTCAAGTAAAGATTAAGGGGACCACCCTTAACCCGGAATATTCAGGAGAATTCAAATTTAACAATACACAATTTGTGGTGAGTAAATTAAATTCAGAATTTTCGATAGCTGAAGAAAGTATTCAAATCGATAATGATGGAATTAATTTTTCTAAATTCTCCATTTTAGATGCCAATAATAATGAGTTTGTAGTAAAAGGAACTATTTCAACAAAAGAAAGTATGGTAGATCCTGCTTTCGATTTGCAAATTAATGCCAATGATTTTCAAGCCTTAAATTCAACCGAAGAAGATAACGATTTATACTACGGGAAAGCCATTTTTGATGTAGATGCTACGCTGGGAGGGAAGTTAAGTTTCCCAAAATTGGAGGTAGATTTAACGGTAAATAAAAACACCAATGTTACCTATGTAGTACCTCCTTCACAAATAGGGATGACGGAGCGTGATGGCGTGGTGATTTTTGTAAATAAAGAAAATCCTGATGCTATTCTCACCAGAACTGATCGGGAAGATACTTCGGCCATTTTAACAGGAGTTGAATTAAATGCCGATTTATCGATAGAACCCGGTGCGACCGTGAACGTCATTTTAAACGAACGTACCGGCGATAATTTAAAATTGGTAGGAGAGGGAGATCTACGTTTTAATATAGAACGAAACGGAAGAACCACACTTACCGGAAGGTATAAGGTAAATGATGGCCATTATGAAATGAACCTGTACAATTTGGTGAAGCGTAAATTTGCTATTGCTGAAGGAAGTACGATTACTTGGACAGGTGATCCTATGAATGCCGATTTAGATGTACGTGCGATTTATAAGGTTGAGACTTCGGCTTTATCCTTAATGTCAAGTCAAATTTCTGGGGCTTCGGCTGGAGATGCCGGGCCTTATCGACAAAAACTTGAATTTTTAGTTTATCTAAATGTCGATGGAGAATTAATGCGACCGCGTCTGAATTTTGGACTGGATATGCCAGAGGATGAGCAGGGAGCTATAGGCGGAACGGTTTACGGCCGTATAAGACAGCTGAACCAACAAGAAAACCAATTGAACAAACAGGTATTTTCTTTATTGGTATTGAACCGTTTTTATCCTGAACAAGGTGCTGATGGAAGCCAAGGAGGAGCGGCTACCGTTGCTAGAGATAATTTAACGCAGGCGCTTTCCGATCAGTTAAATGTATTTTCAGATCGTTTAACCGGAAAGACGGGAATCGAGTTAAGTTTTGGTATAAATAGTTATACTGATTATCAAGGAAATTCACCACAAAACCGTACCGATGTAAATGTTAACGCCCGAAAAAAATTGTTTAATGACCGTTTGGTGGTGCAGGCAGGAAGTGAAATTGGGGTTCAAGGGGAAAATCGTCCCGGGGAAACCAATCCTGTAATTGGAAATGTGAGTATAGAATATTTATTAACTGAAGATGGCAGGTGGCGAATTCGTGGATTTAGAAAAAATCAGTACCAAAACATTATTGACGGGCAAGTTTTTGTAAATGGAGTGGCTTTAATTTTTATGCGGGAGTTTAATAAATTCAACGAATTATTTAAAAAGACCGCTACAGAATTGGCTCAAGAACAAAAACAAGAAGAAAAAGAAAAAGAGAAAGAAAAGAAAGAAGCAGCAAATGCTGCCAATAAAGAAGCTGTTGAAGAAGAAAACTAAATGAAACCCATTTTAAAAAAACCAAACCATTCCTTAATTCTGCTACTATTATTGTTGGCTGGATATTCTTGTAGCGTGAAGAAGTTTATCCCGGAAGATGAATATTTGTACCGCGGTGCCAAAATGAAGTTTATCGATACCAGTCTTCAAAAAAACTATAAAGAAATAAAAGCAGAAACGCAAGCAGTTTTGTATCCCGAGCCTAATTCAAAGTTTTTAGGAATGTATCCCGGCTTGTATTTTTATTACAAAGCCCAACGGAAAAATCCAGGATTCCTCAATAAATTTTTCAATAAAAAAATAGGAGAGGAGCCGGTTTATTTTTCTGATGTTGATCTTTCAGAAACCGAAGAGTTAATCAATAACCGATTAGAGAACCGGGGTTTTTTCTATAACCTTATAGAATCTAATTCTACCATAGATTCTTCCGCAAAAACAGCGAAAGCCAATTACAAAGTCACTTTAAGAAAGCCTTATGTCCTTGAAACTTATCAATTGGAGGAAGACAGTTTAAGTAGTATGGATAGTTTACGGTTAATAGACCAATTAAAAAAAGTAGTTTACGATGAAAATTCAATCATCGAAAAAGGGATGCGTTTTGATTTGGCTAATTTTAAATCAGAACGTGAACGGATTGATAATTATTTAAAAGAAGAAGGTTATTATAACTTCAATGGTAATTTTTTACTTTTTGAAGCAGATACAAATGCCTATGACAATAGAAAATTTGATTTGTATTTAAGGTTAAAAGATAATGTTCCCGATAAATCGAAAGTTCCCTATATCCTTGATGATGTAGATGTTTACCCCAATGAATCGGTAGAGACGCAAAAAAAAGAGAAAGATACCGTTACTTTAGATAGTTTAGATTTTATACAAGCAGAAGAATTTTTTAAGCCGAAACGTTTATCTCCTTATATTCTTTTAAAACCGGGACAACGCTATAATCCAACACTTTCTAAATATACCAGTCGCAGGTTATCGTCTATTGGAACCTACAAGTTTGTGAATATTCGATATAAAGAAAAAGACAGCACGGTAGATGAAAATGGATATCGGCATTTAGAGGCGATTATAGAGCTTTCCCCTTTACGGAAAAGATCGATTCGTGCCGAATTACAAGCTGTTACCAAATCTAATAATTTTGCCGGTCCGGGATTAGGCTTAACCTATACGAACAGAAATTGGTTTAGTGGTGGAGAACAGCTAAATATTCGCGGAAATGTAGCTTACGAAAAGCAATTTTCTTCCGGGCAACAAGCCGGTTTAAGCAGTTTACAATTAGGATTAGAAACTTCAGTAAGGTTCCCAAGGCTTTTATTTCCTATTGTAGATGTGAACAAACGATTTAAGTATAGCATTCCACAGACTGAAATTAAACTGGGACTAGATTATTTAAATAGAAGTCAGCTGTATAGTTTAAACTCTTACAACACTTCCTTTGGATATATCTGGAAAGCCAATCGTTATGTTACTCATCAATTAAACCCGATTAACATTAACTATGTAAAATTGGGAAATACAACCGATGAGTTTGAGACGATCTTGGAAGATAATCCATTTTTGAGAAGAAGTTTCGATCAGCAGTTTATTGCCGGGCTTACGTATGGTTTTACGTATAATGAATTGGTGGATAATCAACGAAAAGGAGCTTTGTATTTCAACTTTAATTTTGATATCGCCGGAAATACCGTCAGCTTATTGGATAATAAAGGCACCGATGATAAGGGGAATGAAGTAAATAAATTTTTGGGATTGCAGTATGCGCAATATGCCAAAGGTGATGTTGATATACGTTACCATTATAAGTTAGACAATAAAGGGCAAGTCTTAGTAGGAAGATTATTTGGAGGATTGGGATATTCTTACGGAAATTCAGAATCTTTACCTTTTGTAAAACAATATTTTTCCGGTGGTCCTTATAGTGTTCGTGCTTTTAGGATTCGAGGTTTAGGCCCCGGGAATTACCAACCAGAAAATGAAAGTAATTATGATGCTTATTTTGATAGAGCAGGAGACATCCGTTTAGAAGCTAATTTAGAATATAGATTTCCGTTATTTAATTATGTGAATGGCGCTATTTTTACCGATGCCGGTAATGTTTGGTTATTACGGGAAAATGATGCCCTACCGGGAGGTAAATTTACTTCTAGCTTTCTTAACGAATTAGGTATTGGAAGCGGAGTGGGCGTTAGGGTAGATATCCAAGGATTTGTCATTCGTTTTGATTTGGCTTCTCCTCTAAAAAGACCATCAAAGTCTTGGAAGTTTGAATACGATTCCCCTAAATTGAATTTTGCAATTGGTTATCCTTTTTAAGTGATTTTTCTTGAAGTGTACCGAAAATAAAATTCGTTAGTGCGGTTAATTTTGTGCAGTGAAACGAAGTAAAATTGTATCAAGAACCAAATTTTCACTTTAATGTGAAATTTAAGTAAAAATTCTATTAAACTAGCATTAAAAATACTTGTTTTGTAGTTCAAAAAAATTACCATGAGTAAAACCTGTATTTTTTTTCTTTTATTAGGCTTGACTATAAATTTAGCAGTAGCACAATCAGATTCTTTAGTTTCTCAAAAAAAGCAAAACCTTACTACATGGGATGTTGCAAAACATGATGCTAAATTAATGTGGGGCGGTTTTAAATATGTGTATTCACGTCCGTTTCAATGGGACCAAGATGATATCGCAATTGCTACAGGAGTGGTCATTGGTACCGCAGGTTTAAATATTATAGATGAAAGGGCTAAAAACTTTTTCTTGGAACAAGAAGAACATGTTCCCGGAGTTGTAAAAGAGTTTGGTTGGTATTTTGGTTCCCCGCAGAATAATTATGGGGTAAATGGAGCGATTTACTTGGCCGGTTTATTTACTAAGAATAAAGAATTAAGAAAGACTGGTATTTTAATGATTTCTTCCGCTAGTGCTGCCGGGTTAATACAAACCATTAGTAAAAATGTTACCGGTAGGGCTAGGCCTAATGACGGAGGCAAATTTACCTTTAAACCCTTTAGTAAAGAAGGAGCTTATCACTCTTTCCCTTCAGGGCATACCATTTTATCGTTTACCACTTTCTACGCCCTCTCCAAACAATTTGACAATATCTGGGTAAAAGGTGCTTTTATTGCCGGTGGAATGGTTTCTCCCGTTTCAAGATTATTGGAAGGTGCTCATTGGCTTACCGATGTAGCTTTGAGTACAGCCTTAACGGTATTTGTAGTTGATTCTATCGATAAATATTTAGATCGGGAGATGAATGAAGATCCGTTAATACAGGAAAAAAATAAAACCAAAGTTTCTTGGCGTTTAAAATTTGGTGGAAACCAAATTGGGATAATCGGTACGTTTTAAGCTTATTAAATTCTATTTTTGTATTCTTTCTCTATGACTTTACTAAAGATTTTGATTCTATTTTTTAGCAATGAGTAAGTAGAATTTTTTTTGAGATACTTTTCGGTACAATTTTGTTATTGGTATTACTCTGCTTAAACACTTTAAAGTATTTGATGAGGCTTATTCTTTTAAAGCTTAGAAACAATCCTCCTCACTGTCCACTGCTTCTTTCTTCCCGATACAATTTTATCCTTGCTATCGCTTATCCAAAATTACTCTCGAATAAGCCTACTATGAATGTTATTGGTACGATTATATATTTTTCTTTTAATCTAGAAATTATAAATATCCTCTTATCCCATTGTTCACTGCTTTTAGCTTTCTGTCAAGAATAATTGCTAACAATTATAAAATAATTTTTTAGGCTGCTTCTTCATTTTTTCTAAGAATAAATCATCAATATAGTATTGATGTTAATATTAAATTTATATCAGTTAACTTAATATTAACATTTTTATATGTTGTGAAGTTGTTTTTTTATTAATTTTAAACACTTATTTAACAATTACTTTGAATATTAGTTAATACTTATCTGTTTATCGTTAACGAAATCTAAAATTTTATGAAGCAAAAATTACTTCCATTGTTCTTTTTAATTTTTACGGTTTACAATTTAGTGGCACAGGTGCAACAGATGGCTCCGGTTAGTACGCCAAAATTTCCTGGTGGGGTGCTAGGGGCAGAGATGTGGTATATCTGTGATCATGATGATTTAAGCCAAGAAATATTTACTAACCATGCACAGAATAATATTAGATTATCCCCTTGTGGAAGCCAATATGGCAAGGATTTATTAAATTTTAATCATGCTATTAATAGTGGAGAATTGTGCTTACAATATAGAGCATCGATAGAAAATTTTATTTCTAGGGATATTTTTTTTGTAGGGAAGCCTAAAGTAGATCATAATTTTTCTCATCTACATACTTCACTTAATCCTTCCATAGGCAACTTAGCTTTTATGGAGTCTGATTCTGTTATCAATCATTTTGATTTGGGGTTAAAAGGATCATATATCAAAAACTTAGCTTTAAGTTATGATAGTGACAACAATGCACAGGTAAATTATTACCGTTGGAATAATTATAGAATCGACAAAAAATACAAATCTTATGGAGCAAAAGGAGAATCAGATTTTTTTATAGGGAAAGAATTTTTATTTCCGGAAAATGATGAGCCTCAAAGTTCTTTTTTGGGACGCTTTCCAGAATTTATTTCCTTCCCAAGGGAATTAAATGAAAATGAAAAAATCAGGGTCGAATCTTATCTTGCTTTAAAATATGGAATAACCTTATCGAGACAAGTATCTTATAAAAGTGCCACTAACATAAAAGTTTGGAATAAGTCCAATAATGATATTTTTTCAAATAATATTTTTGGATTGGGCAAAGATGATATTTCCGGACTCAACCAATTACAGAGTGAGAGCGTGCATAGAGAGAACTATTTAGTTGCCGCTATCGGGAAGATTTTAGTTACTAATCTGGAAAAGCAGGCGCAAGTAACTATTAAAGACAAGAACTTTCTGGTGATGGGTGACAACAACCAAGGAGGAAATGTAGGCCCTAAAAACCAACATGACGTAAGACCGCTTCGTACAGTTTGGCTTTCTCAAAAGACAGGTAAGGAGATGGAAGGTTATCCCATATCCTTTAAAATAAATATAGACGATAATGTGTTGGGGAGTTATATGCAACAAGACCACCTAAAACTATGGATGCTTCATGATAGGTTTGTGACCAATCAAGAAATTTCTTCGTTTAACGATAACTATGTAGAATATTATGAAACCTCAGATTTACAGGGATTTGACTATGGGTTCTTTAAAGATGTATTTTTTGATACCGATAATAATACCTACGACCAATATACCTTTGGGGTAGGTCCTGAAATAATTGTACAGGTAAGGCTAAAGGGAGATTGTAGAGAACCTCGTTATAAAGCTGAGGTAGTGATCTCTGGAGGGAAAGCAGATTATGACTTGCTGGTTTATAAAGATGGTACAGAAATAGGGCATTGGCTAGTGAGTGATAATAATTTTGATCTTCCAATTCCTGTGGAAGGGCCTGCAGATTATTTATTTTTTGTAAAAGATGCCCAGGGAATAACCGCTGAAGTAGAGTTAGAAGTGGTGCCTTATCAAATAGAGGTGGATTTGGGACCAGATCAAGAATTAACCGTTAACCAGCCAGAAATATTATTGGATGGAAGTAATGGTGTATCAGACCCTAACGCTACTTATCAGTGGTATTTTAACGGAGATTTAATAGATGGAGAATACGATTCTACCTTATTGGTTACCGAGGAAGGTGAATACACTGTAAAGGTGCTCTCGGAAGATCATTCTTGTGAGAGTAGGGATGGTATTACGATCACCCGTGCGTTTTCCATGCAAGCAGAATCTCCTATTGTTTGCGGTAGTAACTCAGGCTTTTTAAATATTGACATTTTCGGAGGTACTCCTAATTATTATATTACGCTACATTCCATCGAGAGTGGGCAGGAAAATCCCACTCCTGACTATATTTATGTAGGTAATGGAGATGTAACGGGAATCACCGGGATAGCATTTGGCGAATATGAAGTTTATGTAACCGACGACAGTAATAATGAAAATGGTAATGGGGAAACACTACAGCAAACACTGGAGGTAGTCGATCCTCATGAGGGTCTAGCGGTTGATCTTATTCCTCAATTGGAAAACTATTTTTCGCTGAGTTATTCTTACTATATTTCCAGCTATCCTTTTATATCGTCCCAATATGATGAAAATATAGATGTATTTATCGATGCGTCAGTATTGGTTACTGCCACTAATGTAAGTTATGAATGGTATAGAAACGGTGAGTTAATTCAAACAGATCCTGTCTTAGAATTAGAGCTACAAAGTGATCCGGAATTAGTAGATGTGGCCATTTATGAAGTGATGATATATAATAATAATACCGGCTGCTTTATAGAAGACGGTTTTGCTTCCAAGGGGTATTGGACACCCCCCAACTCTAGTACTAGTAGATCTACTTCTTCACTAAACTCGACCAATAATAAATTTAGCTTTACCACCAAAGTCTATCCTAACCCGAGTGCTCCCTATGAAGTATTCAATTACGATATCTTAGCAGACCAATCTACAGATGTAACGGTACAACTGTATACCCTGCAAGGCGTATTATTGGCGCAACGAAAAGGAAGAAACAATTCCAGGTTTACCTTTAATTTTAGTATACCTACTTCCGGGGTTTATTTTATTAAAACTACTTCTCGTGGGGAAGTGGTGACCAATAAAATAATTATAGAATAAAAAGATACAAAATACCAAGCATTTACCTTAAACCTTATTCCATGGCATTTCATCCTTTTAAAGCAATCAGGAACTCCTACCTAACCAGTACTTTATTAACCACGATTCTTAGTAATGTGATCGTGTTTGGGCAACCTATTCACCAAATAGGGTTCCCGGAACATTCTTATAGAAAAATTAAAAGCTATGTTTTAACTAATATAGAAGGAAACTCTTCTAAAAAGGTACCATCTAAAAAAGAAGATGTCTCTACTTCCCATTTAATTCCTAAAAATAGTAAGACGAACCAAGTCTTTGTAGCTCATCAACAATTAGGGGTTATCGGAATAAATGAAGAATCCAATAGAGATAACCCTATCGATAACTTTTTTACCATCAATTTGCCTGAAGATATCAACCTAACCAATTATAAAGCGGTTTTGTCTTATGATCTATTTGGCTTAGAAGAAGCTAGGCAAACTACCAAAAGTATCAATCAGTCGGAAGCTTACGGAGGGCAAATTATTCAACTAAATAAAAAATGGCAGAACGTAGAGGAGCAACTAAGTATAGAAGAACTAAATAAAGGTATAAACACTATTTTTTTTAATAGAAGGACGAATGAAGATTACCAATACAAGGTAAAAAACCTTTCTATCGCCTTACTTCCCCTTAACAATCTTGAACAAGCACCAACTATTTCCAGATATGAAAATGACTATTACTTGGTAGGGAATTTTGATTTTAAAAATGCCAATAAGCTAGAAGTATTTGGGAAGTTTTTTGAACTTAAAAACGGAGTGGTTGATGCTGTAGTTCAACATACAACAAAAAAAGACGACTATCATCTACCGATTTCTTATTACAATGGAGATCAATTCTTGGGAGAACGAACCCATGCCGTATCTAAGAATAAAGGGGACTACCGTCTGTTAAGCAATAATCTAGAAGAAAACACACGGACTTTTCATTTATTAGATGAACGGGTTAATTTTGATGAAGTTTTATCCATTCAGCCTCAGGGACAAATAGCCTCTATAAATAAGAGCAGGATAGAGGTTAGTGGGCTTAACTTTAAAGATATAAGAATCTTAAACGCAGAGTTGAGCAATGTAACTGCGGGAAATTTCGGGGCCTATAGACTAAAAAAAATTAACTCACAAGATAGTGTATCTCTCCAACTTCATCTAAAATACGATCTAGCTAAAATTCCTGCCGGGTACACCCCAAAAGATGTACGTACCTTTTATTTTGATAAAGAAAAAAGAAGCTGGAAGTCATTGCCTGTAGATAGCTTAGATTATGAAAATAAAATAATCATAGCTACTACAAATAACGAAACAGATTATATAAACGGCGTCATAAAAGTGCCGGAATCTCCTGAAACCGGCAGCTTTGCTCCAACCACTTTAAAAGATATGGATTTTGCAAATCCTAGTGCCGGGGTGGTGAGCGTTAACCCGCCAACACCCACAAATATGGGAGCGGCCACCACAGGATTTCCTATAAAATTACCCCAAGGTAGAAATGGGATGCAGCCTACTTTAAATGTTTCCTATAATAGCGAAGGTGGTAATGGCTGGATGGGAATAGGTTGGAACATGAATACCCCTGCTGTTACGTTAAATACAAAATGGGGAGCCCCTCGATTTGACAATTATGAAAGTGAACTCTATTCGTTAAACGGTAGTGATTTAGTACTAAAACATAATGGTACTTATACCAATCCTCACCGTTCTCAAACTTCCTTGTCAAGGACCAGTGAAAGACAGTTTTACCTAAGAAGGGAAGGTAGCTATCAAAAAATAATACGTCACGGTAATGGTACAGATAATTATTATTGGGAGGTAACCGATAAACGAGGAAATAAAAGTTTTTATGGCGGTTATAATGGGAGTGTAGTAACCAACGCTATACTAACCGATGAAGATGGTAATATAGGTCATTGGGCTTTGGTAAGAAGGGAAGATACAAATGGCAACTATATTAATTATACTTATCATCAAGCAGAAGTGAATGCCTTTGGTAATAACAATACTATTTTAGCCAAAGAATTTTATATAAAAGAAATACAGTATACCCTTCACAATAGCTCAGGCAATACTAATTATTACAAAGTAGAATTTAAACGGAATGCTTATACCGTACCTTCTGTACAAAGCTTACCCGTTAGAAACGATAAAATTTTGAGTGCACGTAATGGCTATTTACAACTTACGGATGATCTTCTTACGGAAATTAAAATTTCTAAAGTACAGGGAGGACAAACAGAAACCATTCGTACCTATCGTTTTAATTATGAAGAGATGGCTTTCCAGAAACAGCAACTTGTAAAAGTCGCTGAATACGATAAGAATGGAGACCTATTTTACGATAATACGTTTGAGTATTTTGAGTTTGATGATAATAATTCTATTATAAATACGAGTGTTGTATCATGGTCTAATGGAATAGGTCCCATTGGGAATCAAGAATTAATGAATCGAGCACCATCAGGTGAAGTTGACAATATTCCTACAGGTTCTCAATTAGGTTCGTCAAATTCTTTCGGAGACTCTTTTGGAATGCGTTTAGGAGTTGGTATAGGAATACGGCCCTGGTCTACAAGCACTACCGTTGGAGGAACCATTAACTCTAGTCACGTCAATAATAATATTCAATCTAATTTGTTAGATGTAAATGGAGATGGACTCCCTGATTTGGTTTATAAAGATGGAGGTAATATCAAATATAAAGCGAATCTAGGGAAATCTAATACGGGAACTCCTTTAGGATTTGGTAGTATTAGAACGCTTAATGGTTTAAATAAGCTATCCCATACCTCATCTTATACTACTGGGGCTGGAGTAGAAGCTAATATAGGAGGTTTAGCAGGTGCAGGAAAGAGTTGGACTTGGACCAAGTCTTCAACTGATAGTTATTTTTTAGATTATAATGGAGATGGGCTCTTAGATATAGTGAAGAATAATAGAATCTTATTTAATTCTACAGAAACTACTCAAGGAGAACCTGATTATAATGAAAGGGATTTTGTTTACGAAGTAAATGAAACAGAAAATTCTTTATTATCGGGAGCTTTTGATCAAGATATGATTGATCAATTTGAGTTAGAAACATTAGTAGAGTTAAGAGGCAAGTATCCACAATTTGACCATGTTAAAATTTGGAGAGCTCCTTATACAGGAACGATAAATATTAATAATCAAGCTGAATTAACAGATAAAAATATAGATGATGATCTAAATTCTAATTCTTTTCGATTATCTATAGAAAAATCTGAACACAACCAATCTTCAGGATTAACAACTATCATACCTGTAGGAAATAGTTATGGAAATTATTTAATATTAAATAATGTAGGTAGCTCGGCTTCATTTAATAAAAATGGTATTCAAGTCGATAAAGGAGATAAGCTTTATTTTAGGATTCATAATTTACAGAATGGTTATGGAGGTGAAGTTGTATGGAACCCTGCCATTGAATATATCTCAAATCCTTTTGGATTAATATCTCAAAATGAATATATTGATGAAAATGGCGTAGATTTAGTAAATTATGATGCTATTGACGATTTCATTATTAATAATGGAGAAGCTTGGGCTGTAAAAAATTCAATAACATCATTGAATATAGATTTTCAACTCAACACACAAGATTTTTCTCAATTTTCATTTTCAGATGATATTACTTTTAAAGTTATAATTGATGGTATTGATTCAGATGGGGAGGTAACAACCTCTGTAGTAGAACGAATTTATCAACATCAAAATAATTCAGCTACGGGTTCTTTCAATAATTCTAATATGACTGAATTTTTGAGTCTGGACCAGAATAACCTTAATTATAGTTTAACATTTATTGTTGAGAGTGATTCTAACGTGGATTGGCAGTCTTTAAATTGGAAGCCAAAAATAACGGCCAATAATGAAACTTTTTATCCATCTGTTTCTTACGCAGTATACAGCAATAATTTGAATTCTACTAAATACTGGATAAAATCCAATGATCTTCCTTCTCCTACGATTAGTACAATTGAGCCTAATGATGGAGAGTCTAGTTACTTAAAGATAAAACATGATTTAGATGATATACAAGTATTAGGAGGTAATCCCACTAGTAGTAATCCTCTTAACTCTTTAAGTGATGATGATTTTCCTATAAAAATTAATTGGATTACAAAGTCTGAAGTCAATGATATAGCTAAAGTTATTTATAAAAAAACCTTTTATTTACATAGATCTCCGTATGTAGATTTTATGTTTAACGAGGGCTATTTTTACAAATTGACTAATTCTCCGGCAACACCATCAAATTATACTGATCCCGATCCAGCCTTAACGGAAGCATACTTTTCTAAGATTTTCTCTAAATTAGACATACAAGCACTACAGGCTGATTCTGATAGCAGAATTTATTCTGCTTTTTATTCTCAATATGGAGAAGTTAATGATAACCTACAGATTAACTTTGAGGTTTATGATGATAATCAAAGTGAATTTCTAGAGTTAACAACTCCAACTATTCAAAAACCATTTTTTGCTCTAGCACCATTATTTACAGGTTATGCATATAAAAATTGGGGTCAATTTTTATATAATTCAGGAGTTAAAATTGAATATGACGAAGAAATGAACCCTAATTTAGATCCTAATTCTATAACTTATTATGATGGAAATATAGACATAGAATCCTTAGGAAATGGAGATACATTATATGAATCGACTGAAGAAATTGAAGAAGTAGCTGATAACCTGCAAGATGAAAATAATGAAAGTATAAGTGTGAATGATGCCGAAGTAAGGTATTCACTATATAAGCAGAATAATTACCTTGGAGAATATTATAATGAAACAGTTATAAATTCTTTTTATGGATTTTCAAACAATACTTTAACCACTTATATAGGAAGGTTTGCTGAAGAAAATATATATGATATATATGTAGAACCTAGTTCTCTTTTAGAAGCTGATAACGGTGTATTTTTAGGTTTGAAGCAACGTACAAAGTCAAAAGGAAAAGCAACTACAGGGCAGCTTGGCTTAGGAAGTGGTACCAAAAGTAAATCTAGTACAGATGTAATAGTAGAATATGTTGATTTAAATGGAGACAATTATCCGGATATCGTTACCAAAAATAAAATTCTTTATACCACTATGTTAGGGAATTACCAAGCAGAATCAATTGGTAATGATCATCATTCCGGTTCAGAAAGTATAGATTTCACAGTTGGTTTAACAATTCCAGGTATTAAACCAACTTCAGATCCCCAAGGTGGAGAAGTTTATAATCCTTTAAACACTAATTCAATTGCGGGAATTAATACAGGAGATGGAATTACTCATAATGCGGCTTTATGGATAGATATGAATGGTGATGGCCTAAATGATAAAGTGAAAATGAAAGAGAATTCTATTCGGGTAAAATTGAATAAAGGGAATGGTTTTTATGATGATGAAATCATATGGGGGGATAACTACTCGAATAACGATAATGAAAATAATTTAGGAAGCCAGTTAATAATTAGTTCCAGAAAAAAAGTAGGTGCTGGAGTGCCTATAGGAATAAGTGATTCTTTTGCACTAGGGTTTGGGGCAAATGTAAGTACTTCAGATAGCTCAATTAAAATTATAGATGTTAATAGTGATGGTCTTCCAGACCTTATAACTCCTTTACTATCTGGAGGGGGATGTCAGTATCATTTAAATACCGGTACAGGTTTCATTTCTCCCAAAACATTTACTTCAATTGATAATATTCAAGAGAGTATATCTTATGGGGCAAATATTTTTGGAACTATTACAGGAGGTTATTGGTTTCCTGTTTTTATAGTTCCACCTGCATTTATTCCTGTAAAAATAACAGCTTCCGTATCTGCCGGTTTTAATTTAGGCACTACAAAGACACAAATCTCTTTAGGAGATATTGATGGTGATGGTCTTGTAGATGTATTGTCAGATGATTCCTTTGGGATTTCAGCAAGACTTAACCGTATAGGCAAAACCCACTTGCTTAAAAAGGTAAATACCCCGTTAGGTGGAAGTTGGGAGATCGATTATGTAAGAAATGGCAATACCTATAAGTTGCCCCAAAACAAATGGGTGTTGGAAGAAATAAAAACCGATGATAATTTTGGGGGAGATAGCGATTATACTTTCGATCATAGCCTTTCCAGAATCTCTTATGAAAACCCCAATTACGACAGAAGGGAAAGGGAGTTTTTAGGCTATCAAGGAGTAAAAATAGAACAGTTAACGCCCAGTGGTACTAGCGGAAACTCGGGCACCACTTACCGTTATACTGTCAAATCCTATTTAAACGATAATTATTACGTAAAAGGAGCCGAATATTCTTCTGCTCTCTACGATAATAATGATGTTTTACTTTCAGAAAAAGAAACCTTTTACACCTTAATGGATGCCGACAACCCTTCCGTAGATCTAAACTTTACCAACGCTTATTACAACACCCAATCCATCACCAGTGAAGAACTGGATAAATCACGTTTGTTTTTGGGAGTGGCCAAAATGATAAGTACTAACTATGAAGAAGATGGGGGAGCATTAGCTGCTGAAAAACGATTTACAGAATACGATGGTCATGGAAATATAACCGAGTATGTAGACGTAGGAGAGGGGGGAAGTGATAGCTATGTGACAGCAATTACCTACCCGGGCTTGAGTGGACTCGAAAATGCCTACGGATATCCCGAACTCATTAGCGTTCACCAAAACAATAACAATCAATTATTAAGGCAACGCAAGGCCACCTACAGTCCTACCAATGGAAACTTAACTAAAGTGACCACTAAGTTAAATGAGGACGAGCAAAATCAAGTACAGCTCAATTACGATAATTATGGTAATTTAACCCAAATTATTCAATTGGATAACTTGGGATTAAATGGAACGCCTTTTAGTCAACAAATATCCTATGATTCAGATTTTCATACCTATCCCATAGGGCTTAACAATTCATTTACAGAAAGTTCCACTACCACTTACGATTATTCCTTTGGGATTCCCGTATTCACGACAGATATGAACGGCCAATCTATGCGTACCCGTCTTGACGACCGGGGCAGGGTAGTAGAAGTCACCGGCCCTAACGAACTGGCCTTGGAAGGGATGTCCGGTAATAGCGAACCCGCTTGGACCATTCGGTATGAATATGAAGACGAAGCTTTGGTAGAAAGCTTGGTGCAAAACCTTAATCCAGACGAGTATGTGGTAGATGCTCAACATGCGTTTACTTCTACCTCTTCGCTGGCAGAACATTATGCGGTCACCCGCCATTTTGATCCTGCTTTCGCTACCGCCAACAGTACTCCCAGTACCAACCAATTAATCACTATTAGCATTGTAGATGGTTTTGGGAAAGCCGTACAGCTAAAGAAAACCCATTACGAAGGGAGCGCACAATCCGGTAACTTAGAATGGCAAGTAAGCGGGAAAGAAGTAAAAGATGCATTTGGCCGGGTAACCCAAGCCTATTTACCTATGATTGAGGGCGGCTACCCTTCTAACTTAAATTCCCTAAGCAATGCCACCAGTTTTATCGCTTATAATGATGGCAATTTAAGTACGCCTGAAAGCGGTATCCCACCCACTACCATGGATTACGATACCCGAGATAGAAAAACCCAAATCACCGCTCCGGGTTCTACTACAGAAACCTTGGAATATACCATAGACGGAGCTAGATGGGTGACCGATTATAAAAATGCAAGAGGGAATCATACCAAAACCTATAAAGACAATAGGGGCAGGACGAGAAAAACCATTCAATCTGACGGGCAAGAACAAATTATGGTAGCATATGAATACAATGCCGTAAACGAACTTACTGATGTGGTCACCAATGGCCAGGCTACACAAACTACGCACAGTAAGTACGATCTTGCCGGTAGAAGGATAGAATACCAACATCCCGATCAAGGAGCCAGCGTTTTTGAATACGACAAGGCAGGAAATCTGCTCAAGCGCAGAACCTCAAATTTATTAACTGCCGGCAACCAACAAGCTATAGAATATGTATATGATTATGGTCGGTTAATGGAAATTAATTATCCCGAAAATCCAGAAAATAAGGTCACCTACACTTATGGCCAAAACAACGATCCCTTGGCAGAAGAAGTAAATGCCGTAGGAAGGCTTTTATACCAAGAAGATGCCTCTGGGATACAGCTTTTTGGTTACGGAAAAATGGGAGAGCTTACCAAAAACCTACGCTCAGTAGATGTCGCCGGTCGCCACTCTTATTATTTCTATACCGCTTGGGAATACGATAGCTGGAACCGGGTACAGAAAATTACCTATCCAGATGGCGAAGAAGTAAGCTACCATTACAACTTAGGAGGAGAGTTACAGTCGATTACCAGTGAAATAGATGGGCTTTCCAACCCAAGTACACAACCCGATATTGTACAGGATATTATTTACAATGGCTATGGGGAGCGTTTACGTATAGCCTATGGTAATGGTACGGCTACAAATTTTCACTACGATCCTAGGAGAAGGATGGATAATTTACACCATTTCTTTGCCAATAACTTCGATATCGAAAAGGTCTATGAATACGACAATAACTCTAATGTAACCAAGATCACTACCAATGATGATAACAATGGGTTATCTTTAAACGGGGAGTTAAGCGGACCTAGCAATTATACGTACAATTATGATGGTTTTGACCGTCTTATTCATGCCGAAGGTATTTATACCGGGCCCAACGATTTGCCGGGGGGCAATTATTTGCAACAACAATATAAATTGGATATGGAATACGATACCCAAAACAGCCATACCATTCTGAGCAAAACCCAGACCCACCAGTTTGGTATCGTTTCGAGTCCGGGAGCCCCGATGAGTAATATCCAAACCAATTTAGATACCCATTATAGCCTTTCTTACGAAGAGTATGGGCAGGGTGCAGAAGTGGCCGGAAGCGTTTTTTGGTATACCCAACCCCATGCGCCTACAAAGATGGTACAAAAACCGGACGAAAATTGTTGTGGCAATAGCGACGATCCACGCATACAAACCCAATACATCGATTACGATGCCAATGGCAACCAATTAGAAATTACCAAAGAAGTGGGCGAAGAGCAGTTTAGCCTACGTAAAAACCTTTGGGACGAAGAGAACAGGCTCTTGGCGGTCGATTTAAACCCTGAAGGAGATAAATACCGTCCCATTGCCGCTTATACCTACGATGCCGGTGGGGAGCGTATCATT
>MDTG01413019.1_pt1 | contig 17978 bp, 18 predicted proteins | sample 811421 | NCBI WGS metagenome assembly MDTG01 (sample SAMN05326645, study PRJNA326480) | marine metagenome | isolation source: seawater | place: Pacific Ocean: South East | collected 2011 | reverse complement strand
CCGAGTGCCATCCCAGCAGCCAACGGCAGTCGGAAGGCCGCAGACTTCTGGGAGCACAACCAGAGGGGGAATGGAGAGCCCATCGAGATTGACAAGCGCTGCCAACGTGTCGAGCGCCTTGGAAGACCCAAACGGCACACTGCTGGGCCATCTGACCGAAGTGGCGGCCGGAACAAAGGCGATTGAATCCGATAGGATGGCACTCGCGTACCCAAAAGATGCCGACTCGAGTGGAAACGTCGATGGGCCCTCGTCTACGCTTCGTGGCTCCCGAGACGAAGAAAGAAAGGAAGACAGAGACGAGGAAAGGAGGGGAGAACCCAAAGGTGAAGAAGAGGAGGAGGAAAGGAGAGACCAGGGAGCACGAGAATGTGGCCCGGAAACGGGACCACCCGAGACGCCAACTGCCACGAGCACCGCCAACGCGTCCATCGAAGGGCCCTGTGAAGAGGGCAGGGCGCCAGTTTATAGCGAGACCGTCTACAGGTGTCCGGCGTGCCACCTCCACAGCCTGAAACGGCCGCCATTCTGGTGCAATTACTGCGTCGCCAACCCAAGTGTTCGCAACCCACGCGGGTGTCCCAGTTGCAGCCCAAAGTGCGTACAGCTGCACCGGCCCTTTCTCAAGAGCTTGAAGACCTACAACCACCGCCAGCACAACTTTCGATGGTACACGGCACGGATACGGACCTCGAAAACGGTGGGCAGGAGAATCGGGGACGGGCTCTCGGTCGGAGTCTGCGGGCCGGCGTACTGATAAATTGGCGCGCCAGCCGGTGATTTGTATTAATGGGTGTCGAGCATCTAAGGGTTCATGTCCATTCCCACAATGACAGCGTCGCCAAATGGACTCTTCCAGTCAAATCCCTCTTTGGGGTATTCCGTTACCCCTCCGGTTATTGCTAGTTCTCTGTTCCTACCCATCAGAGCTGCCCATATGACAGAACTGGGCATGTCCTGAATCCTTTCAGCGAGCTCCATCGCGTCGTCACCAACAATTGCAACTTTTACGTCCTCGGGTATCTTGGGTTTCTCCTCGCCCCCAAAGTCCTCGTCTGTTTCCTCCGAGTCACTTGCTTCTCCATATGGGTTGTCACCGAGAAAGTATTTTACATCGTCAATGAGCTCACTCATCTCGTCCTCGTCTCCAAACTCTTCTGTTTTCAAAGCAGCATCGTTTGAAGTCACAAAGTCGATAAAGCCACACACGTACATGGCGCGAATCACCGGCCAGCTAAAAGTGAAAACAACGGAAATGGGGGGATCTCCTTGCTCCGAGTATCCGCGTGCTTGTAAGGGGTCGATGGTTACGTACATCCCAAAAAATGTTTCACCGCCCGACAGACCTTTCTCAGGATCTTCGTCCTTTGGTGCGCCATCATTATACGGGTTCCATGGCTCTTTGTCGGCCCTAAAGTCATTGAAATGCTTTTCGCTCCGAAAGTTCATCCCGCGGTACAGCACATTGGTCTCACCAAGGCGAAACTCGATGTCTCTGTCGCGGACAGATTTTACCGGCGTCGACTCGATGATCTTGACCACCTCGATGCGGACCCTCTGCGCAAAGGTTGAAACCGGGGCACTGTCGTACTCTCCCGCAAGCACAGCGTTGTACAGATCACGGACCGACTCGGGGTCGGGCGGCGGGCCACCAAACATCACGTGGTCGTTTCCAGCAACTTCCATTGTACCGGGCGTTTCATCCCGCGACCCAGCGGCTTGACCTGCAAGACTTTCCATCACAGTTTCCGACGTGAAATCCACGCTGCTTTCCAACCTTGGTCGTTTCCCGCCGGCCCCCACCTCTCCCGGTGACCGCTTTGAACCGGCAGACCCCTCCCCACTCGACATTGCCCAGGTTGTGGGGCCCCACACCCCAAAAGTTTTTAATACGAGGCACCTTTTTTTTAAAGGTCAGGGGGACTTATAGTTGTCGGCTACTGGTCGAGCTGCGCCCGAATGTGGTCAAAGGCGGCGAGAACCACGTGCCGGGCGTCGGTAAGATCAGTAAACTCGGAAGCCACCCGCGGATTGCCATCATCACCGGCGCACGTTTCGGGCATTGGAAAGTGGCGGTAGACGACACCGGCGGGAATCCAGGTGGTCGTCACGGCGCAGAGGTCCATCATGGCTCCGGCCGAATGGAAGATGGTCACGTCTAGACCCGAGGCATCAATGTTCAGCACACAGTATGGCGGTGGAATCCGATTTTCACAAAGCACAATCTGCCGGATAATGCCCAGAAGACCCCGTTGCGCCCGGTGGTAGTCTTGGGCAAGCACGACCGAGTGGTATCGGTGTGCGCCAGTGCAGGCCACCCAGTGCTGAATGTTTTGCCGCAGCGTGTCGGCAAATTTGAGTCTTCCAAGCTGAGGCTCTGCCCGGCCGGCGGGTTCGGGACGGGCCCGGTCGTCGCCAATCGGTTCAACCCCCAAATCTTCGGCGTAGGCGGGAGGGGGAAGGTACAGCCGTTGCTGAATGCAGGTGGGGGGTGGCATCAAGACGACGTCCCCGGAAAACGAGGCCGGAATCGTGATGGTAGCATTGCAACACCCAGGCCCCCCCTGGCTCATCCACAGACGGCTGGATGGCTCGGGGGCAAGATGGACGTAGAGGGGCCGGTCGTCAATTGGCGACACTGACGAGCCGTCGGATTCATCCCCGTCTTCCGGCGGCGGCGGCAAATCGGACATTGGCGCCGTGTTGACGGAAACGCACACCGAATCCTCCACGGCGTCGGCGGCAAGTTCGACCACCATGGCATCCCCCCCGATGGCCGTCTCCCACGGGGTGGCGGGGGGTTCGACGCTAATGTTGATTTCCCGGGCGAGTCCGGGGAGGTTGTGGCGGGTCATGACGGCAATGTGCTCGGACATGGCCTTTTGCAGCGGCCGCGTCTGTTCCCAGCTGGCCCTCTGCTTTGTTGAGCAATGACCCTGGTGGGACGGATCGTAGGTCGTGGTCGTGAGGGGCACGGTCAAAGTCAAACCCCGCTGGCAGTCGCGGTCGGGCAGAGTCGCGACGCCCATTAGGAACAGGCTGAGGGGTTCCAGATGATCGCCATCCTCCTCGGGGTAGGCGCTCATGGTTTGTGTGCGGAAACTGGGGGTTTTAACATCCACACCACAGTGCGGCGAGGACACCTTTTTTTTTAAAAAATGACCATTTTTATCCCCCCGAAATGGCCCGCAGGTGTATGTGATTATTGAAACTGCACGTCGGTCAAAAGAGGACGATGCGGAGATTGAAGCGGCGATCCTCGCAGCAGACATGTGACGCGCTCCTTTTCCTAGCCACCTATAAACAGATACGTCAACAGACTAGAAGTACAAGCCATGTCGACACCTGTTCAACCTTACAAATCAAACTTTGTGCCCGAGGGATACGTGTACAAGTCTGGCGTGGACCGCGAGGGCAAGATGCACACGGGGTTTTTCCGCGACGTTGTTGGCCTTGGTACGTGGACCATCACGCCGGAAACCACGGTCAAGCAGATGGACGTCTGGCTACTTGAGCAGGCAGACGCGAAACCGCCGTACTTTGCGCTGACCAAGGCCGAGCTTGAACAGTAATTTGCCTCATTCCATCCAAGACTTCTGGTTCCAGATGATCGCCATCCTCCTCGGGGCGGGCGCTCATGGTTGTGGGCCAAATTTTAAAAAAATGAAACTCAGAACCAACTCGTGGGATTAAAATTTTGGCTACCCCCTTTTTAAAATTTCCCTATTGGGTCTAGGAATTCAACTTTCTCCTGGTCCTTCTAGGCGATCCCGAAAATGAAGGTTCCCTGCCAAGGCCAGCCGAGGGGAGCCATTCGACCGACTCGGCGTCGCTTTCTTGATCTGAATCATCTGAATCCTCTTTCACTGGTTCGGGATACGGGCCGTCATATTCCGGATTGTCAGGAAACCCACGGGCCAAACGTATGTCCCTGTCCCACCCGTAATTGACAAAAAGTTCTTCGCCAGTCTTAATGGACTTGAGCGCGGTAAAAAACGGGATGCGGCCATTGCTTTTCAGGGAACTAAAGGCACAGTTGACTTGTTTTGGGGTACCCTGTTGCACTTTGCCACCAATACTAAACTCTCCATTAAACCACGCTCCCTCGTACGTATCTTCACCAATTTTGTACGAAAAATGTTTCGCCTCGGCAAGGTATTCATTCCGGTGCTCCAACTCTCTAAGTTTTTGCGGGCCGTCCCCAACACCCTTGTTGTAGATTGCCGTTGAAGGAAAATATCTGTCGCTATAGTAAACGATTGTATCCCCGGGGTTAAATTGAACGCCGCCATCGCCACGCGTATCCTTTGAGACAAAGAGTCCCAGTCCGGCCCCAGGGATTGTAGACTCTTTGATTGTGAGCCACTTTTCGGTAGCCTGCCCATCACCGGTTGGCAGACAAATGTCAATTTGGTCCTCAGAACCCGATGACCCATCGCAAACGAGGTAGGCTTTTGGTCCAAAGTAGATGTCCTTTTCTTTATCAGTCCATCGGTCATCATCTGGGTCCAACTTGATGCCGTGTGTCTCGGGATCGGCGTCAGGTGGCAAGCCACTGGCAAATTCGGCGAGTTTGTGTCTGAGAGAGTACTTATTTCTCAAATACTTATTGATACGATCAGAAGACGGAACACTGCCATCCGTCTCCCAGCCATCGGGATCAAAGACATCTTCTACAACTCGAACAGGAGACGAATCCCCATCTGCGCCGCTTGCAGCAGGTGTTGATAGATGTTTCCGAGTGAAATCAACCGAACGGGCTCGACCAAATTTCATCTTTACACCTTTGGGTTCTTACCATCATTGATACTAAACAATATTATATAGGCTCTACAGCTGCCAGTAACACCGGAGAGGAGATGGGGCGGTGGTACGACACGGCCGTTTCCGTCCTCTACTTTCTCTACTATGCTCCACTGGTCGTTGCCTACATTTTCGTCCTCACTTCGGATGACGACGCCGTCACCATTCCGACGCCATACTCGGACGCCTGCACGCAGGTGGGCTCGGTGTCGTGCAATTCGGACGCAAGTTGGAGAATCCAGTTTGCAAACGTGGTCGTCATCGTGGTCGCCGCTTTTCATCTCATCCTGGGGTACTTTTACGGCTCGGGGTCGGAGGAAGACAAGCGTCTAAGGAGGGAGGGGCTCTTGAAGTGGTACCGGAAAACACGCGGAACCACCGGAATCATTGCCGACGTTCTAATTGCCGCGTCCCTCGTGTTTGGAATTATTGGCGTGGGGGATCCTCCAGTAAGTGGGGTGGGACCAGATTGCGAGGGCCCGATTCAGGGGACAAACAGCGTCAGTTATTGCGGAGGTATGGGCGTTTGGGTAACCCTGACGGCCCTCTCGCTCGCCGCGGGTGGAAACCTCTTTTGCATTGCATCCCAGCTTGCGTCGTGGTGTCGATTCCCAGTTGACGCGGCAATCGAAATCTGAAATGACCACCACCATCGGCAATGGCCGCCTTCTTGTGCCGTGCCGTCCAGGGCCAAGAGAATCAGATTAGAATTTGTGCGGCCCCCTTTTGTATATAAAGCAAAGCACACCCCCAGCATGAAAGGGTTACCATGGCACTCGCTATCACCGTTGTCCGAATTGACGGCACCACGGAAGAATTCCAGGTTGGTGAAAACGCCACCATAGACGAAGGTTTAATCAGCAATAAGGAAACCGTTGCCAGTGTCATTATTCCCGAAGGCGTGACAACAATAGGAACGGGTGCCTTTGATGGCTGCAAAGTGCTTGATGCAATAAGGATCCCCAGGGGGGTGACAACTATTGGATTGAGGGCCTTTAACAAATGCGAATCGCTCTCTTCAATTTCAATACCCCAAAGTGTGACGGCAATAAAAGCTTTTGCTTTTCATCGCTGCACCAAACTCACCTCGATTACTTTACCTGCGGGGTTGACACACATTGAATCTGGAACTTTTTCCAACTGCTACAATCTTGTCTTAGTAGCTGTTCCCGAGACGGTAAGATCAATTGGCGCAAAGGTTTTTTGGCAGTGCTACAAACTTGAATCAATTACACTTCCTGCGGGCCTGACAGAAATTGAAAGGCAGGCTTTTCACAAGTGTACCTCGCTTGCCTCGATCAGACTTCCGGTGGGCGTGAAAACATTAGAAATGGGCGTTTTCTTCGGCTGCACCTCGCTTGCTGCAATCGACCTCCCCGAGGGAATAACGGCGATTGGATGGGTCGCCTTTTCCGGCTGCACCTCCCTTGTTTTGGTCACCCTTCCTGAGACGGTGGTGAACATTGGAATAAGAGCCTTCTCAGGCTGCACCTCGCTTGCTGCCCTCGCCGTTCCTAAGAGGGCGACGTATATTTCTCCAGGGGCCTTTGAGAATTGTACCTCGCTCGCTTTGGTCACCCTTCCCGAGGGGGTCGAGGAGATCGAAGATAATGTTTTCCACGGCTGCGCCTCGCTCGCCTCGATCACCCTCCCCGAGACGGTGACGACGATCGGAGAGAATGCCTTCCGCGTCTGCGCATCGCTCGCCTCGATCACAATCCCCGAGGGGGTGACAGAAATCCACGGCGGTACTTTTGCGGGCTGCGCCTCGCTCGCCTCGGTCACCCTCCCCGTGGGGGTGACGAAGATTGGAGGGGCAGCCTTTGATGGCTGCTTCTCGCTCGCCTCGATCACCCTCCCCGAGGGGATGACGACGATAGGAGGATATGCCTTCCGCGGCTGCGCATCGCTCGCCTCGATCACCCTCCCCGCGGGGGTGACGGAGATCAAAGAACGTGCCTTCTGGGGCTGTACCTCGCTCGCCTCGATCACCCTCCCCGAGGGGATGACGGCGATCGGAAAACTAGCCTTCGATGGCTGCGCATCGCTCGCCTCTATCTCGATTCCCAAAACCGTGACGACTATTGGAAACGGCGTCTTTTCTGAATGCCGTCCTTTTTACTTGGAAATGCCAGCCCGATTCAAAGACAGACTTACCAATGAATCTGAAGATGATCAAAACGGCGTCATTTTCGACACTTTTTCCGATGAGCGTCACATGATAACACTCTCAAATCACCCCAGTCTCCTTTTGGTTAAATTGACGCCAGACACGGCCGAAGGCACGGCCGAATACATTGCAGGAACCAGACTTGTTCAGCTGAAATCTCGGATAGATCTTGTCCGAGGAAGGGCCGGGGCAATCGAGGCCGCACCTACACCCGTCTCACGCGCGTTTCCTATGCGGTTTGTGACAGACACAATTGTCAGGTCGCCCGACCTGCCCATGACAGGGCAGCTACGCAACTACTACACCAAAGTGGCCGTAAGACTGCAGAGAGTCGGAATTCCAGCCGTAGCCATCCAGATAGTTCTGAATTATTTGTTTAATGTAGAGCCAGGAAGAAACCGTTCTATTGATTGGACAAAGAGGCTTCCTCTCATGAACCAATAACTCATTTCTCTGTGCAGTGTTCATCTGGAATGACCACCACCATTGGCGCAAGCTATTGTGACCGCCTCTAGCGTTTTGAGAGACGCGGGGAAGCAGAACCAACAAAGGAACAGAGACGCCAGAAAGAGAAGAACCAACAAAAGAACAGGGACATCAAAAGGGAAGGAAGATCAAAAGGGGCCACGGCAGTGGACGATGGATGCCACCGTGGTGGTGGGGGGCGTGGGGTGGCTGACGGCAGGGATGGCGCTCGTGTACCCACGTCAGATGCTGAAATTGTGGCCGGAATCCAAAGAGGCCGAGGTAAAGCTGATGAGGGCATGGGCCATATCGACCCTCGCCCTCTCGACCACCGCCTGGGGACTAGAGCCAACCATGGCCATCGTGGGCGTGTGTCTGGCTTCGATACCGTGGGATCTGGAATGGGGAGGCCCGATGGGAAAGCTGGCGGCCCTGATTAACATGGCATGCGCCGTATCCCTCTTGAAGAAATAAAGAAGGACGTCGGGCCACATGCCTGAAGACTTGGCGGCTGTCAGACACTGCGACAGAACCCAGGATGCCAGTGCTGGTAATCATGATCATCTACGGCCTGGGCTTTCTTCTCTGGAAATCAATCGAGGAAGTGCCGGGAACAATCCGGGAGTATAGAGAGGACGAAATTAAAGAGTAGAGACTACAGAGGGGGACCGACTGGTATTTCCAGGGTACCCACCGAGGCGCGTGTGTGCCTCCCGGCATTCCCTCTTTTCCCCGGCAACCGGTGGTCTGGGACACCAAGGAGGAATACCGGAGATGAAAGTCTTGTCGGTCAACGTCTACGACGGCAACTTTGGCCCAAGAGGCGTCCCGCTGGACGTGGTTCTGAAGCTGGCAGAGCCCTACTCTGCCGTGTGTGTCCAGGATTGCTGGGTCCAAGAGCCATTCCTGGCCACGGCCCGCAGCCGAGGATGGGTAACGGCGGCCATGCCGAGCAGCGGCCTGGCAATCCTGTCGAGACGGCCGTTTTCGAGTTCGACCAGATATTACTACAAGACGCGCCGGTGGCTCACGGCAAAAAGAAGTCCGGGGGTCCTCGGAATCATTGTGGACGGGGCCTGTATCTACACGACGGCGACCACGGTGCCTCTGATGCCAATCTGCGGCGGAAACGAGGACGTCGAGGCCATCCAGATGGCCGAACTGTGGACCCACGTCGACGCCACATCCATTGGCAGCCTGCCAGTTCTCGTGACGGGCGACATTCACTGTAGCGTAGAAAGCCCCCTGGTGCCACAATCGGAATCGTTTCCGGGGACGGCCATTGGCGCCAACATGGGGAAACACCCGAGGGCAACCCTGGTAACTTCACCGATGGTCACCACGGAGAGGGTGCCGATCGAGATTGACGTCAACGTGGGACACAATTGATATAAACTCGGAGAGTAACGGAAAGAGTAGACGGCGATCCCCCTGCTACACCGGAACACCCTTAAGAATGAGTGACGGAGCGGGACCTGCTCGTGATCCAAACGAATATCTTCTTGGACTGTTGCCAGACTCAAAGAACCCGGAAGATTTTACGGTGGTTGCAATTGTAGAGGCGTTTAAAGAGCTGAAAAGGCTCCAAGATGAAACCAACCAAATTACCAAGGATACCATCGACGAAATGCTAAGGAGATTTTTCTTCTCGCAAACTGAACGGGATTTGGCACTTGATTTTTGGACGCAACAGCAAACGCTTGATATCATCGAAAGGTATGCAGCAAACAACATGAACTTTGTCATTGAAGGGAAAGACATAACGTTTCGAAATCTTTGGCTAAAGTACACATGGTCCTCGTCTGATACACATACGGGCCTCGATCTGGATGATTGGATTGTGTATGCCATACACGTATTTTGGATGCGACCAAAACCCGTATTTCGCGGGGACAAATCATCCCTCAGACCTGCAGGTGGCAAAGGGTCTGATGCAGACACTGACAGTGAGGACGAAGAGGAGGACGAAGAGGAGGACGAAGAGGGCGCAGTGCTGAATGACATGCTTTTTTCCAAGTTCTTTATTCCAGAGGACCCAGCAGACCCATTCCGTATCCCAGAGAAAAACGCGGGAGGCGATTCTGAGGTCGTTATCCCGGAGGCAGAGGAAGGGGAAGCAGGAAAAGGGGAAGACTTGACAACTGTTGCAGACGAAAATGTATTGATGGGCTTGCGGAACAGAGGGGAGTTTGGGGGGTTTTTCGACGAGTTGACCGATGCTCGAATGATTGAAAAACAGTTGATACAGGCAAAGGCAGAGTTGCCGGAACAAAAACGTATACTTGAAAATGCCCAAGAAGCGTGGACCCGAGGTGACCTTGATATCGACGACCTTGACGAAGAAGAAGAAAACTTTAAACAAGTAAAGAAGGGCATTGATATCCTCGAAAGGGTCGCCAAAAAGTTTCGTGCAGCCGACGAAGATCGACGTTTGCAGATTGAAATGGACAGACGGTATGCAGAAGCAAACACACCGGAAGCCAAATTGGAAAAGACCACAAGGGAATTGGCCAAACTCAATGCTTTGATTGAACAAGACACGAAAAATTACCAAGATATACTCGACAAGCTTGCTACAACGCCGAATGATGACAAGAAGACAATTGCTAGACTCAGACGCAAAAAGTCAAGGTTACAAAAAATCCTTGACAATTATCGGCAACGAAAGGCAAAGACCGAATTGGCGATTAAAGCACAGAAAGATGCAATTGAATTCAGGGCTAAAAGCGCATCAAAGCCAAAGAAAAGGGGATTACTCCAGTTTCTTGGGCCCGGTTCTTCAACAGACTTTACGACCAAAGAATCGCCAAGTCGGTTGAATTCATCCGAGCCCCCCGCTAAAAGACGCCAACCACCAATGCAGAACAAGAATGGAACGCCCACAAAACGAGTTGAACAGATAATTCTTGGTGACACATCGAGCGAGGACGAAGAAATGCAGGTGGTGGAGGCCAAAAGTCCAGATGAATCCAAAGCCAAAGAGACTGGCACTTCATCAAGAGAGGACGAAGACATGGGGCGTCGTGAATCCCAAGGTGACGATAATTCATCATCGGACGATGATGATCTTCCCGACGTTTTGGGCCGCCCGGACGGCGGCTCGGTGAACGTGGATTTCATGTCAACACTCGCTGGACTCGAGCGCCTGCACCTCTGAACACACCATAAAGAGATTCCCATTTAATGGATTAAATTAACGTGAGCTGAATAGTCACGCTAGGGCGCAGCCCCCCCCCCCCTTCTGTTTCACCGGGAGTAGACGGGTTTAAAAAAAATCAGGGGTTAAAAAATTCCGGTTGGTGGGACTTTCATTCAGTGAATTAAATTAACGTGAGCTGAATAGTCACGCTAGGGCGCAGCCCCCCCCCGTCTGTTTCACTGGGAGGAGACGGGTTTAAAAAAGTCGGGGGGTTAAAAAATTGGAGGTGCGGGTGCGGGTGGGTTAAAAATTCCGGCTGGCGGGGGGTTTAAAAAAGGTGTTGGGCGCAGAAACGCGGTGACCATCGCCCTAAGGGCATGGACGAGGACACGGCCGGCGACGGAGACTTTGTGGAGGATGTCCCGTTTTCCAATGAAGAAGAGTCCATCCACCCCGATTCCGACAACGGCAGTCTTCCAGACCACCTTGGTTTCGACGACAATGGCATTCTCCCCGAGGAGGGGGGGTCGAGTCCGAACGGCGATTCGAGTCTGCCCGAGGGGTGGTCGGATTCGGATGACGATAGCCTCGCAGGTTCGCCAGAGGGGGAAGCCCCCGATGCGCCAGAACGAGGCCTTACGGCCACACAGAGAGAGGTCCTCGATGGAATCAGGGCCAACCTGAGGCACCGCGGCACCGCCAGCTACATCACGGGGGTCGCCGGCACGGGAAAAACCAGGGTCCTCGAGGCGCTCGTGGCTGGGCTCGACTCGGATGTTCACACCCCGTTGGTGATTACGAATTCATTCGAGCAGGCCAGGACGATGGAAGACTGTCTCCCGGACGGAATTGGGGCGTTTCCGCTCGCGACGGTGGCGGCATCGCTCCGAAAGGGCTACACGTCTTCTGATCACGCCGCCCTGGCGGCCATCTTTGGTCTCGGGACCTCGGTCACGTCGGCCGTCACCCGGTACAATCCGAGTACGTCGCCGAAACGGCTCGTGCTCTGCCTCGACGAGTTTGGCCAGATTGGCGAATCGGCGGCTCGGTTCCTGCTCGATTCTCTCTGCACCTTTTACGGCCACGAGACGGTCGCAGTCAGTAGGATCAATCTGGTATTCTTTGGCAGCCTACGCCAGATGGGACCCATCGGGGAGCGACCCTTTGTCGCCACCAGGGTCATGGATTCCGTCTTTTTCCAGAGGATACGGCTCTTCAAGTTGACCGAGATTCTCCGGACCGAAGATCCGAAACTGGTAGGCCCCTATCTCCCCAACTATCTCCATTTCGTGGCCGCGTCTTTCCCACTCGCTTTCCTCCCATTCCATTTCACCAGGTGGGAATGTGCGACATTCTTAGGGAGAGTGGATTCGACCCATCCAATCCACAACAACACCACTTTGTGGCCGAGTGCAGGAAGAGAATGGCCGAGCTTAGCCCCGCCGACATCATGGACGCCATCACCATCTTTCCATCCATGAAGTCGAAAGAGGAAGAGCTCTTTCGTCGAATCAAAGGTGGTCAAGGGGGGGACACCCGATTCCCAGAAGGAGGACGGCACCTGGCCACCATTCCTGCGCGCCTGGTGGCATCAAAGGCAAATCAAGCACCCTACACGACCGCCAACTACTACGAGGGTATATCAGAGGTCGAAATGGTCGAGCCCACAAAACTCTACGTTCCGGGACGGAAAACGCTGGCTCGCAACTCGAGGGGCGAACCCCTGATTGCAAGGAGGAGGTCAAGGGGGTTTCTGATTGGGATTGAAGTGGCAAAAGACCACCCCGCCGTGCCCCCCGACCTCTTGCCGGCACCAGATTGTATCCCCCTCGTCATGCCGACGACGCCCGTCACGGGAAAAGGGCAGACGTGGGCCAGGGTCGAATTTAATTCGAGGGACCTGCCGGATTACTGCCCGCCAGAGGGGAGCACCCACGCCGAACTCCTAGGACAGGCCGAACTGGGCGAGGATGGACCACCCGAGGTCTTGATAGAGCTCCTCGTGCCCCTCTGGATTGACCAGTACACGGATACATCAAGGAAGCGGAAGAAGAGAAAGGGCACCAGTGGACCCGGAAAGGGGGGCGGACACGCCGACACGAGGACTGGTGGCGCCCGGGTGGGGGGGACCAACAGTGGCCAGGGCGGCGGCGACGAAGCGGGGGGTGGCCCCGGCAACACTGAATTTGTTGGTGGCCCCATCAACGCTGGAGCAGCAGCTGGCGCTACGGGGGGACCAGGGGAAGCACCGCCCGAGGATGAACCAAGGGCACAGGTGGTGGCCATTCGGACGTGCGGTGTCCGTCTCTCAAATGGAAGAACGACGTCACCCGTCTACCTGTACCCAACCATTCAGGGAAGGACGGTCGAGGAAGACCAGAAGATTATACTGGCGCCAAACAAGGGGTGTGAAGTGCGCCAGGCCATGATGCTGATTTCAAGGGCCAGGAAATCGGAGCAGATTCATTTCGACAAGGGATTTAGCATCAGCGAGACGGACGGCTCGTTCATGGAGGCTCTCAGGAACGAGGCCCTCCTCGAAAAGCTGGCAGAAGAGCGTGCGCCCACCGATCCGGGCGGCGAGGGTGGTCCACTGACGGAAGCAGACTTTCCACGGCCACGGAAAAGGGCAAAGAGGGCAGTGTCGGTCGCCGACTTTTGAAGGGAAACAGGGGGCGTTGAAGGTCCTCGATGGTAGGTGGGTGTAATAAACAAGTTTACCGGTACGACTTTCTTTACATATAAAGAACCCGCATGTCTACGGCATAGACGGCAGACCAGTTTGACTCGGACGACGAGCCAATAGGCGAGATGAGCTCAGGCTACGAGACTGAAACCGTTGAGGAAGCAAAGCGGAGGATTTTCCCCATGGTGCGGGATACGGTGTTTCGGTATCTCGAGTTGAGGCCAATGTCATTTGAAGATCTCTTTGCCCGCATAAAGATTTTCAAACGACCCGACGCACTGACCGAAGAAGACTATGCCGCAGTGACTCTCGAAGCCGTCCAGAGTGTCGCAGTACCGATCCAATCCGTCCAGACTGTCTCAGTACCGATTCAATTGTGGACGCTAAAATCAGAGTCTGACATGTCACTCAAGGAGAACCAAGTGTACATAGTAAGAACACTCGAGGAACAGTTGAACATGATTGAGCGCGACCATGGTGAAGCAGCAGCACAAGACTTATACAGGCGTTGTAAATACCCCGACCCATGGCTCAAAGAGTTTTACAAGAAATGGGCAACCTTTACGCCAGGGAATCGGCATCAAAGCGGTCAAATGGACACAGGTACCCTGATGCACGATACAATCAACGAGATAAAAATTCACGTGCCAGAATTCACCAATGTTTGGGGCATCACAGATCCTGACCAACGGAGGCGCAATTTGGACAAGATAGCGTTGACCGAGATGGGGAGAGATCTGATGAAACTAATCTATCTCAAAATTCACGCAGATATCAGGGTGAGAAATTCAATTCAAGGAGTGCCAAGCTCAATTCGCACGAGCACCGATTTCACCCTCGACAGGCCAGAGGGCACCAATGTCAGTTGGACCTCCGCCTTGGCCGGACTCTTTGGTCTCGGTGGTGGCAATGTTGGTGTTGGCCAAGTTGGGCCAATGAGAAATATGGATTTGACCCAGCCACTCATCATGGTTGATGAATCGAGAATTGTTTCGGGACAACAGACTTTGCCATCAAGGGGTGACGTAGACGCCATCCTCGGGATCGTGGGGCAACGCTACATGAATGTACTCGAAAAAAAGGGCCTCCTTAAGGATGGCACCCCCAGCGAAATTGCCGCGATTATGGAATGGCTGGGAGAAATGACCAGAATCTTTGCACAAGGTCTCAACTTTTCGGGAAAGGATCCGACTCCTGGCATCATTGACCAAAAGGCACTGGATGTCGCCGCCAACGGCGTCGTCAAATGGATCAACAAGGATGGCCCCCACCTGCGAACCTTCACAAGAAAAGGCGGCATACAAGTTACGAGTGGCAGACCAATTAATGCATTTCGAGGCAACACTGATGCCAGCTCGACACTGAACGCCCTCAAGAGTATCAGCGGACGAGCCATCGAGGACATTGGATACAAACTCTTTCCGGAAGACAGTAAGTTTCCTTTCGAGCCGTACGCCCAATACAGTGCCACGGAAGAAATACCCGAAGACGTCCTGAGAGAAGCGGGAATGATATAGACCCGAAGGAATACTGCGTTCTTCACCCCCAGTTTAAGGGATGACGTTTAAAAAAAGGCCCACGGGGTTTAAAAAATTAGAATGCTTCTCTACCGGTATAAAAAAAGGCCATCTATCCACACAATCAGAGAGAGACTCGCGCGAGGAGGATGTCGCAGGAAGGCTCAGAGCCCACGACCCCCACGGGGGCCATCAAGCGCCCGTACGAGGAAGAAGGCGGATCTCCGCCTCCAACCCCGAAAAAGCCGGCGGGCGACAACTTTACCATCCGGGCCCGTGAACTCTGCCACGAAAAGCTTGGTGCATTCAAGGCGGCCAACAAGGATTCCAAGTCGACCCACCCCTCGGAACTCACCTGGAAGATTGGCGACGGTCGTGGCGGGCCGCAGATCATCCCTGTCAACGCCAAGACGGGCAAAGAGTGCGCCGTCATCAACTGCACCGGTGACATCAAGGTGTTTACCGGCGGCGACCCGGATCACAAGTGGAACGTCAAGTAAGTTTGGTTTCCCCCCTCTCCTTTTCGCTTACCACCCCAAATCCACTATCCTCTGTGGCCTGGTGGCAACAAAGGCAGCCTTTTCCGAGACTAATGGGCCTCTGCCGCGTCATCTCTACTACTACTAGGTACGCCATGGACCCCGCCAACAACGCCGACGACGCCGCGCTTCTCAAGCTCTTTGAGAAGAAGCTTCCGAAGGCGATCCTCGACGATCTCCAGTCGGCCAAGCCCAAATTGACGACGTCAAAGGATGGCTCCAAGCCGTTCATCAACAAGAAGCAGAACAAGGCGTTTCAGAAGATGGTCGCCGACGGAGCTACCGACGATGCCATCTGCCAGTGGATCTGGGAGGACGTCATTCGGGACGACAGTGGACCCCACATTCCGGTCAAGTGGTGGGAAACAAAAGAGGGCGAGACGCGAATCCAGGTCTCTACGACCCACAAGAACTTTCAAAAGGTGTGGGACCTCAGCAAGACGCCACCAATCAAGGAGGACGACATCCAGGGCCTCCCCGCGTTTGCACGCGAGTACGCCTCGACCCACATTGCCGAGGGAATCACCTACGCCCCGTTTCCGGCAACCGGTACCCTCGGGAGGCCGATCTACGACTTTACCGAGGCCCCGAACTGGAACGGTACCGTCAACCTCGTTGGCGAGGTGAGCTGGTTCCTCGGCCCGATCAAGAGCGAGAAGATCAAGTACACGGCAACCAAGGTTCTCGGACTCAAGACGCTCGGATTTTCGGGCGGCGCCGAGGCCCCAGTGGCCATCTCTTCGAATGACCTCTTTGACTGAGGGGTCGGGGGGGAATGAATGCCAAAGACTTTAATTCACCGACCGAGGACCCATCACTTGTTAAACACTCGTATCCGGCCCCAGAGCTACCCCCGTCTTTCCCCACCCGCCAAGAAGGGTTGAAATGCCAATGCTGGTTCCAGCCACCACGAGGGGGCCGGTGGCCGTGATTGTTGCCGAAGAATCGAGCCACGACTCTACAAGGGCGGTCGTAAACAGGGTGGGGACCATAAAGAGCCCCCACAGCCGTTCGAGCTTGGAAGTTAACAATCCCAACACGGCCAGTGGCGGAAGAACGAGCGCACAGAGGAGGGTTGTGGCGTACAGGTACCAGAGCGCAAATGTAAGCCCATTCGTGTCGTACGGAAGCGGCCTTGCGAAAATGATGCCCGTGATGAAGAAGAGACAAATGTACCCAAACGGAAGGGCCACGAGGGACGTGTACGCCACACAGGAACGATACAGCTCGGACTCCATTTTCCATTCGGCCATCATCTCTGTAGCCCGGGCCAGCAGGGATTCATTTATTGGTACTTGGAACTACAGGAAAATCTCGGAACAACACGTGCCGTTCCGTGAAAACCCAATCAGTAGCCTGTGTAGACGGGCAAACACAAAAGTAAATAGACACGAGGCCAAAGTGTCGGGCACGGGTAAGGGGTAGGCTACGTGGTCAGAGTCTACACTACAGGCAACGGCGAGAGAGATGGAGGAAGGGGGGAGCAGAGAAAGCAGATCATTGGAGAATCGAGGAGCAATGCGAAATTAATTCCGAAATAAGAAATTCACTCACGTTGGCTTGGCAAGAAAGTGGGCGTACCGCCGTGCCTGGGCTCGGTGAATCTCGGTGAGCCTAGAGGTCGTCAACGCCTTGATTTCCACGGCAACCACCAATCGGTTCTCAATCTCGGGCTCGCAGACTTCAAAGTCGACAAAGTGGGTCGCTACCACCTGCGGCCGGTTTGAGGTAGATGGCGTGTAGGTAATTTCCACCGGCCGCTCCCGAACCACCTCGTACCCCTGTGCCGCCAATTCCAGGGCCAGGCACGTGCCGTAGGTGCGCTCCTCCATCCCCAGACCCGAGAACTGCTCGGAAATCCGCCGAGCGGCACCGACAATATTCGTACACAGGCGGCCCATGCTGGGGTCGGCATAGCCGGGTAGAAAACAGGTCGGCGTCACCTCGGGAGGCGGATTTGGGCTAGTGGCCATGCTGGAACTCTGGCGAGGTCCACGCCAAAGGATTTGCTTTAAGTGACGGTCGGTATGAAGATGATATGAGAGAATTGATCCTGAAATACTACCACATGTCACACGGCCGTTCACGTTGTACCCAGTTTGGAGGCTACGTGGCAGTCAGAGGGGGAGTCGATCAGTTGTTGCCCATAGAGTCCAGCAGGCGGACACTCTGGAGGTCTTGCAGACTGATCGTCTTCTTCGACCGGAGATCGGTGAGCTTGGACGCCTTTTCAAAGAGGTTGCCGATTGAAGACTCGGCGGCGGCAATGATAATGTCCACCGCCCCGTTGGTCCACCGGACACCGCCATTCAGCGAGCACTCGTTGCCAATCTCCTTGAAAATCCGCTTGTAGGCCGCCCGGGGAATGTTTGGCGTGGTACTCTTGGCGGCCCGCTTGATGGCCCGCATCGCATTCCGCTCCCACTTGGGCCGCGTGCCGGGTCGGCGGCGGCTGGGCTTGGACTTGCGCTTCTTGCCCGCTGCGGGGGCGCCGGCGTCGGCCGACTTGGCGGCAGCGCCAGGAAACTTGGCCGATTCCTTCTTGTCCTTGCTGACACTCGACGACTTTTTCTCGACGTTCGTGGGACGGGCCATTTCTGCTTTTGGAAAGGGGAAAGAAGGTGACTGCGGTCACGGACGACTCTGGAAGTGCTCTTGT
>MDTG01260926.1_pt1 | contig 17979 bp, 27 predicted proteins | sample 811421 | NCBI WGS metagenome assembly MDTG01 (sample SAMN05326645, study PRJNA326480) | marine metagenome | isolation source: seawater | place: Pacific Ocean: South East | collected 2011 | reverse complement strand
TGTTGCGGCAGAGTGCGATCCTTGGACATATGAGTGGTATAATAACTTTAACCCAGGACAGCCAGAGCCGTTTAGCGGTAACGCTGAACCAGGCAATGTACCGTCATTTGTTGGAAGTGTTATTAATATACCCGCTGGAGGTAAGCTTGGAGACGACCTTCCAGGTATCACAAACCTGGCACCGTATTACCTAACAGACTATTTAGGACACGCGCTTTTACCGGACTTAACAGACGGAGGGGGATTAGCAGTGATTCCGGGGGACTGAATTAGTTTTTAGTAATAGCTAAAAAAAGGAGCCACCGTTGGGGTGGCTCCGATTGTTTATGCTGCTGCTTCGCCAGCCGTAGCTTCAGCCCTCGCGATAACTTCAGCGACGTTCTTCAAAAGCGTTTCGAACTTCATCGATGCATATCCCTTGACCTTAGCTTGCTTGAGAATCTCACGCATGCGTTCAGTGTTTTCTTCATTCTCCTCCAAGATCCCCGACTGGAAATCTTTCACGAACTGGGCCTGAGCTTCAGCTGCACTCGCCTTGGCGGACTCTGCTTTTGCCTTTCGGTCGTTGTTACCCTCGACGATCTTTTTCGCGCACCAGGTAATCCCTGAATCGATTCCTCGGGTTACCACAACCAAGCCATAGCACAGAAGTGCTAGACCTGCGAAATTCTCAACGTTTTGCTTAACAGTCTTCTTTGGTGCTGGCTGCTTTTTACTCTTCTTAAACATGACATTCTCCTTCAGGGTGTTGATGCACCCATATAGTGGGGCGTCGACCCCATTGTTGTTTTACGTTTGAAAGAGGTATTCTCCTTCCACTATTCTTATCCCAAGAAAACACTGCATTTTTGCAGAATAAATCACTTGATAAGTGACAGGGTTCACGCCTTACCTGTCATGGCGAGTCTTACTAATTTGGCTCCATAAGACCAAGGACAACCGGCCAACTGTTGCTAGGGTTCCTCGATGGGATTACCTTCCGCCGATGACCATCACGGAGAAAGAGATCATTAAGTAGTAGCTTAATCCTTCCTTCATCTTTCTTATCCCAAGAAAACACTGCATTTTTGCACATTTCCTCACTTCCTTTTAATTCTTCCATCCAAGGAGACTTGCATCCTCTCTAGTCAAATGAAATTTTTCTTCTTCAAGCGACATGACCACAAGAATACGACTGGGGTCTTTTCTGTTTGGCAACATCAAAACAACGTGGTCAGGGTTAACACCCATGCGGATGTCTTCATAATCCCCTTCCCCCAACAGAGTTACCATTATTAAATCCCTCATGTTTCCTCACTTCCTGCTCTCACATGTAGACATAAAAAAGGGCACCACGAGCGCCACCCTTAGTCAAAGTTTGTAGGAGTTTCTACCTACATCTTTCTTATCCCAAGAAACAGGTTCATTTTTGCGCATGTAGACATAAAAAAAGGCGCCACAGTGGACGCCTTTTACCGCCGTATAGGTGAGCCTATTCGTACGGCGGGGAGGGGATTTGGTCTAGGCTTGTTATCATCTGATCCTCTGGGAGGATAGCTGAGTTGATAATAAACAGCAAAGCGTTTTCAACACTAGCGAATCTTTCCCCCAAACCGTTCACCTGATTGATTACGTGCTCTACCTTATCGGACACCTCAACAAAGGACTCATCGAAGAAGTCGTAGTCAATTTGATTATCAGTAGGCGCTTCGTTTTCTGACGAGTCGGCTTTCATGAGGCCGCTTACCTTTCGGAAAGATACTTTGTTAGGCAGGCTGACTCCTGTGTTAAGTGGTGCTTCTACAGCTTTCCCTCTAGTAGAGATTTCCTCTACAGGCTCATCAGCTTCTTCTGCCTTAGCGTTAACTGACAGATCGAGGTTTACGTTGTCCCCCATTAGAAGTAGCTCCTGGGGATCTGCCTCTTCAGAAGACTCATCCACTATCTTAATATTATATGACCCTATCTCAGGAGGCCAGGAGGGCGCCTCTGACTTGCCCAGAAGGTACGCCTGCATCTTGTTTACATACGAAAAGACCCCCTTCCTGAAGCGGTCTTCTCCAATCGATTGTATGTCTGCCATAGCAAACTCTTCTTGGTTGTTGTAGATGTGGTCAATACACCACTTCTCGTTCTGCTGATAAGCTGTCTCAGGCTTAACGCCCATGGACACCATCAGTATTGTTCTGACTTCTGCTCGGTCAAGATTATTAATCATCTTCTTAGTTAGCTTGGGTTGTTTCGCCATTATTATCCTCTAATAAAGTTGCGTGGCAATAAAGCACCACGCCGTCAGTGTGTTTATGACAGTCACCATCACAAGATAGTGACAGCCGGCTCTTGTTTTCGCTTATAAAAGCAATCAACTGTTCTCTCATAGCGTCTACAGGACTGCTACTTACATCACGCTTATACTGTAAAACTTCCTGTAATTGCGACTCCGTATGAGACCTAGTGACTCTGATACCACGCTCATTTAATATCGCCTGCTGAAGCTCTCCTTTGTTCATAACGGGCTTACTCATACGAATCCCTCCGCATCAGTTATGCGGTATCCAACGCCCGTTCTTTTGTACTTGACCCCATCCCGCTTAGACAGTGTCACGCGGATAAACTGACAGTCGTCTATACCGTAGACATGACAAAGTAGGTCTTCAAAAACCTTAACCAGGTTGGTTACATCTCGTCTTTTAAAGCGCGTCTTAGCCTTGGACGGCCAACCTTTGTTGTAGATGGTTGGCATGTAAAAGTCTAAGTGAAGCTCGTAAGCAACGTCCTTCTTAAGAGGTTCTTGGTTGAAGTCTATGTGCTTAAGAATCTCCATGGATGCCTCAGACACGAACTTCTTCATCTTAGCACTAGGTCGAGGCCCCCTAGTTGTGTAGACATACATAGCGTTCACACTAGGGGGCATCGTTTCAACGAAGCCTGCAATTGACACCTTCACTCACACTTTCCTGTACGTTGGTTTCTTGTAGATGGGTGCTTCAACTGGTTGTTCGTCCTGTGTCCTAAACCATAGCTCTCTTCCGATTCGATCCATTGATCGTTTCACCTTGTCTCGGCGCTCGGTTTGGACCTGTAGTTTACTTTTGAAGTAGATGTAGTCTTGGTGTGCTCCAAGATACTCAACATCCGTTTGAATATACGCTTTACGTAGATCGGCATTGGTGGCTTCTTTGATTTTCGCCACCCTCTTTGTTGCTTCTGCCCAAACCGTATCGAGTCGCGCCTTGGCAACTGTGAGGAAAGCCTGATCTTGACTTAGCTGGTCAGTTAAGTACTCGTACCAGCTCATATAGTCATCGTACAGTGATTTTATTTTGTCAGTAGGCATTTTGGAAAGGTCTCTCGGAAACCTGGGCTCCTTACTAGGAGGCTCTTTATCAGGAGCAAACCCAGTACTCCTAAGATCCTTCTCAATTATGCCTCTGAGCGAAAGGAATAGATCATCCATACCATCCTCAAATATCGGGTTTACATTCCCACTTGAATTTACATGTTCTGCATGTCCAGCGACTGATTTCTTTTGCAGGCGGCTCATTGCGCTCAACGTGCTCCTCAACTTCCGCAATTGTAGAAACGACCCCTTGCCATACTTCATCATCGAAGTAGACTTTGAAGCCCCGTATCTGCCCGTTGTCCCTGTTGACGTACACAATCTGCGCCCTGGGAATGTCTGTTCCCGCCATATAGCAGTGTACCTGTTCAACATGCTCCTTCTTTGGTCGTATGAGAGAGTTGAATGAGCTTGCGCCCATTGTCTTAATCTCAAGAAGCCAATCTTCCTCGGAAAAAACACCGTCCGTATGGCCGTATATTTTTAGGGCAGGGAAGTCGACAGTAATCTCCGACTTGAATCCAGGTATCTCTGCTAGAAACTTGTCTTGGACCATATCGTGTAGTGCGTGCCCAAGTAGAAAATACATTAGCGTTTGAAGATCCCAGCAAGCCTTAGGCTCAGTTCCAATACGGTCGTAATAGATCGCTCTCTTACAGCCACTCATCGCGCTTGGGTGATAACAGTTCTTTTTGCGTGACCAGGGACGCTCATTCTCTTTTAAGACTAGCTTTTGGAACAGTGACGCAGCATCGAACTCCTCAAACCCTTCTATCTTCTCACCCCTTAAGCATCGTGTAGGAACAAACATCGTAATTAGACGCCCCTCTTGGCAATGATAAGAAATGCCTCATAGCCCATAATTGTGTACTTAGTTTTTCCGTGAAGAACGTTGTAATGGCCTCCACCACTACAGTGTTTCACCACATCCTGGTTTATTGTCATAGACTTAGACCTTCCGTTGTATGAAAGCATTTTCTGCTCTGACTTAGTTGAGATGTCATCCTCACCGACATCCTGATCAGGCAAAATTACAACTTCTGAAGAGCCGCCAACAGAGACCATATAAGCGGGTATTCTCCCCGTGTTGTATGCCTGGCGTCTTATAAACTCTAAGTCCTTGAATAGTACTGAGAATGCTTTCGAAGTTGTTGTTTTCGCTTCTACTAAGACCGCAGGGGTTTTAACGTCCCGCCGGTAGCCCCAACGGCTACCTGAAGCAGGTTGCCTTTTACCACCTAAATCTTCAGCGATCTTCTTTTCTTGTTTTTCGGAACGTTCGTGATTTGTAAGCACTGATTCAGCCTCCTTTATTGCTCGATAATATCTGTCATCGTCAAAGATTGACTCTGCGGACCTATCCCACAGGAGCTTTCCAAGTACCGACCTGCAAAGCTCTAAGCTCCCTTCGTTGATGCTACCGAGAATTTTCAATCCTGAATCGATATGCGTAATTGTGTAGAGAGCGCTCCTTTCGCCACCAAAATCTTGGTGTGCGTATAGACCTGGAAGGAAGGGCCAGGCTTCTACCTCAACCCCCTTCTTCCTCGTCCCCACTATGATCGATATCTTCGCCACCCGTTATCTCCTGTAGAACCGACTCTCTCAGCTCTCTTTCGATGGTAGGGCTTTGTCGAACAATATCCAGTACGCCAGGAAGGCCCCCTTCAATTCTATCTTCATAGTTTAGGATGTAGAAATAGCGACCCTTGTTGCGAATCGCTCCTGTTATTTTAGCTGTATTTACGAGGTCTGAGACCAGATCTACGCCTTCGTTAAACACGAAATTGTACTGTCCCTCCTGACCCTCGCTGATGCCATGCTTGCCTTTCGAGATTTTCCATTTGATCTCTTTTCCGATCTTGGATGAACCTTTCTTGATGGTTGCACCGGGTCGGATGTGAAGATCAACAGCTTTCGCATGCTTCAATGCGAAACCACCACCTTGTGTATACGGGTTGAACTTTGCACTGTGTGCGTTGAGATTAGCCCTGACTGGGTTGATCATCACACAGCAAGTCTTGTTCGCGTTGCCATCTTCATCAGGCATACGCATTGCTGAGTAGAACTTCTGGCAAAACGAAGACATCAGAGATGCCCATGTGGCGATCTTAGCGTCCTCGTGTAGGTTCTTTACGACGTTGTACTTAGTCTCACCAGACCCAAGCTCGTTAATGATTACCAGCTGGAACTGATTGCTCCGAATGATCTGAAGCATTGCGGACAGCAGAGACTCGGCAGGGTGCTCCAAGGCGATCTTCTCCCCAATGTCAATGTAGAGGAGGTTGCCAAGGTTGATGTCAATGCCTGCCATCTTCATGAACGGTTTGTCGGGACGGTAGCCAAAGGACATCCATGCGATGTTGGCATCGTCACCATACTCTTTCTGCACCTGTGCGATCATAAGATTGGTCAGGTAGTCTTTACCCGAACCGTCTGGTCCAAAGATCTGGTGCATGGAACCGGCAGGGAACCCACCCTTTAAGGCGAGGTCCAAGCTCATGATTCCCGTGGGGATACGTGTTTCGAACGGCGCTTCAACGTCGCTCAGCTTTGAGACTAGGGCTGCTCCGCCCAAGTCCTTCTGAATACTGGAAATTAGCTTGGATAGATCCTGCGCCATTACTTCTCCTGTTTTTTAGCTTCTGCTTCCTTGATTAGTTGGTCAGCGTTTCCGCGTTCCACGATATTGTGTGCATCCTCTATGTCATCAGCTATGCCTAGCTCAACTAGACGCCTGATCACTTCAGTAGGCACTGAGTACTTTGTCTTCATAGTCTCTCACAGTAGGTGTACTTCCTCACCCAAAAGTGGGTGGAAAATAGTCGAAAATATGTTCGCTAAATGTTCGCTATTACCCCACCGAAAACGAACAAAAAGCACCCAAAAAGACGCATGTTCGCTACCCCATTTTAGGCCCGAAAACGCGTCTTTTTAGTTGCTGATAATGTACGTTCTAAGTGGTATATTTCAGTACGGCCACTCACCAACCCAGTTCCCTGCGGGGGAGTAGTTACACATCCGTAATGCATTGAAAAACTTACGTTTATCCTTGGTTTCTTGTTCAAGTAAATAACCCGTTCGCTAAATGTTCGCTAATCCATGTCTCACATAGCAAGTGTATATCAATGTAAAGATCTACACCAGAAAAATTTTTTTTATAGTGTTCTCTTCTTCTTGACTACTTTCGCACGAGGATCAGCAGTCTCCTCAAGGGGCTCAGCCCAAGAGACTTGGTTGATAAGTTCGGGCGATGCTGGGAGCAAGTGGACATACCTCTGGGTAGTTACGATACTCTTGTGGCCGAGTAAAGCCTGTATGTCGTGTAGAGTGGCTAATCCACTTTGTGCCATAAGGCTTGCACACGTATGCCTGAAAACATGCATACCAAGGTAGGGGACCTTTCCAAGCTTACATATATTATTCATGCATCTATAAACACAGTTATCCGTCAGCTTGGTCCAATCCAATATCTCGTACCTCTTGTAGTTTCCTCCGCGCCTCTTGTACTTTGCGAAAACGTACTCTTCCCCTGGGTATAATTCAGACCTTTTCCCTTGCCCTACTTCACCATGGAACATACTGGGATCTTTGTCTCTAAACCTTAGTAGTAGTTCTAGTAGAGCATCTCCGATGGGTACGGTCCTCTTTCTCTTACTTTTGGTAGGCCCCAATATTTTATGACGGGAATCGTAGTTGTGCGTTACCTGAATCGTCCTATTGTTTATCAGTACGTCTTGCCAACGAAGTCCTAGAAGCTCGCCCAGCCTCATTCCCGATTGTAGAGCCATAAAGTAGAAGCACTGCCATGACGGGTAGTACTCTTTGCATGTCTCAAAAATCTTTTTGACATGATCGTGCGTGTAGTACTCGGTTTCAGGAATTGGCTTCCGCTTAGGGAACAGCTTTGGACGGCGATCAATGATCTCCAGCCTTTCTGCTTCACGCATTATATGATGCCAAGTGCACCTAGCTTTATCGCAGGTGCTCCAGCTGTATCCAGCCTTCTCCATGATATCCCACAGCTCATCCATATGCGCTGCTTTGATATCTCGTATGTCCATGTGCATGAAGTATGGAAATAGGTGATGTTTCAATGAAGCTACGTAATGCCTCCGCGTGTTGGCGGCTAGCTTTGATATTGATTCATCAAGACACTCTTTAGCAAATCCGCTGAAAGGTACGTAGTCGTGCCCACCGCGCATTAGAGATTCGATAATCGTTTGCTCAAAACCTTGGATCAGCTGTCCAGCCTTAGATCTATTCCTTTCCGTTGGCTTTAGTTTTAGGAGCTTCTGTTTCTTAACGTCTCGGCCCTTGTATGGGCACTTATAATATGTCTGTAGAGCAAGTCTTCTCTCGCCTCTTACAGTCCTCTCTATTACGTTTGTTCTGATGTTTATTGATTTGACGTCTACTTCTCGAGCACTACGTACTCGACCAGTCAAATGGTTGATATCTTCCTTTTGGCTTAGGAAGTCTTTCTTCGGCATCCACGCTCCGCTTCTCGGGTTTGTATGTATTTAGGACGTCTTCTAATGAGAACCTGAGAGATCTTCCAACCCTGTAGTGGGGGATCTTCCCGGACTTAGCGTGTTCATAGACCGTCCATACCGCTATGTTTAATACCTCGGCCAACTCATTAGCCGATAATAATTTACTTGTCATAGTCCTCTCTTTGGAATGTGACCGCTGTAACTGCGTGATGACCACGCACCATTGAGATGATTTTAGCTCCTTCAAGCTCTAGTTGAAGGCTTAGGTCCTTAGGGCAGGGGCTTACCCCAATAGGAGAAGTAACATTAGTCACCCTTACTTTACCAAATTGATTTTCGTAAGTTACTGTCCAAGGCACTGGGTAGCTCATCGTAATAGTTCCTTTCGGTTGAAGACGCAGTTCTCGTAAAACGCGTCAATGGTTATTCGTCGTGCAGCTCTAAGGTCTGCCTCTCCAAGATACTCTGTTAGACACCTCAGCATAAGGCAGTGACCGGAGAATATCGACATTATCAGGAAGAACCAGGTCTTACCGATCTGACTGTTTTCTAAGTCTCCAGATTCCTTACGTTTAGCCATGTTTGTGGACACTTCTAGTAAGTGATCCATAACTGGCTTTAGCGTCTTGTTTACTTTAGCCTCAAACCTACGCTCTTCCCCATTTGAGGGTGGGGGAGCTGACAGGCATCTTGCTATCAGTGACCACTTGTGTGGGTGCTTCATTAAATAGTACACCGTCAACTCAGCTCGGTCACCATTAGCCGATAATAAAGAGGTTAAACCCTCAACCTCTTTAATTAGGCAGTCCAGGTATAGATCGTCTTTACTGATCCAATGCTTATGTAGTAGGGAGTGACTTACAGATGCTTTTTGTGCAATCTGTCTGATACTAGTTTTACTTTTCCCGTGGTACTTAAAAAGCTCTGTAGCAACCTCCAGTATGTCGTCTTTCCTCGACATGCAGACCTCCTATTCGTAGATTGTATACAGCTGTATATCAATATAGCTAATAAGATATCTTAGGGCCCACCTTGTTTTTTTAGGAGTACTGACCCTCTATTTTAGGCAGTTTGCCTAATTTAGTGTACATATGGTTACTCACTGACTTTCGTATGAAACATCGGCCCTAATGTCGCATGAGCTACGAACTCCATTAAATTACAGCAAGCTCCCGTCTTGCAACAATCGTCAAGAGGGTGTCCTGAAGCTCTGGCAACAGTGCCCAAAATTTCAGAAAGCCCGATCCTCGGAAGTACTAGACAAATCCCATGTTCGCTAGCTATTAGCAGAATTGTATTAACATCTTCCCGGCTGAACTCTGTCCTGAATGAGATGGTGCTGCATAATATACCAGCCTTAGCCAAGTTCTTTTTCCACACATCGTCGATAGTTCCGGCATTTTTGTAAATGTTTTCAAGCGTATATACAGCTGAAAGAACCATCAGCACGTCTGACGGGTCTCCGCACAAAGACAGGAACTCAAACGTTTCATCAAATGGGATATTGTTCACATCGCAGATTTCTTGCAGAGAAACCGTGTGTCCGGCAAGCATATCCCCAATAAAGGACAGGTCTTCTTTCTTCATTTGAAGCATTTTTATTACCTCTGATCATTTGTTAAGACTATAAACGAGCCTTAAAAAACCAGACATTACGTTTGATTGAGCGGTGGACACGCGTCCACTTTCCCATCCAAGCGCAAGTAAGAATCCCGCAGCAGGTTCTGAGAATAAGACAGAGACTAACAGCATGATAAATGCGTCAGCGTTAAATTCTGGCGTTCCAGGTAATTGAACGCCATTAAAATTATTCAGTAAAGATTCTATATCTTGCTTAACGGATCCCACTTCCAATAAGTCGTAAAGCTCCCTGGTGTTAGCAACTTGCTGTAGTAGTGAGATGAACTTATGCTCTCGATTACTCACTAAAGATAGAACCATAGCACTTAAAGCTATTTGATCATTTGAAGGATCTAAACGAACAGCTTTTATAAATAGCTTGCTTTGCTCTTGAAGAACGACTTCGAATAGATTTTTCTTCGTACCGTAATTCTTATGTACAAGAGAGTGGCTGACGTTCGCAGCTGACGCAACAAGTCTCAGGCTCACTTTACAGTAGGTAATTTTAGTAAAAAGCTCTGTTGCGGCGGATACTATCTGATGGTTTTTCGACAGCTTACTCATAAGACTACTCATTGCACTCTAAGCAGTAATTATTTGAGGAGTAACCGACTGTCCAATTTTTGTTCAGATTTTGATTAACTATTCGTTATAAAAGCTTCCTTTTCGGACTTTCTCATCTTCTTGAAAGTGTTTTCGTTTAGTATAGCTTCGCTTTTGTTCTGACAAGTCCGCTGGTGGACAAGCCTAACCGGTCTTCGTGACCGTGTGTACTTTGCACCTCTTTTAGAGGTGTTGTGCTCGTTTACCCTACGCTTAACGTCGGTAGTTATTCCCGCATACAGCGAGCCGTCAGAGCATCTAATAACGTAGAAAGACCATAGTGTATGTCTGCGTCTCATCTAAATATGATGCCGACTGCTTAACAATGAACAAACTATATACTGAAAAAACTCGCTAAAGTTGATTCATGTAATTTAGGTATTCCTCTTCAAGGACTATGCTTTTTTCCTTGAACCTTTCTAACGAGAAGTAGGTGAACCCATAAACCTTACTCCCAAGATGCTCCACTAGCCCCATTGCGGCTCTCTTTGTAGAGATGCTACAAGTTAGTGCCATTCCTGATTTTATGTGACTAACGGTCCAGTTATTACCGTCAATGCTTCGGTGAACGGCCCAGTAACCTGCTCTACGACCGGTTACGGGCTCATCTGCCTCAGTTCCGTCGACCCTCCTTACTTTTACAGTTCCCTTGTAATTCTCCCAATTCAACATGTCCGCTAGATACCTCCCTAGTTTTCCAATAGTGTGACGGTTTTCTTGTGGCTCTGGGACCTTGAGGGCCCCATTGCCCGTGGTGAAGTTTGCTCGCCCAAGCTCCTTTTGAAGGCTTGCAAAACTTACCCTTCTCCTCGGACCAGCCGTAAATATCGAGTTGGTCCTTGGTGTACGATACTGGTAGCCTCATCGGCCCTGCTAACGTTCCCGGCTTAAGCATCTTTTTTAGACTCCAATGACTTTGGTTTATAAACAACTTCTTTCGAGCATAGTGAATAAGAAACCTTTACCACGTATTCCCTACGTAGCCTGGCTCCCATGAGTGCTGGGTACTCACTTGAGTATTCACGTCCTAACGCGTACTTGTTAGGATCTTCACAAGACCAGTAGCTAACCATTTCTTCAGTCATGTTGGCCCCATCTTTCAGCTCTTCTTCCAATTCTGCACAATATGTACATCCTCCCTCGAAGTCTTGCCAGGTGTTGCCACACTCAAAGCACTTGTGCTTGTAGCCGTGACACTTCCAGTCATCATACCCAGACCAAGACGTTACGAATGTGCTCATTCCTCAAACTCCACTACATAGCCCTTGGTCTTGATGAACTCCAACGCCTCATCTTCAGTGAAAGACTGCATCCCGGCATCAAACCCAGGGGAGTCACAATCAGGATGATTGTCTACCCAACCCAGAGATTTCGCAAAATTCACAGTTTCGTAGAAGCCTTTATATACAAACTTTTTATCTTCTTTCCGGTTTGGAGCTACTTCTACTTGGTACCTCCACTCATCGACAACCGACTCCTCATTAGAGAGGAGGCCGTTATTTGCTATGTGTTGAACAGCGAAGTTCAGCGCACGCTCTATGTCTTTATCTGACGAGGACTGTGCCTCATCGTAGTCAATCGTTATCGTTACTGTTGCTCTCATCACTTACACTCCAGCCAGTTGTCCCCATACTTACTTGACGTTTCCAGAGGAACCGCAAGGTCGAATGGGAAAGGGTGCATCATCAAATCGACCACCCGTTTGTTAAAGTTTTCGTTGTTTACAATGTGATCAGGTACTTCCATCACCACCTCATCGTGGATCTGGAGTAGTAGCTTCACACCAAGATTGTGGATCAAGTCATCCTCGTAGAGCTTGATCATTGCCAACTTGGTTATGTCAGCCGCAGTGCCTTGGATAGGGGAGTTCTTCACCCGTCTCTCAGCTTGCGCACGCTCACTTTTTATAGACGATAGGATCCCAGGTAGCTGCCTTCGGCGTCCTAAAATAGTCATCGAGAAGGCGTCTTTTGTTGCCTTCTTAATCGCACGGTCGAAGTACTCTGTGATTCTCGGGAATGCTGCGAAGTACTGACGAATCAACGTCCTTGCCTCATCCATAGAGCATCTCAAAGTTCCTGCTAAAGCGCCCGCACCTTGCCCATACATCAGGCCGAAGTTGATCGCCTTCGCACCTTTTCTGAACTGGAGTAGCTCTTTATCACTCGGTAATAAATCTTCATCCGCATCGTCCTTACGACGCGCTTCCATAATGGCTTCGTAAGGAACTTTGTACATCTTAGCCGCTGTAGCAGTGTGTACGTCCTGCCCAGAGTTGATCGCTTCGATAAGGGTTTCATCCTTACTGAAGTGGGCCAAGATGCGCATCTCCAACTGTGCATAGTCAGCTGCGAGAAGCTTGTGACCATCAGAAGGTTTGAATATTGACCGAATATAACCAGGCTGATTCTGCATGTTAGGGTCGCTTGAACTTAGTCGACCCGTACGTGCACCCGTCTGGTTGAATGTCGCATGAACCCTTCCATCCCTGTATATATGCCCGAGAAGATTGGTTATGTAAGTACCAAGCTTTTTATCTAAGTCCCTATATTCCAACAACTTCTCAGAGTACTCGCATCCTGAACGTGCCCACTTCTCAAGGCTCGCCTTGTTTAGCTGCGGCCTCCCCTCAGTTGTGTGCGATATGGGTGCTTTACCAAGCTGCCCAAAGAAGATCTCACCCATCTCAGCAGTAGAGTTGAGGTTGATAAGCATCCTCTGAGTCTTCCTGGCGAACCATTTCTGTAGTCCCAGAAGCTTTTTCTCCATTTCTGGAGCTTGTTCAAGAAGCTCCTCCTTGCTGGCCTCGATACCATTCAGCTCCATGTCGTATAATACGCGTGTGAATGGAAGCTCAGTTTCGATGTAGTAGCTCCAGAGATCGGAGTACACAGGCTGTTCAACACCTTCAATCACACCCTCTTTTAGCTCCTCCATTAACGATATGCAGAGGTGGTATGTTGCGTAAGCATCTAAGGATGCGTAGTTGCATACGACCTCTTCATTATCAGGGTCCAGAAGAAGCTCATGTAATGCATACTTCCTCATCAGCGAGCCGAATACCTGCTTGAAGGGGACCATCTCGATCCCAAGATAATCTTTTGAAAGCGACTTCAGGTCATGCCTAGCTTGGTCATCAACAAGGGCGTGCATCACCATCGTGTCATACAGCCGGTAGTGGGTTCGGCTTGCGTACCTGTAAAGATCTATGCCGACGTTCCTTAACATCCATGCGTCATAGTTAGCGTTGTGCGCTATCAGTTTCAGCTCGGGACTCTCAAGAAGCGGCTTAAAAATATGAAAACATTGGGGCCATACAGCCCACCGGCTATCACCATCGCTCAATGCGATAATGACTGCCTTGTCTTTTGTTCTACTAAGACCCGTAGTCTCAGTATCGAACGCTAAGATTCCTACGTTGTTCAGCTGCTCAACTACCTGTTCAGCGTGCTCTACATCCTTAACTGCTATAGCTGGAGGCAGTAGTTTAAATTGACCCATAACGACCTCATAAAAAATGCCCCCCAACACCATGCGCTGAAGTAAAGAAGGAAACTCCTACGCAGGCGTTGAGGGGACTTATTCGTTGCTGATTAGAAAGGAATGCTGTCGGCATCCTCTTCATCAGAAGCCGCAGCGAAATACTCGTCGATGATTGTCTCGACTTCTTTACCGTATGGGTTTGACATACCCATCGCTCTTGCTTGCGACTCAAGGTCTATTCGGCTGAGGAACTTGTCGAAGGGAAGTGGGGCGTTTAGCGGAGCCTTTGGGTTTTGTTGATAGCTGCCAAGCTCGCTAATTTCCGCAGGAAGTGCGATATCCCGAATCTCCATTGCCCACTTTCCGCCAAGCTTGGCAGTACGAACCACTATGTCGAATGGTTTCGTTATGTCTACCCTAGTAGGGTTATCACAACCAGGACCGTACACTGGTCTCGCACCTTCATAGCCCTCAAACTTAGAGCACTGGTACTCAACCACTGGTGGTCCAACCTCACCACAACTTTCGCATTGTAGACTTTTTCCAGAAGAAAGGAAGTCAAGCTCCCCCTTCGGAATTCTCATCTCACGCACGTCACCAAAGACGTTTCCGCAGCTTGCGCATGAGAAAGCAACAGCACTAACAGTGCCCTCTTTACAATTCACGCAGTTGGCTGAAACAGCCCCAAGCTGCTTCTCAAAGTCGTCCCTTTGCCCAGAGAAGAAGTCCATGTAGACGGCACGACCGAAGATCTTATTACAGTCTTCGTATCGAGGGTCTTCTACGAACCCATGCGGACCACCTGTGGGCACCTGCACATAGTTGTAGTAGGTGTTCTCACCCACAGTCTTAGGAACTTCGTAAAACCAGTGGAGTTGCACAGCGCTGACAGCAAACTTTCTACTGGCACGGTACTGCTTTGCTATCTCGTAACCGCCATCCTCAAACGCAGACTCGTACTTGTCATACAGGTTGCAGGGTAGGGGACGCTCACCATTCCAGGCGTTGGATATGATGGTTTGCCCTCGTTCACCAACCCTAACCCAAGCCGACTGGTACTCATGAAATAGACTCCCATCAGCCTTTGGAAAGATGCGAAGCCTAAACGTAGCCCCATCTACCTTTCGGAAGTTGGACCATCTAAGCTGATTGTTCACTATGAACTCGGGAACTTCCCCGCTTTTGTTCTGTCTTTTATTACTCAGTGATGATCTTTTCTTTGGCTTTGGAGCACGCCTCTTGCGGAGCATCTCCTGAAAGTCCTGTAGACCAATTTTATCTTCTTTGACGTCTGTCATACTTCATCCTTATCGTTGTTCGAGCACCGTTTATTGCAGCTCTGACCTCGTCCTCGTTAAGGTCGTCTGGCGATGCCCCTATTTGCTTGTTGTAATTAGCTATACGCACACTGGTTCCCAATCGATTTGCGATCTTAAACATCGCATCTCGGCCAGGGTCATCATTGTCGAGGAACAGGATCACGTCATTGGCAACGCGTCTAAGAAGGAACTCTTGTTCCATACTCAAGTGCGTACCAAGCAACGCTACAGTGTCAGTGTGACCACACTGTGAGACCCACATTGCCGCCTTGAAACCTTCACATACGACTACAGGCGGCGTGCTGTCGACGTGCATTCTCTTTTGGTAGATCTTGTCAAGGTTCCAGAGAACTGAACTCTTATTGAAGCTGTAGTTTGGTATGACCTCAAAAAGCTCACTTCTGTATACCTTGTATCTTGGCGATTCACCCCTTGTTGTTCGTCCTGAAAGACCAACTAGATCCCCATGATGATTTCTTATAGGGAAGATGATTCGCCGTCTTCTACGGTCGTAGCCTATCTCGAAGTGCTTGAGAGTATCTATGGTGAAGCCTTGCTCAAGTAGGGCTTTCGGCTGGTACTCAAACATCCCCAGAACTTGCTCTGGAATCCTAGGGTACTCAAAAAGTGTTTTTGTTTTGAGTCCTGTAGGTTTTCGCGTCTTCTTATAGTCGAGAGATTGCCGAACAATGTCGACCACCTTTCGACTTATACCCAATTTTCTTAGAAGCCTGTTAAGACTCCAGCCGTCGCCACAGGTGTGGCAGAAAGCCATGCCAGGGTGCTTCTTCTCAGTTGCTTCCCCAACGTAAACATACATGGAAGGAGAAGACTCTTTACCGTCCTTATGAAAGGGACAATAAACAGCCAAGTTATCCTTTTCATTCGTGTTTTCCTCGAACCTTAGATGCTCTGACAGGATATTTATTATCTCATGTCTATGCATTTAGATCCCCAGAGAACTCGTCAGATGGGCTCTCCATACCGCCACGACTCTGTGCCATGAAGGGGCTCTGTATAACAGGAGCCTCTATTCTCGGTTCAGGCACTTGGTCATTCTGCTCATCCTCTTCTTTAAAGTCGTCACCTACGTTGTGTAGCTTGTCATGAGCGTACGAGAAGTTTGTCCCAGGTATCGCGTGGATAGTGAACCCAGGGTCAGTAGTCTCTCTGGCTGCTGCTAAGTGGACACTGATTTCTTTACGTTTACTGTGATACACAATCCTGATGCCCACATCGCAGTCCATGACAGCACCTGTGTTCATAGCCAGCGAGGCAGTTCCCCTCGATTTCGCGTACTTCATTGCCGATCGCTCATTCTCTTGGAGTATAGCCAGGATAGGAACACCAGAACTTTTAGACAGCTGCTTCAACTGCCTGTTCACGATAGAGAGCTGCTTCCAGTCAAGAGCGTTAGCACCTGAATTAGGAAGCTCCAGCATGTAAGATGAATCCAGCAGGACGAAGTGAGGTCTGTAAGCCTCCATCTTCCTTCTGATTTCTGTTGGACCGCCTGGAGAACCGTCTGCACGGTCAGCGTTGGTGAAGAACAGTTCGCCAGGAAAGTCTGGGTCTGCCAACTTCTCAATTGTTTCGAAGTAGTGTGCTCTCTCAGCGTTAGACAGGTCACCCTTCTTTAATTTGGTGTAATCAACTTTTGCTAGAATAGAGGTTATGCGTCTACGAACAGCATCCCATGTCATTTCTTTTGAATAGACAAGGACGCGCCTACCGGTTGATAGGATGTGCGCCGCGACTACAAGACCAAACCATGTCTTCATTGACTTAGGCAGTGCCCAAACCATTATGAAGTCGCCGTCCTGAATACCCCCAGTTGCCAGATTCAGCCTTGCCCATGGCCAAGGCATACCTGTTAATCCTGAAGACGTCATCGTATTCTGGATGTCTGATATGCACTCTTGAAGAGCCACTTTGGAAAAAGACACGTCGTTGTTTGACGTGGCTTCTTCCTGAAGGCTTGCAAGGTCTGACGTGAGATCAGCAACAGCCTTAAATGGGTCCTCATCGAGAAGCTCCATATAGCTGCTAATATGCTTATCTGCCTGCCTTTTCAGATGCCCAGTCTTAACCTTCTCGCAAAGGTCAACCAGGTTCTCTAGGGGTCTGGGTAGGTCGAGGTTTGGGAACTGCTCCTCTAAACTCTCCTCACTTGGAATATGCCCAAAGTTATGAGGGCGTGTGTAATGCGCTTCTATGTTTGACCAAAGCGTCTTGGCCTCAATCGATGAGAACACCTTGAATTGGATGCCTTGTCGTAGGCACGTCTCAAAGCTCTTTGATGACTCATCAGAGCGGATAACACTTGATATTAATTGCAGTTCCCAATTCGCCATCTTAGAAATCCTTCACCAAACCGGTTATTTCTCTCTTGGACGGCGCGTCAGAAACCTCGCCAAATTGTTTGGCGAAGTTGTTCTCCAGCTGCTCAAGCAGGTTCCTTACACTAAGCTCGATAGAGCTGTCGATCAGGTTCGCGTAGTTGGTCATCGACACTTCCCCGCACTTCACACCGTCTGCGATATAGCCGAACTTGGCTGTAAGAAGCACTCCCTGATTTGGTGCTTTAATATCAAGCTCTATACATCGAATCTCGTTTATTCTACTTTTGAACTCAGCCATTGAAGTATCCGTTGTAAAGTTCTCTGATATTTTGAACATGCCCAACCAACACCTTAGGCAACCGCGAATGAGCAGACTCAAAGGCAAGTTGATGCGCAATCTCCTGCGCCGTATGCAACTGGTCCTCACTCTGATCACAGACTAAGCTTACGCTACTGAAAACTTCGATAGTGTATGGGATCTTGTCCCACGTACCTTCGCCGTAGTAAACGGCATCACTAACCTTTGTGCTCACTGCTTGAGTAACTCTCGCCTCATCACAGCCGCCGTTCTCGTCCCTTACCATTTTTATAGGTATGCTTTCTTCCATTCTCTGCCTCGTGCTTTTTTGTTGACCCTTGTCCCCATGAGAAAGGACAAGGGTGGTTGTCAGTTTCGCTCTGCACTCACTCACTTCGCCAACACCAGTGATGGCAGTTGCGCCCTCTTGATGTCTGTACGTACGCTAGGTGCACGTGAGTACTCATAGGACGCCTTTTCTACGTCCTTGAAATTAATC
>MDTG01113808.1_pt1 | contig 17980 bp, 24 predicted proteins | sample 811421 | NCBI WGS metagenome assembly MDTG01 (sample SAMN05326645, study PRJNA326480) | marine metagenome | isolation source: seawater | place: Pacific Ocean: South East | collected 2011 | reverse complement strand
TGTGTTGTGTGTTATAGGTTCGTTCAATAAATTTGTTTTTATATCTGTAGGTTCTGGCTGTGGAGAAGAAGGTATATGTGTAGGCGATGGTGAATATGATGATGGCGTTATTGATGATATGATAGATGATGGTGTATATGATGATGGCGTTATTGATGATATGATAGATGATGGTGTATATGAAGATGAAGGGCTTATGTAAGTTATATTAACATTTGTTTTATTTTTTAAAGTGCTTGTTATATTAGGAATAATTAATTCGCTTGTGTTTGTGAAATTTGTCATGTTTAATGTTTGTGTTAAATTATCTATCAATACTAATGGGTCACTTTCTTTTATAAAAGTTGGTGTCATAATACCTTCTGTGCACATATGTAAAGAAACCTTATAAAGAGAAATTCCATTTATATTATTATCCATTGTCCAAATATCTGTACATGTTTTCTCTCCATGTATTGAAACAAAAAAAAACATGGATGCTAAAAATGCCATTACATTTTTAATCATTAAAGATAAACTTATTAAATTTCTAAGTTTATTTTTTTAATTACTTAAGTATAAATTTATAATAAATTTTATGTTGAGCAAGTGGAAGGAAGCAAGCCATAAAATACAAAATGTGAGCCACTGGAAAAATAATGAAAGTACCACATCAGCATATACTGCAAAAGCGGCATATGATATTTATACATCTTATAATATTAGAGAAGTAAAAGGACAATGCATAGATATTGATCAAAAAAAAACAGTTATAGAATTATTTTGTGGAGAGAAAACTTCTATATTTTGTTTAAAATATTCTGTAAATTATTGTACCAAATTTATGCCTATTATTATTAATTTATTTTTTTATTTGTTAGGATATTTTTTGTTATGCAATGAAAAATCTATTTCAAATGTAAATTTGATAGGACTTGTTTGGCTAATTGTTCCTATACAAAATTTATTAATTGCAAATAGAGATATTTTGTGGCGTATATGGAGAAAATCTATGTTGCCATATATTCAATTATATTTATCTTTAATAGAAACATATGCATTTTGTGATTTATGTAATTGGGATAATAGAATTTGTTTGGTAGCGCCTCCATTACTTTTTAATCAAATTTTAATTATAAATTCAGATGCTGTATTTTTTAAAAAAGAAAATAAAAAAATTATTATAATTCAGATTTTAGTTTCTGTATTTTGGAAATTTTGTTTTATGTTTGCATTGAGATTTGGACAATTTGAAAATTTGTATCCTAGTGACATGTTTATTATTATGATAAATCCTATTACTGTAAGTTTAACAAATATTACTGTTTTTACAGGAAAAACATTTTCCATGATTTTTTTATTACTAGGTCAAATTTATTTTAGAACAAAAAATATTGAGCAATTATACAGTCTTAGAACGCATTATACTGTAAAACCAAATAAAGTTTGGAATGAATTAAATAGAAAAAATAGAATATCACGTCATGAAAGTTTGGAAAATGATGTTTTTAAAACAAAAGAAATACTTAAAACTATTGTTGTTTAACGAAATATAGTTCTACCGATACCATACCCGACACCTGCGGTTCCCATACGGCGGAATGTTCTTCCATTAGGTCTATATTCGTCGTCGCACCTACATCCATTTACGCAACAAACAATTAGTGTGAATATAATGATTGCAATCGAGACAATGCTCATAAATGAACTGCATGTTGCGCTTGTTTCACATGCACCCATAGCGACACCTATGAAAAGGTCTGTGATGATTTCTCCTAGCATGTCATCATCATCATCTGCCCTGATAAACTTAGGCAGAACAACGAGAATAATTGTAAAGAAGAAGAAGATTTTACCGAGGGTTTGTTTGGAAAACATTTTTCACGTGTTTTGAGTTTATGAAAGAGAGAAGGGAGGAAGTGTGTATTGTTGTACTTTATTTAGTGTTAAATAACTTCAATTTTCTGCTGTTGACACTATTTGTAAATAACTTAAAAAAAAAAAGACTAGATAGATTAAATGAGTAGTTTTATTAAAGTAGTAAGAAACTATGAAAATATATGTAGGCTCGGTCATAAAATTATAAATCATAAGGATTTGGTAAGAAGGGCGGCTCCTGATAAGTTAGATGAGGAATTTAGAAAACAAGAACAACGTATACAAGATTTTGTGAAAGCAACAGATAAGGCACATGAGGAATGGAAAAAAAATCCTTATTCTGTGAACCCCTATTGGACCGGGTTGTCTTAATTTTTCAGAGTTTTTAATAGTCTTCTAAGATCTGTAATACTTTCTTTTTGTAGTTGAGCGTTTGTAAATTTAAATCCACGTTTGCTAAGTTGTTTTTTCAACTGTAGTTTAGTTTCCCATCTCTTACCCGATGGCTTTTTTGGTTTTTTCTTGTTTTGAGAACTTTTTGAAAAGTTCTTTTTGGCTGGGCTTTTCTTTTTGGCTGGGCTTTTCTTTTTGGCCGGGCGTTTCTTTTTGGCTGGGCTTTTCTTTTTGGCTGGGCTTTTCTTTTTGGCTGGGCTTTTCTTTTTGGCCGGGCTTTTCTTTTTGGCCGGGCTTTTCTTTTTGGCAGAGTTCTTTTTTTTTGGTGCCTTTTTATGTGTTTTTTTTGAATTCTCTATTCCCATAAGGGCTGAAAATGCTGCTGTACCTATGAAAATGGCTTCTAGAACAGGCATGTTTAATTTTTTTCGATGAGAGTTTTCTTTGTGTGTATTGTGTGTATGATGTATTTTTTTTATATAAAATAAGTTCAATTTTCTATTCAAAAAAAAAGTATGTACATTTTTTTTGTGTTTTGTGATTTTTTTGGGTTTTGGTATACCTTTTTGAAAGGTATTTTTTTATATTGGTCATGGATAAAGGAACTTGTAAAGTGGTAGTTTGCCTGTAATTTTCGCCAGTATGCCGTGTTTTGATTTGAAAGTTTCACATTCGAATTTAAGGTCGAGGAGTTTTTTCCAGTGGTAGCGTCTCATCTCACTATCGTGATGATATTTTATCCAGTAGTATAGGCCGTCGATTTCGGGAAGTCCTTGTATTTTTATGACTTTGCCACTGTAAAGGGCGGCGCTGGGGTGGTTTTTATCCATCAGAATTTCCATGTGTGCTCCGATAGAATTCTGGTAGAGGAATGCACTGCGTTTGCGTGCGTTTTGTGTGAAAGTCTCTGTGGCTTTTTTCGCGCGGAGTGCTATTGGATAGGCCTGTTTGTAGATGTATCCGCGCCAGATTGCCTGAAATCGCGTAACGGAGTAGATGATGCGGTCTTTCATCCACTTCTCCTGAGGATATCCGTGCTTTCCCAGAAACTCTTCCATATCATAGTGATTGGTGAGTTGGCGCCATTCATCGAACTCATGCGAAATTTTGGCTTCCCAATCTGTATAGACAGAACGGAGGGCAGGGGGAGAATACTCGTTGCTGTCTTCTGGCAGCGAGTCCCAGTAGCAGGGATTGCACCCAATATGGACCCATGTTCGAGTTCCTGTTTCTGCCAGATAAAAGGCAACCTCGTCGCCATTCAGACCGTTCCGGCTGTCGGCACCCCTGAACCGGAGCCTCATCCCATCCCAGCAGGGGGCGGTGCACTTCGTGATCTTGTCTCCGCGGTTGATCATCTCACCACAGGAGAAGCACCTGAATTTGAACTGGCTTTTACAGCATTCATGGCGTTTCATCGCACGTTCTGCCGCGGCGGCAGCCAGAAGAGCCTTTTCACGTGATGCGGTCTGAGAAGTGAACATGTTTTAGTAGTAGTGTTTGTTGTCTTTTGAGTCTGTGCTTAGAAATTGTGTGAGCGTTGTATGTATGTAACATACACAGAATTAATGAAAAAATTTTCAATTTTCTTTATCCAACATACAAATACTTACGTAAACGCGATAAAAAAAATTGTTATGCTAGATTAAAAAAGGCTATGTACAATTGTTGCCTGTTTTTTTTAATTTTTGTGATTTTTTATTTTTTTGTTGTTTTGTGGCTTATGCCTTTTTTAATTTTTTTGTTTTTTGTCGTTTGTGACTTTTTGAAAAGTTCTTAGTTCGAACGCATGGCGACGAGTTTGCTCTGGAATGAGACCTCCGGCTTCCGTTCCTCTGGAGTGTAGTCCAGTTCGGCGAGTTTCTCCTCGAGATCGTCAATCTCATCGTCGATATCGGCGGCATCAGCCCAACTCGCGTTCTTCTCCTCTTTGCGGAGTTCTGCGATTTTGGCGAGGAGTTCTGCGATTTCCTCGTCTCGGCTGAGGGTGGCGGTCACTTCCTCGGACTGAGCGTCATCATCAGAGGAGTAATCGCTCTCTTCCTCCACAACTGGCTGTTGGGCGATGATTTTCTCTTGTTGTGCGACCAGAATGCGTTGGCGGAGACGCTCTTCTGCGAACTGATGCTTCTCAGCGGCACGGCGAGACTTTTCCTTTCGCTTCCACTCCTGCTTTTTGGCAGTGGCGGCGGCGGCCTTTTCGCAGTGGCGGATGTGGTGTCCGTACTCCTTACAGTAAGCACATGGCCGGCTGTTGGTGACAGTAGCCGGAGCGACACGCGTTTGTGTCTTTTGTGCTCCCCTGTATTTCCGAGCGAAATCAGCGGGACCTGAGGTGTTGACCCTGAGTTTCTGCCCCCATGCCCCCTGTGGGGCGGCGGCGGGGACGGCGGCGTAGTGGTTCTCTGTGTCATGGTGGGTTGGGAACTGGCGGCGAAACTCTGCCCTAGAAGTGGGCATAGTTTGGTGACGACCAGTCTGACGAGAGACGGGCTGAGGGCGGGAGTTGTTCCTGTTGGGACGGCGGGAGCGGCGGTTGGTCACGAGCGTGAAAGTGGCCATGTTGTCAAAGTACCGAAATAGAGAAGGTAGTCAGGTGTTGTTTTGCGTATCTAGTATGCGGGTAGTGTTGTAGGTGGGGGTGTACTTTTTAGGGTAGTAGGAAAAAAACTTCAATTTTCTTTTATTTTTTTTTACCCTGGTTTTTTTCCAGGTAAAATTTCATTTTCCAGGCACTTTTAATTCAATTTTAAAAAAATTGAACTAATATAAAAAATAGGATTATTACACCCTAATTTTCCAGGTAAATTTAATTTCCAGGGGAATTTTTTATTATTAGGGTAAAATTTGAAAAAAAGAAAATTGAAGTTTTATTTTTCTAGGAAAGATTGGATCATACCGCGCTCAAACACTCTTACAGAAAACCACCGAGTTATCACACAAACACTTACATTCTAAACTTTATAATGGCTTTCCAGATTACTCTCTCTACTGCTGCCACTAAGACCGCCTACCAGCGGTTTGGCGATGCCTATATTGCCGCTCTGTCTGAGGCTGTGCCGGGACTGAACATGGAGCAGTGTCAGGCTATTCTTACGGAGGTTGTCGGCACTGTGGGCCGGAAGGCGCCTAAGGAGAAGAAGGCACCTAAGGCTAAGGCGGTGAAGACCCCTTCTCCCAGCAAGCGTGACCTTAAGAAGGTCGAACTCATTGGCGAACTGAAGTCCTACGGGGCTTTTGCCGGTGACATCCCGGCTGTTGCTGATGTCAGTATTACTGACATTCGCAAGCAGATTGCGCTCGCTAAGAAGGCAAAGAAGGCGTCTGAGAAGACGAAGACCCCGAAGAAGGCGAAGAAGTCCCCTAAGAAGGCACAGCCTAGCAAGCGAGACCTTAAGAAGGCCGAACTCGCTAAGGCGATTGAGGTAAATGGTGGTAGCCTAGAGAAGGCTGTCACGGAGTATTCCATCCCGGACCTCAGGAAGATGCTTAAGTCTCTCGCCCAGCCTAAGGCTAAGAAGGCCGCTAAGAAGGCACAGCCTAGCAAGCGTGACCAGAAGAAGGTCGAACTCCATGCGGAGATTAAGGCTCTAGGTGGGAACCTTCCGGACAGCGATAAGTCGGTCAGTGACTACAGTATCAGCGAGTTGCGAGCCATCATTAAGTCGCTCACTCCTAAGAAAAAGAAGGGCCGTAAGCCTAAGAAGGCAGCGGCAGAGGAGACCGACCATGAGGCGCTTCTGGCTACGCTCGCTTCCTCCCTCCAGTCCGCAGAGGCTGATGCTAAGGTAGAAAAGCCTGTTGAAGCCGCTGCCGCCGCTGCCGCCGCTGCCCCTACAGTCTCCTATGAACTGGCTGGAGAGTGCACTGTGGCTAGCATCACTACTTTCACCGGTGGAGCAAATGGTGAGGTAGTTGCTACTACTGTAACTCCGACTGAGACAGTCTCTGCTATCCACACTGATGAGGAGCCCTCAACTAGCGATGAGGAGGAACTCGAGGAGGATGAGGATCTGTACCTGAGCAGTGAGAGCGACCTCAGCAGCGATGACGACAGTTCCGATGACGAAAATGAGGATTAAATCTCACAAAAAAAACAAAAAAATACCTTTTCAAAAAGGTATACCAAAACGAAAAAAAAAATAAAAAATCACAAAAACAAAAAAAACAGCGCACTCACTTGTACATAGCGCCTTTTTTAATTTAAGTAATCACTTTTTTTTTAGGAGAGAAAATTGATTTTTTTTTATGAAAAAAAAAGCATTTCACACCACACTACTACAGCATGGCCCGAGTGCCAGTTCAACGTTTCAAAAACTGGTTGTCCATTTCTGGACTAGATGAAAAAGAACATCAATTGAAAGGAATACAATGGGTACTCGAGCGGGAGATGAGCCCGTCGCACGGGTTTCCCGGAGGATTTTTGTGCGATGAGATGGGTCTAGGGAAGACTATTCTTATGCTAGGAACCATTGTTTGCAATCTAAAAAAGCGAACTCTCATCGTCATGCCCACCTCACTGTTGGCACAGTGGGAAGATGCCGTCCAAAAATTTCTGGGAAACGGTATAACACCGCTAGTGTATCATAGTGAGATTGCTAGGGACGTTTCGGTGGAGCAGATAAAGAAATATCCCATTGTCATTACCACCTATGGCATGATTGCGAAAAGAAAGGACAGCGTGTACAGGTCCAAATTGTGGGAACTAGAGTGGGATCGAATTATCTATGACGAGGCACATCATCTAAGAAATAGAGGTACCCGCCTTTTTGAGGGTGCTTTAATTCTTAAAGAGAAATCGTCTATCAACTGGATGGTGACCGGAACTCCCATCAATAACGACCGGAGGGACTTTTATAACCTGTGTGTTGTTCAGGGGATGAGTAAGTCATTCAACATGTCAGCGAAAGAAATTACGGATACTGTGCGTGACTGTGTTATGAAAAGGACAAAAGAACAAGTAGGAATTGAGATGCCTGATTTGAATGAGCATATTATAGAGGTTAGGTTCGAGACCAAAAAAGAAGAGCATTTCGCAAAAAACATTCACAATCTTATGAGTTTTTCGAAAGTTACTGATGAAAATGTGGATCAAATTATAAGTGAGATGGGGGCTAAAATGCAGTATCGGTTTCCAATCATGATGCTGATGCGTCAATGCTGTGTTTACCCCAAACTCGCCGTAAGATATTTCAGAAAAAGATTTCGAAAAGAGTGCAAAAGACTAAAAGTGAAAGAGAATTTTAATGATATTGGTCACAGTAAAATCAGTGCTGTGACTAATAAAATAGTGGAGAATAGAAACAATGGCAAGAAAAAATTGGTCTTTTGTTTGTTCATTAAAGAGATGGAGTTGTTGAAAAAAATTTTGCGCAAACAAGGCATTTCTGCTGAAACAGTATCTGGTTCAACACCAAAAAGATTGCGACAGGAAAGATTGAGAGCACCAGAAAATGGAGTGGATGGACCGGAGGTATTAATAGTGCAAATACAGACGGCATGTGAGGGATTGAATTTACAGCATATTAACGAGGTTTACTTCACCACACCTCACTGGAACCCTGCGGTGGAGGATCAGGCCATCGCCAGAGCACACAGGATAGGACAAGAAAATAGTGTGGATGTGTTTAGGTTTGTATCTATTTTTGAGAAAGAAGATGACGGCATGACACTAGACCAGTATTGTTTCGAGGTTCAAAACAAAAAAAGAGAGATAGCGAAAATCATACATTAACAAAAACAAAAAAACAAAAAAACAAAAAAGCAAAAAAGCAAAAAACAAAAAAACAAAAAAACAAAAAAAGAACCTTTTTTCTTTTTCTTTTTTTTATTACACTTCTATTATTAACATACTTTAATAATAGGTAAAATAGATTGGTTATACCATTTTGCTAAATTTTTATCTTTTATTTTGTATTTTCCATAATAAAATGATTGTCTTATACCTATTTGCTCAGGTAATGTAAAAATATCAAAATAAACTCGTAATAAAAATATAATCGTTGACTTTCTATTATGATTACATGCGTAAAAAAAAAGTTTTAGAAAAATATTTGAAAAATTAACTGTATAATCCTCATATTGATTGCTATCGTAAATCGACTTTAAAGTTTCATGATCTTCAGTAAAAACCGCCATTTTTCCTTTTTTAATAATTTCTTTTTGCATTATTATATTTAACTATTTTATTTTTAAATATAATCTAAAGATGGCTATTTATAATGTAGTCTAAATATTCTTTTGCCTCTTCTTTTTCAGTGAAATACGTTGCATAATGAATTGTGTTATTAGACATAGGAAAACTTACTTTGTATTTTTGGTCTATTTGTGATACATTTACCTGAACTTGTCGGTCGTTTTTAAAAAAAAAAGATAATAAATTTTCACTGTTTTCATTATCTTGAAAGTTTTTTTCAATAAGTTTTCTTTCTTGCTCTATAAACATAAAGTCTTATTAATAAAGTGTTTGTATATTTAAATTATTTTTGTTATTCTTTTCTTCTTGTTCAAAAACCTGAACTAGATTAACAATATGGTTTGTTATTGTTTTAGATGGATCAAAATCTACTATTTTAAATCCATCTCCCTGATCACAATATCTTCTCATACCTATATAAAGTTTCAGGTTTTCATCACGATATCCAAATGCTCTAAATGGATATTTTTTAGTAATGGTTCCTTCAATATCTACGGAAATTCTTTTTCCACCAAAGCCATAATTTGTATTATTATAAAAATCTTCAAAACATATTTGTTTTAGATTTTGATTATTTTCAGTATTTACGTTTTCTACAATTTTAGTTGGTTCCATTGTAATATTTAGGGGTATAGACATGTTATCTAAATTTAATACATATTATTTATATCAATTTTAATTAAAAAAACTAATATAAATAATCTAAATATACAATATATCAATGTTTGAGGAGTATATGGAATTTGTACAAAAATTTAATGTATTAGGATTAGCCATCGGTTTAATGATAGGTAGTAATTTAAAGGATGTTGCAGGAGATTTTATTGATGATATTTTAATGCCCTTTGTTAATCCTGTTTTAAAAAAACTTACAAATGGAGAGGATGATGGTTTAACATTGTCTATACCCGGTACAGAAATTAAACTTAAATTAGATAAAGTTGTTGCTTCTGTTATAAAATTTGCTTGTTTATCTATTATTATTTTTGCTTTACTTAAGGTAGGTATTAAACTTAAGAAACCAACCCAATGGGTTTCTGTTAGAAACTTTAAAGAAATGAGAAAAGTTTTATCAAAATAAACTTAATGCTAAAATATATTATCTTAACATTAAGTAACTATGCTACAAATTTGTAAAAGATTTATCTCCACAAATAAGAAACTTATACCTGGAGATATGAAAACTAGAAAAATTGTGGAAAGATTTTTTAAAACAAATGATAAAGATAGTAAAATTAGAGAGGCACTTAAATTTGGCGAAAAAGAAATTAATGAAGCATTGAAAAAAAGTGGTATTAATACAAATAATAAAAAATAAAGCAATAAAAATAAATTAGTATGATAGTAAATATATAACAAATAAAAGTAAAAAAATAGCCGCCATTGGGGATTGAACCCAAGACCTCCGCATTACAAGTGCGATGCTCTACCACTGAGCTATAGCGGCAACATATATTTTATAATTTTTATCTTTATATTATTATTATTAATAATCTTAAGTATTAAACTTCAATGGCAGATGAGATTTCTCGAGCAATTTGACTATTTACACTATCTTCAGGTTCGGCTTCTTCATGGTCGGAGTCTTCATATTCAGTTGCAGCTGCAGATGGGGAGCACGGATTTGCGTAGTCTTTTTCTTCTCCAGCGCCAAATACAAACATAGGCTTATCTTTTCTGATGTTACGTCTTTTAATCTTAATGTTATAATTTTTTCTGGCTTTTCTTTTTTTAGGAATATTTTTTTTAAAGTGATTTGTTTCTTCTTCAATTCGCATTTGTTCATTTAAGAATGAACTATAAAAGCATGAAAGGATATGCGGATCTGGAATTGTCTTGTATTGTTTTACAAATGAATTTTTCGTTGTTTTATCATGATTTAGATTATAATCTCTGGCAGCGATAAGTCCATTAGTTACCGCAACCGTTGTATCCATTTGATTTCGCAAACTAATTTGTCTAAGCATAAGTTGATTTGCGCTTTTTTGTAGTTTCTGGTGTTTTTCAGCAAATTTTAGATGTTTAGATAGTGCTTTGTTTGATTTTTCTAGAATAAACATATAATAAGAATACTCTTCTGAAAGAGCGCGTTGTAGTTGCTCTTCTGTGAGATGTGCGTTACTGTTAACGGGAGTTCTACACATAGGACAGGTTGCGTTCGTTTGGATCCACCTGTAAAAACACTTATTACAGAAGTGATGGCTACATTTAGTAACAACGTTGTTATCCATAGTAAGATTTGCATAACAAATACCACAACTGTAACTATCATGTTTATTTTCGGTTAGTTCTTCTTCTTCTTCCTCAATTGCAGTTTTTTCTTCATTATTTTCATCAACTTCACCTTCTTCAAGAATTTCATCATCATCACTTACTGGCTCCAACGAAGGCATGTCGTCATCGTCTGCCTCGTCGGCATAGTCGTCATCGTCGGCATAGTCGTCATCGTCGGCCGCATCGTCATCGTCGGCCGCATCGTCATCGTCGTCCATAAGCAATTCATCTACAAACTCATCATCACTGGTTGAAAAAGTAAAATTAACATTTTCTGTATTTTCTAGAGGAATTGGCGTTGGGACATCTTCCTCTGGAGGCATCTCCAGAGGCTCCATTGTTGGAGTTTCAGGAGAAACTGTTCTCGGAGTTAGGGGAGGTGAATCGAGAGGTGGGGTTGGTGTTCTAGACATAGTTGGCTTGTGGGTGGTTTCTTGTTCTAACAAAAAAATGTTAATTTTTACTTCAATTTTAATATTACAAAATAATTATTTATATTTTTGTATATTTTTGTATGTTATGGTGGGTTGTTGTGGATAAACTGATTTATTAATTGTAATCTTCTAGAGTTTAATTCATGATTACTGACAACTATAGTTGTATTATTTTTATCTTCTATGTTATTAAGTGTCTCACCTACATTGTTTACTCTATTTTTTAACCATGTTAGTTTTTCTTGAAAATATTGAATTTGTCTTGAGATTTCAGTTCTTTGTTCTATCATTTTTCTAATGTGTTGTTGTTCTCTTAGTTCCTCTGAGTTGGCTAATATTGAATGTCTACATAAGGGGCATGTGTTATTTTCTTTTGTCCATTTCCAAAAACAATCCTTACAAAAAGTGTGACCACATTCTGTGTTTACACAATTTTCTAGTGTTATTTTGTCACTGCAAATAGTGCAGTCCATGTCTGTATAAAAAAATACATTTTTAGATTTTTTTATTCAATTTTATTTAATGTAAAAGATTTAGTTTATTGTGAAAAGTGCTCGTACATATCATCTATGTCAATATTGTAGGTCGTGCTTATATTATGCATTCCATAGTAACAACTCCCGCATGTTTGCCCCATTCCTTCAATATAATGTTGGCGGCGGTTTATGTGAGTTTTTCTAGTATACATAGTTTTTTGCTTACAAATAATACATTTTTCATATTTATCTGGATTTGGGTAAGCATCTTGAGGATTTTCCGACATATCTATAAAATTGAATGTTATTATATTATTAAATCATTTTTACATATATCATAATTACATATTTGAATTCATCATGATGAACGCTACAGAATTGGAAACAATACGACAACAAAGCGATGCACCTACTCTTATATTTATGTTTATTCTGATGCTTGTTTTTATGATTGGTGGCTGGTTGACTGAATAATAATATTTTATAATTTATATAATGGAGGATTTTAAAGAGAAAAAAACTAATCAAAAAAAACAAAAAAAACTAACTTCTATAAAAGATTTTTTTAAATATGAAACGCTTGTTGTTTATAGAAATAAAATTTTTTCTTTTTCATCATTTATTTTAATTATTTTTTATATTTTCTATAAAAGTAAAGAAAAAAGAAACAAATTAAAAGAATTATTAAATAATAGGTCTTTTGTTTTTTCTGGACTGATTGCTTTAGTATTTTCTATATGGACACTTTATTTTATTCCGTGGGATGAAAGTAATAATAAAGTGAGGAATGCTACTAAGCATGCTATTATAGCATTTTTAATTGGTATGTTTCATCATTTTGAGTTTAAAATAGGTCCATTTTGGTTTGTTTGGTTAATATCATATTATTTAGATTTGTCTGAATAGTTTTGTTTGAATAGTTTTGTTTGAATAGTTTTTAATTATAAAATTGAATTTGTTAATTAATATTAGAATTAAATAACAAATTAACACATGGAAAATATACCTGATCATATTAGACTAGAGGTTTTTCAGTATTTAAATATTAAAACATTTATAAGTATATGTTTTACAAGTAAGTCTTATACTAAGTTATGTAAGGAATATTTAAGAACAAAAAAAATAGAATTTGAAATAAATAAAACAAAAAAAACTATGCATAATTGTTTGTATAGAATTACATCTAATTGTTATACTCCACTTGAGGGGGAAAAGAACACATATAAAATATTGAGGCGGCGAAATAAAGTAAATGATATTATAGTAAAAATTGTAAAAAAAATTCCATGTCCTAGAATAAAAAATAAAATTAAAATTACATACTGGGTCATATCAAAAATGGGTAAGGTGGGAGAAAGATATTGTATATATCCTGAGTGGAAAACAATTGATTGTTTAGAAGATGAGAACTTTATTCCTTTTTATTAATTCGCTACTATGTATTTGTTAATTCGCTACTATGTGTTTGTTAATTGTTCATTAAATATTTTTCTCTCCATCTGATATGGGAAATGTTTTTACAAAAAAAGAAAAACCTGCTGTTGCATTAAAACAAATACATTATGGCGATGAAGGTTTGTGTTATTTATGTAAAAAAATATCTACTGGATTTTATATTTATAATGTTGAACTAAAAAAAACTGTATTTATATGTAATAGATGTTATATTATAGGTGGTTAAATGATGTTATTAATTACTTATTAAGTTAATATTTAAATGGTATAAAGATATCACAATATTCTCTATTGTGACGATAACTACACCTTACATATGAAAATTGATCTGAAATAACTCTAGTAATTATGTATTGTGGAGGGGAAAAATAATAGGCTCGGTTAGCTCAGTCGGTAGAGCATCGGTCTTATGAGCCGAAGGTCATGGGTTCGAGCCCCATATCGAGCATATTGTGACCTTACAGCAACCAACATATCTATCACTATTTATGATTTGATGGTCACAGCAACTTGTAAACTTATTATGTTCTAACAGCAATATCCCAAACCAAAACCTTTATCTTTTGTTTATATGAACATAGCACTTAATACCTCTTGCATAAAGGTATAATTATGCAGAATTTGACGTCAAACATTTACGGAAACTTACAGCAAATATCTCTATCACTTTTTATGACCGGATGCGGGTTCGATCCCCGTTGCAGCACATCTTATGATGTGGGTTGGTACCTATGGAAAACTGCCTGTTTCCAGAACCATTTTGTTTGATATTGTTTCATTTACGCTAACATGCCCGAGTTGGTCCAAGGGGGTCGACTTAAGATCGACTGTGTTCGCACGCGTGGGTTCGAACCCCACTGTTAGCATTTTTTTTAATTTTAAAAAATTCTAATTTATTTATTTAAAACAATTTAAATACTACTGACTAGTTTTAAGTGAGTGAGGGTCAGATATTCTAGCGCCTGGAATACAAATTATTTTGCTCTGGTAGCTCAGTTGGTTAGAGCGTGCGACTGTTAATCGCGAGGTCCTCGGTTCGATCCCGAGCCGGAGCGTTTTTTAATTTTTATTTTTCAAATACTTTTATTATATAATCTTAGTAGTTTATATAATGCCAGATTTTAATCCATTTTCAGATGAAGGTAAAGCATGGTTAGATTATAACTCAGAGGAGGATGAGTTTGGAGCCCTAGAGAATTTAGGTCATGGAAGAAGTCGTGTTCATAGTACACCAAAAAGAAGAACAAGAAAAAGACCAAACAAGGTTAAATCATATGTTAAAGAAAGTGGAAGTGATGATGAAGGAGATTTTGTAGTTTTAGGAGGAAGAAAACGCCGTCGTAAATCTAGAAAACGCCGTCGTAAATCTAAAAAGCGCAGAAAATCTAGAAAAAAAAGAAAATCTAGAAAGCGCAGAAGAAGAAGGCGTTAAATAACTTTATTTTTTTTATTTAAATTATATTATTAATGTCAAATGATAGTAATGATATATGTGCAATATGTCATGACAATTTAGGAGAAGATAATGTTTATACGTTACCCGAATGTAATCATAAATTTCACACGAATTGTATTATGACGTGGTTTAGAGCCAAACATAATACATGTCCTCTTTGCAATAATAAAGGTATTAATGCAACTAGAGCGCAGATAAATGAACAAGCCAATTATAGTAATTGGACTTCAAGACGAAAATATTTAAAAATGTATTCTATTGTTTCTAGAAAATCAAGAGGAAAAAATGCTCCAAAAGAAATGAAAAAAGAAGTAGAAAAAGTTAAACGGTACCAAAAAAAGTTTGATGATTTTAAAAAAAAAAGACAAAAGTGGTTAAAATCAACAACAAGTGATATGACGAATAGACAAATAGTATCTAAGTTTGGTCAGTATAGAAGAAAACGATGGAAAATGCAAAGAACATTAAATAAAAAAAAAAGGATTGTAGGATATTTGTATGGAGATCGCGTCACAAAAATCATCATACCTCAGAAGGTATCTGTATAAGTTATTGAAGATATGAAAATTGAAGTTGTTTTTCTCTAGGGAAACACTGATACAGTTATAAAGAACACACACACAGAAACTATTAAAACAACCATGCCTATGACCAGACAAACCAACACTCAACGTGGAGCCCGCGGACGTGGACGCGGACGAGGACGCGGACGAGGACGCGGACGCGGAGGACGATATGGAAACAAGCGTCGTTACAACAAGAAGCGTTACAATGACAAGCCTGTTGAGAAGAAGGCACCCATTGAGCGGTGTCCTTTCATTGTAGGCACTCCAGAGTGGTGTGCATGGAAAGAGGCACGCTATACACCATCCAGTGTTTATATTGGTGAGCCAATTGACCCTAAGTTTATTCCTAAGACGCTTAAGATGGATACTAATAGTGATCATGTTGATGAACGCATGGCAGACCTTCAGCAAGAAATGATTGATAACAACTGGCAACTTTCTGAAGACGAAAATGGTGTTGAGTACTTTAAATTTGCGAGGTATCTAGGAAAGCGTGTTGATGTGCACACACATATCGCTAGAGATGGACGTATATTTAAACTTCCTCTTATGGATAGGGAAGAGGATCCTGAGGGGGTTGGATGCTGTTTCAACTATCAAGCACCTAGTCTTACTTATACTATTGAACCAAATGCTTATATTGAGTATACAGATACTCGAGTTGGTCGTCGCAGGGAAAATTATCTTAAGTACCTAGGACATAGGCTTAAGAGGAAGGCTCAGTTTCAAAAAGAGGCTGCTGCCGCTGCTGCCGCTGCTGTAATCGCAAAGAAAGAAACAAATAAGGTTATTTCCATTGCTTAATTGTAAAAATAAATTCTACTAGAGTTTACTAATAAGGAGATTTAATTATTTAGTAAATAAAATTTTTTTATTTATTAAAGTAAAAGACATGACTGTAAACAAAGAAAAATTCTTACAATATTGTCATACATTATATGATGACATACACAGTGAAAAAAAAATAAATGATATTTTTGATATCGAAGAAAATCATTTAACTGAAATTGTAAAACTTTATAATGATAATTTTATTTGGAGAGAACATAAGATTAATTTGTATTTAAAACAAAATACTTCTGTAGAATTTAAGGCGGCTTCTTTATTTTATGTGAATGCTTTGCAACATTATTTACAAAGTGGACCATAAAACATCATCACAAAACAGAAAAAAGGAAATAATAATAATGATAAAACTAAAATTTTAAACGGTATATAAAATACACATCTAACACAATTAAATGTGCATGATCGTTGTCTTTTTTTTAATTTTTCTTGATTGTCTCGAAAATTTACAAAAACATTATCATAAATATCCACACCTGCCTCCGGTAAAAATTTAAAATATATTTCTTCAAATTCATTATCTAAATTCATTAAAAATTCCATAGCTAGCGAATTCAATATCATTTCTGTTATACTGTCATTGTTATATACTATCCATAAATTTGCCAAGTAAACTAATAAATTAAATCCAAATTCTTGAAATGTATCTATCATTACCCATATATCAATACTAGGCATCATTCTATTTAGTCTTGTTCTGTCTGTTAAATTATCCCATAAAAAAAATGAACGTACAAAATAAAGCATTGATACAGCGAGCATGATTAGTTTCATTTCTATTGTTGATTCATTTGGACAAAAATCTTTGTCAATCGTTTTAGTATCCGATACTACTAATCCTATGTATGTTGTCCATTGAATTAAAAATATTAATATAGGAAGCATAAAAAGCAATGAAAAAATATGGGAACAATAGAATGCGTTTTTTGCTTTTAAAATGTCATTTCTGTAACCTCTATGGATGTGATATTTAAATAAAGAAAACATTCCAAATTTAGGATCTTGTATTACAATTTGAATTTTTTCATCATCTGATAAATTTTCTTTGTGTACTAATAAGTTTTGACTAGGTGAATTGCAATCAGGCAATATTTTTTTGGAGTGTTCCTGACCTATTAATAAATCATCGTGAAACTTTGCATTAATTTGTGCACATAAAAATGAAATATTATTTTTAACTGCTTCACAGCAGTGTTCTTTAAAAACCGTATCGTGTCTTATTAATTGGTCAGTTGATGGAGTTTGTATCATGCTTTTTCTGGGCTGTGGTATTAGTTTACCACTTTCTTTTTGTCTAGTATTTAAAGTTTCATTAAGTTGGCTTCTAACATATTCTTGTTGAATTTGAGGTTTGTTTAGTTTAGTTTGATATTGTTTTAATTTATTTAAATTCTCTTGCCTTACTCTAGGTGTTAATATTGTAGGTTCTTCTTCATCACTACTATCATGTTTAAACATCTACATAATTTGTATTTGTTTTCTTAAATTACTTTTATTATTTCTTAAGGTGAAATAATAAAATCAAATTTTATTGTTTTATCGACTTTTTGAAAAGTTTTTTTTTGTTTTGTTTTTTTTTAATTTAGGATATTTAACTGTTAATTTCTTTTTTTTTTTTTTTCTTTTTCTTTTTTTCTTACCTCCTCCTAAGGAAATATCGCTACCCCAACTTTCTACTCTAAGTGGTGCTGATCTACTGTTTCTTAATTCTGTAAATTGTGCTTCTGATAAAAAGTGTCTTGTACAAGCATCGTAGTAAGGATTATTACATGTTGGACAGTTCCATCTTTCTGTTCCTCTTTCTCCAACAAAATTACATAAATCACATCTCCAGCCATTTGCATAATCTCCATCACTTCTATTGCTTCTTTGTAAATTTCCCAAACAAAATCCACATCTAGGTAATGGATTTGGATCTGCTGATAATAATGATGCTGGAGTTAGGGGCTGTGGTGGCTGCGGCTGTGGTGGCTGCGGCTGTGGTGGCTGCGGCTGTGGTGGCTGCGGCTGTGGTGGCTGCGGCTGTG
>MDTG01274437.1_pt1 | contig 17981 bp, 17 predicted proteins | sample 811421 | NCBI WGS metagenome assembly MDTG01 (sample SAMN05326645, study PRJNA326480) | marine metagenome | isolation source: seawater | place: Pacific Ocean: South East | collected 2011 | reverse complement strand
TTTACCGGAGACACGCATATCTTCAATCTTTTTCCTATCTAACTCTTGGACGACCTCTTGTGGCAATTTCTTCAACTCTTCCAAAAAAGAAAGCTCAAACAACTGAACCTCATCAATAGATGAATCTAACAGCTTTTGTTCTGCTACTTCGTGAAGTGCTGTACCAAATGCAGTATATTCGTTGCCTCTAAAAAGTTTAATCTTGTCCAGATTCACCAACTTGTGGTAATGTGGGCAAGTGTTCCAATTTTTTAGTTCCGAAAAAGAGATGTGGGGCATTTATTCTCCCGTCTTTTCAGTTTTTGCTTTCTTGCTTTTGCGAGTTCTCTTTCTTTTATTAAGAACGTCCATTGTCGAACCTTCAGGGTGCTTAGAAGGAATTTTTACAACCCAAGAACCTGTTACTTCACCGTAGCGATTACTGATTGGGTTTCCAGAAATAATTTCTAAAACTTCTGCGCCACCGAGTTCACCGATCTCTTTAATCTCGGCTAAACCAAGCTTTGTAGGATATTCCTTGACATTCCTAGAGTATAGCGTCACAGTAATAGTTGCTTGACCTATTTCACGGTCAACCAAGACCTCTTTTGATTTAATCATTCTCATATATGACATAACTTCTCCAAAGGGTTATGAAAAATAGCTAATAATATTACTTATCTTTTGATATAAGACAGGGCTGACACTTTTTAATGATTCCTTGTCTCCATAAAGAAACTCTTCCAAACCAACTGCAAAATACTCTCTCAAAGAAGTTGCAGAATAGGGTGTTGGAAAAATATCAATACATAAAATAGCCATCTTGTCGTAACCCACTCCTTTATAAAAAAAGTAATCCAACTCCTTAGAATACTCCGTATCAAGAAACTGTATTACATCTATATTATAACCCCTGTTGTGCAAGATGTCAAGCAATTTTTTTCTTTTTTCCACAAATTCTCGCTCTAAAAACCCATCAGAGTATATTTCCATACCTGCAAATGACTCCACAGAATGAGCAATTTCGTGAATAATATCGTCTACAACCTCTTCTTCACTGTCCTGTTCGTTCGTCATGTATATCGTAGCATCTTTATATACCGCCTTGACCTCTCGACTTACAAGTTCTGGGAATTGTCCAATATATATTGCTTCCAACTCTTGCGCAAGCCCTATTGGTACAATTTGTTCTACCTGACTTATAACTGTTGTCATATTTATGTCTTTTGGTAAAGGATCTTTTATATAGACATAGACAGAACCAAAGACTTGATATTCCTTTCTCTCCGAAAGTACGGTTTGTGCTCGATAGGCGATTGTTTGTCTAATTTTGGTCATCGGTATCGCCCATAGCATCATCCAGTCCCTGCTTGTATCCACGAAGCCAGTTTTCTTCGGCAACGACCATCAATACTTCTGGGAACTCTGAAGCTACGACATCAATTACCATTTCAACTGTTACATTTCCATCGTTAGGTTCTTTAGTTTCCCCAACATAATCAACAATCATTGTTTTTAGTTTAGTTTCAGGTGCTACAACCTTAATCATTTCCGGGTTTACCATCTCACTCATTATTTTCTCCTTGCTGAAAAATTTACAATACTTTAGCAGCTAGGGAGGCAACCTCTGAACGTTCTCCCTTCAAGAGAGTTACGTGACCGGTAATCTGATACGACTTTAATTTTTCAACAGCATAAGTTAAACCATTAGAAGTCTCGTCAAGATAAATATTATCAATTTGTTCAATATCACCAGTCAAAACGATTTTGGTTCCTTCCCCAACTCTTGTTATTATAGTCTTTAATTCGTGTTTTGTTAAATTTTGTGCTTCATCAACAATAATATAAGCGTTAGCAATAGAACGTCCACGGATATAGGTTAACGCTTCAATTTCAATCGTACCAGCGTCCATATACATTTCTAAGGTCGCCTTATCATCCCCAAGAAGAAACTGAAGGTTATCTTGAACTGGCATTAACCAAGGAGCCATTTTTTCCTCTAGAGTTCCCGGCAAGAATCCAATATCTTTACCAAGAGGTTGAACAGGTCTTGTAACGATTAAACGCTTGTAGAACGTCTCTGACGAGTTTTCCTGTTTGTTCCTACTCTTTCCCCGACTTGGTTCTAGAACTTGCTGTAACCCCGCTGCAAGCGCACAGAGAGTCTTTCCTGAACCAGCTTTTCCAATTAGGGAGACAATCGGAACTCTTTTATCTAAAAGAAGGTCTAGTCCAAAATGCTGTTCTTTGTTTCTTGGGGTTACGCCCCAAATTCCCACATTACCCTCTGCATGAATCCTTTTCAAAGGAAGAGAATAATTTATAAATCTCGCCAAAGCGGTTTTCTTATTGTTCGAGTCCGAAACAAGCATTAAAAACTGATTAGGCTGAAGATTATAATCTTGTTCGGAAATGATAATAGGTTTGCCATCATAGAAATCGTCAATCTCTTCATCAGAGAGCATCAACTCATCATAACCAGTATAAATCTCTTGGGCGTTGCGTATAACCTTGCCAACAATATAGTCCTCGGCTGGAATTCCTAATGCATCGCACTTAACTCTCATATTGATGTCACGAGAGACTATCGAGACTTTTCTAGTTGGACTCGCAATAGATTCTGTTAATGCTGTTGCAATAATCTGATTATCAGGATCTTCTCTTGGAAATTCTTCTGGTAGGAGCTTTCCGTTGTAACCTTTCACGGTCAGAATACCCTTACCCTTGTCAATACGAACACCGGACTCTAGAGAGCCTTTTGAACGCAGGTCATCAAGAATTTTAATAATTCTCCTTGCGTTGGAACCAACAGAATCTTGCCTTTTTTTATGTTTGTCAATCTCCTCAAGAACCTTGAGTGGGACAATAATGTCATTATTTTTGAATGCGTAAACTGAATTAAAATCTGTCAAATATACGCTCGTGTCTAACACGTAAGTTTTCTTTCTTGCCACTTGATACCACCTTTATATTATTTAGTTTAAGGGCTTTACTGTAATTAGTTAAACAAAAAATAAACAAAAAAAAACCCCCCTCACGAGGAGGGGGGCAAATATCATCTAAAAGATAGATAAATATTTATTTATTGTGTTTAGCTTGCGCCTTGAGACCAAAAGTCAACCAATGGGTTCTCTTGGGCTGCGCTTAACGCAAACGGTTCACCGCCGTAATTAGCACTATTGTAATTCAGGGTCAATTTCCCGTCTACAATAGAGAAGTCACCTCCATTTGCCCAGAAACCACTGTTTGATGGTTGTGAACTTCCATGTCCGCTGATAAGTGCGCCAGAATTAGCTTGGATAACATCGTTGAGTTCATTTGCATCACCACTTGCTAGTGTGAAAGTAATTGTCTCTACTCCGAAGTCACCGCCATCGGTTTCCCACGAAACCATTTCAGCGATCATCGCATCCGAACCACCTTCACCGTCAACGGTACCATATATACAACTACCGTCATCAGTGGTTGCTTCTGGATTATAGTTCGATGCTGCCGGGTCCGGACAACCTAGAACTTCGGTAGGTGCCACAACATTACCAGAAATAATGAGGTATACCTCATTAGGATAAGATGTGCTGCCTACTAAAGTAAACTCAATTATATCACCCTCGTGGATCTCCTCAAAGAGTTGACCGATGGATTGGGTTTGACCTTCTGGCGGTGCATCAACAAGAACTGGGTCTGCCTGTTGCACACCATCACTGTTGGAATGAACAACTTGGATCTGTAAACTATCCCAAGTGTCGCCGTAGGTGTCGCCCGACATGTAGTACATTTCGTTGGTTGTTGATGAGCCGACTTGAACCACAACTGGCATTGGAGTGCCGCCCAGTGCTCCACCTAGATCAAGCATTATTTCCGAAAGTCCGTCCCAACCGATAGGACCATTATCGACAGGCTCTCCAGCTTCGTCAGCCATCTGAGCACATAATTCTTGAGCTTCTTCTTGGGTAAGTGGAGCAAGACCGTATTCTGCTCTCAAACTATTTAAGTCTGATAGCAAATCAGGACAATCACAAGCCATCCCGGTTATCATTTGAAGCATTTCATCTAACTGACTTTGCAGTTTACCCTGTAAGTCAGTTCGCTCTGCCAACCAAAAACTTCCGGCTGGTGTTGCAGCGATAATAGCAGTCAAGTTATCAAGCTCTTGTTTGACGGCAGCGATTTCGCTGCTGAAAAAGACAAACTCTTCACCCATATCTTCTTTGCAACATGGCTCGGTCGGCACTACACGATCAATTGCTTGATCTTGTGCACTGTCATCAGCATCAAAACTTTCATTTGCTAAAGGTCTTAATGGAGTACCGTCGCAGTTGAAGTCTGGAAGTAATGACGTGTCAATTGCCTTCGCAGGTGAGGACAGAGTATCAGCACCAGTGTAAACTGCTTCGATAACAACTTTCTCGCCGTCAAACACTTCACTACAATGTTCTGACTTGAGATGCACATAAAGCTTGTTGTCTTCAATGTGCGCTCTAGACCAAACAAGATCATTGCGTTTGGAATTGGAAGAAGCGAGAACTGATGTACGTACAATCCAGTTGGAAATGTCTAACAGATCCGCTGGGTGTTGTTTTTTCAAGAAACTATCAAAATGCATTACAATCTTGACATCACCATAACCAGCCAATTGGCTAAAGTTAATTGTTGCCACGCCTCTGCCTTTTGAGGTTCTTGCAACCTGACAATACTCGATATCTCGAATACCATGCTCTGCTTGCTGTACAATATACATATCTCTTGCTGACATTGTTTCTCTTAGATCTGATTCAATATCCGCTAAAGCCGTGGCAAAATCAAGAGCATATTGCTTAAAGGAACTTTCAAGTTGTTCCACGTCCTCGATGCGAGCACCTTCCCAACCTGAAGTGCCACCAGCACCAGTGTACACGTCACCAAACAATTTCTGAAGCTCCGAAATCTCACGAGCTAGTTCAGCAATTGATCTAACTTTACCATCTGCTGGTTCTTCAATGTGACCAATCAGTTCATTAATTCCCTGAACAGGTCTTGTAGTTTTTACACCATTGGGACGGGTAATTTCCAAAAGATGCTCCCCAGCATCTGTGTCGTAGACAAACTGAACATCTTCAACGAGTGACATCATATTAGTGCCATCTCTTAAATAAATGTCATCATCGTCACCCATGACTAAATCCTTACAAAGCTCCAAACCTCGTAATTTCAAAACTCTACTAAATTTAATAAAGTCGTTTAATTTCCTCCCCTGTACAGGGTGGTTATCGACTGGTCCGCCAGACAACAAATTATCCAAAGCCGTTTCCACAGCAGCGATTTGCTCTGGAGTTGCGTCAGGATCATTTTGTAGTGCCTTAAGCTGAACCATTAATTGTTGTTCGTTCATAATTTTTTCCTCCTATATAATAAATCATATTGAACATTTATCTTGCCTTTAAGCTTACTGTCCCTCAAATGTCAAGTTTACCTGTTCAAGATCAGCATCAGCATCAGCGTCATGAGTCAATCTCTCCGAGACTGCAAGTCCTTGATCATCTGCATTAAAAGTTGGATAAGCTGGACTTAATGATGAATCACCAACATAAATCGCATTAAGGGCGATTTCGTAAGAATCGACATCATCTCCGCAGAAACCTGCGTTGCCGACGATTTTCAATTCGCCAGTCTGTTGAATTTCCGAAGTGAATGCAATCAACTTATCGTTCATACGCACATCGCCTTCCATGACTGAAACTTCAATCATCCACTTAGCTACATCCTGACGGCTCGCTTCCAAAGGACCACTAGTTGTAATTGTGAACTCTGAATCCGGAGCGGCGGGGGAGACAGTGAAAATTTGTGCAATTCTGTCATCTGCGTATTGAGTATCCAACTCTGCAACAAGCGCACTAAGGCTGGAATCAACATAGCTAACAACTCCTGCATCACCATCAATAATGTGCTGGCGGAGTTCTGATTCCAATGCTTCTACAAACAGCACCATAGTTGCAACGTCAGCCTTCATTTGTGCTTCTAGTTTTTCAACATCTTCAATTCGTGCAGCCTTTTCAGCGTTAAAGAACGTGATAAACGCTTCTTGAAGGTCTTCAACCTCTTTCAAAGCTTCCAAAATTGATGTAACACCGGCACCACCAATACCATCAAGCAGATCGTTGACAGGGGTCATTTCAGCGTAAACTACCGAACCGTTTGGTCGTTCAGAAGCGATGTACCACTTAGGGTAATAAGTCTGACCGTCTCCAGCGTCTACAACTGCTGGTCTTGCAGCGTCGGCTCCAGAACCGGGTTCTGTTGTATCAAATGGCTGCGCTTGCGGGTTGACTGAATCCGGTTGGTCAGAATTTGTCTCATTACCATCGTCATCGCCCATATCCGTAAAGTCGCCGTCTGTATTAACAGGCTCCTCAATACCAAGAACGCTTGGGCTCATTGCTACAAAAGAACCATCCAGTTTAAGATAACCAAACTCTAATGTAATATTTTTAATCAAAGATGAAGCAGCAGTTCCGTCGGATAGATAGATTTCTCCTCCGTCGGTCATTTTCAAATCGCCGCATAATGATGCGCCGGGAGCAAGAAGTGCGCTTCCCAATACTTGTTTTCTGTGTGCGCTCCAGTTGGCAACGCCACCATGCGGGTGAGCAGTAGGGTCTTGCCCTTCGCCCGCAGTTTCTGTTACTGTGCCCGCTAAATCGTGAGCAGCAAAATTAAATTCACTCATAATAATTTCCTCCATTGGTTGAGTTTCATTTGTATCTCCATTATCGGAGTCGCTATCGTCCTCTTCGGACGTATCTGGGGCTTCTTCCGAATACCCCTCTAAAATCATTTCGGGTCTTATGTAAAAAACCCCACGACCATACGAAGAGCCAAATACTTCTTCGTGCTCTCTGCCGCCGTGATAAAACTTTAAACTTACAGCAATTTCATATCCTTCAATGTTGTTGATATCTAACGAAAAGTGATTCGTTAGAGCATTACGGATAGACGAAAGTAAAGATTCGTTAACGGTTAGCTGTGTATCTTCTCCCGAAGGTGCTGTACCGTTGTATCCAGTGAGAAATCCGGAAACCTCACTACTAGATAAGACATATCTAATACTATTTGTAGGGTGTGAGTCTCCTCTGTCCGTTATATTAACAAGACCTACAAAGTTGTTGTCAGCATCACGAACTCTCACCCCCAAAGCTTGGGAATCATATCCGCCACCGATTTGACTTCTATCAATTTCAAATATTTGACCAAGTGATAAATCACCTTCGTGGATGTCTGTCTGAAACGGACTTGTTTTATCTTCAGATAAAGCTGCCCAGTCATCATCGGATAACTTAAGCCGTGGTGCTGGTTCCTGCATTTTTGGCATACCGAAGTCGTCTGGGTGGGAGTCTTCACTATCTAGAAGAGTATCGCCATCTGCGTTTGCGTTCTCATCCTCACGACCTACTGTTCCAGTTTCCATGTTCCAAAAATATACCAACGGTGATTCGTCAATAGTTAAGTTGACATTTCCGTCTGCACCATTATTCATCATATTATAGAACGTAATCTTAGCTAAAGGTTGTGAACCCACCCCAGTCCAGCCAATTTCTGCTAGGTAATCACCTATCTCAAAAGGGGAACCTTGTGTATATTCCGGTGGAAGGTTTTCCCACCCAGAAGTCCAAGATCTTAAAGCTCTGGGGGCTGACCAACTGGTTCCGTTCCAATACTGTAGACCTACTCTTAGGTGAATGTGATTTGCTGAATCTCCACCGTGGAAATACCACGATTGAGGACCGCTCCCTGTGGTGTCCGCCCAATGCCAAGCTAATTCAGAACTATTCGGAACTACATTAAACACCACTTCAAGTGGTGGATTAATCCCAATATCTTGCTCATCAGAATAAATTTCACCTTCTGCGTAAATTTCAAAAAAGGGCGCACCACTACTATTACTATTGGAAAACGAAAAGCCCACATCATCTGCAACTTTGACACCGGTTTCTGTACCAACAGCATCATATTCACCAATGAGTTGACCCATAGCGGACATAATTTTTAATTTATAAGTGTTTCCAACGATATCAACATCGCCGCCATTACCTATTAATTTAGCTGACGCTTGTATTTTTTCGTCTGGTGTGTGGGCTCTTGCCAATGCGTGGCGACCAATAGGGTAACCGTCATCGAACGGAAAGATGTCTGCATCTTCGGCGTTATCATCATTAATATAAATCCACCCATCTCCTGCTGAAACAGGATCTAAGAAGTCAGCACCTTGTTTCTGACCGCCAACCCACCTGTGGCTTGCTACAACAAACTCGTTGTCTACAAACAACCTGTTTGAAAAGCCGTATACGTGCGTATATGGTACTTCCATTAACTCTAAAACTTCTTCTGCTGTCGCTGCACCTTCAAAAACTCTGAAGTTTGCGACATCCGGGGCTAAGTGGTGACCACCTCCGGACCACCCATTAATTGTCTCAATATCAGATGGTAAATTACTGTGCGTAATTGAACCATAATTGGTTCCATTGACATAATAGGTTAGCAAGTTTCCTACTCTCGTTATTGTAATCGTAGCCCACTCGTCTTCACCCAATGCCTCTAATTCTGGTATTGGAAAATAACCTTCGTTAAAGGCACCGAATTGTCGTGGTGCGGGTCCGTTGGAGTCTGCGTCGGGATCTTGCGAATCAAAAATGTAATTTGCTCCATCTTGAAACAGATTTCCGTACTCTGAAGTATCTAAAGATCCCTTAACCTGAATGGATAAGGTCCAATCGTTATTTGGAAGAGTGAAGTTGAGTACAGGCACCTCATTATCCGCATCTCCCGATAAATCAACATTATATTGATTTGTAATTTCTGTTATCATATTATTTCCTCCTATATTGTATAACAATACATCCTGTTACAAGGCACACTAATGCCTTGAACAAACATGATATTCATTGTGATGTTTGCTATTGCGTTGCACGTTCTATAGGGAAGAAATGTGTGCGGTTTCTCTGCTATTCCATCGACGTTTATAAATAGTATGTAGAAAAATGTAGCTCCCGATCAGGAAGCAGAAAATTAACGATCAACCCATCAGGATGACACGATATTGACCTTTAATGCCACAGGGAGCCAAATATAAAGTTATTTTTTCTTCAGAGATTTCTGTTGATACGATAACGATCTCATCACCATTGGATTCATCCACCACTTGGACGATTACATCGCTGTCACCAAAGGGGTTGTTAACCTCCCAAATATCCTGATTGTTTTCATCAAGTATATAAGAAATGATACCATCGCCGCCTTCTTCTAAAAGATAAGAAAATTTAGTCAAGGCTACCTCAATGAGTCCAGTGACCGCCGCCTCAACTTCATCAAGGGCTGTCTGTAGACCATCGGTAATACCTTGGAACAAGGCAATCTGCTGAACTATACCAGCAATTGTAGTCGCAATAGAGCCCAGACTACCCTGAACTGCATTAACCTTATTGGTCAACTCTTGAAGATCGCCAACTGCGCCGCCGAGAGAGACAGCAGAGATTTGTTTTTTAAGCTTCTTCTCAATAAGCTGCCTAGTGATCGCCGAATGTACAATTCCGTGGTTTCTTGTTCCCATAATTTGATATTACCCCTGTCATATAATTAGTCGTACTTCCAAGTAAAAGAAAATTAATATTTTTCTCCTTTTTAATTTTCTGACAGATAGTTAATTTATAAGAGCTTGATCCAAGCAGGTGAATTATGAATGGAGAGAAGATTTAGAAATACCATTAGCTTCTTAGCAGTGGCATTACTTTCAGCAAGTATGAATGTTGCTTGTGCCGGGATTAACAAACGAGTTGTTGCCCCGACGGATTCCTTCACCTTATTATCATCGAATCACATAGTTGAAATATGTGCAAGTCAAAAAACACAAGAAGATCCTGAATTTCAATCATCAGGGTTACCCGTTTGCGCATCCTTTGAATCTAAGAGCCTAGCAAGTGGTTCTATTATCAGACATTATAGGGAACCAGCAGAAAGATTAGAAAGAAGTTTAATATTAAGCGTTGCCCACTGGTGTGAGTCACCAAGCGGAAACGACATCCTTCAAATGATTCCAGCGGGTGGTCCAAGAGAGATGGTTCTTGCTGGGATATATAATGTTTCTAGGCAGGGTTCGATTGAATATGCCATTGATAATCTCGGTATCCAACACAGTATTACTAGAAAAGTTTCTATTGATAATGACGTTGATGTCTGTCTTATAGAGGTAGAGAGAATTGATATGCCAGCACTAGGCATACTTTCATCAAACCCCAGACACGGCGACAGAATACTGAACATGGCTGCTCCGTGGGGATATTTTAACCCTCCCAATATTTTTATCGACGAAGGGTTGTACCTTGGGGAATGTAGAGATCCAGAAGTGTGTAGAATAGTTGGTGAGTTTAATATTTCAGGAATCTATGCAGGTCAAGGTAGTTCAGGTTCACCAATACTAGTTAGAAGAGCGGGACGCTGGCAAATTGCAGGAATTATTCACGCAGTGCGAGTTGCCCCGTTTGGAGGTGCCTACTTACCAATGGGTGCAACAGTTGAACAAATAAACAACGTAATTCGTAGAGATTTTATTCCATATCTCACAGGTCAGGGAGAATCAGACCCCAAGGAACCTAACATGAAGTGAACAAAACTATAGCCAATGTCGCACTCTTAACCCTACTTTCTTTTACGGGGTGTGTGACTGACTATGCAATGCACGCACCAAAGGAATATATTGAAGTTGTAGTAGAAGTTGAAGTCCCTTCGGAAGATGGATGGGACGGCGAAGTGTGGGTTGATCATTTCTATCAATCAGCAACTATGGATGGAATTGATATATTATGGGTCATTGACACATCGGGTTCTATGACGACATTTAACGCAAGATTATTGTTAGGTATTGAATCAATGATGAATGTCTTGAACGGACTACCAGCGACAACACAATGGAGGCTTGCGATCATCAGTGCTGATGCAACCAAGTCAGTAAACGAAGTACAATTTCCCCTCACTTATGGTTCAGATGTTGTTGATGCAACAAATATGTTTAATAATATAATTACCGGTGGACTTGAAGAAGGATTTGATGCATCTTATGAATACATAATAAATAACCCATATTCAAACACTTGGATGAGGAACGATGCGGCATTATTAATTGTTTTTGTTTCTGATGAGTCAGAACAAAGTTCAGGATTTACAGGTGGTGCTGATTATATTGGCTGGTTGAATTCTTTAGGAAGACCCCAAACTTATGTTGCCAGTATTGTAAACTTAGCTCCTGCTGATTCTCTTTGCAATACAAACTCGATGAACATTGGAACAGATTACATTGATGCGGCAAACCTTTCATCCGGAGTTATCGTAGACATCTGCTCTGAAGATTGGAGCCCCGGTGTGCAAGATGCATCAAATCAATTAGAGCCTGTCTTGGAATATAAATTAACACACAACCCAATCGAAGAATCAATTAAAGTTTTTGTTGATGGTGAAATTTATGACAATTCTTTATGGTATTATGAATCTTCCCTAAACAGTGTCATATTTACTGAAACGGATGCATCAGGCGACCTTATTGGTCCGCCTCCGAGTACCTTAGTTGAAATCGGATATGTATACGAACCAGAAGAATCAGACACAGGAGATACAGGTGATACAGGCAGTTAAAAGAATAGGTGCATTCTCGATGGGGATGTTTGTTGGAACAATATATGGTTCAGTAATAGCAACAATAACCGCTTATATGATGCTTTCTTAATATGGAGCCGATGATAGGACTTGAACCTACAACCTACTGATTACAAATCAGTTGCTCTACCAGTTGAGCTACATCGGCTTAGAGTTTATAACCAATAAGATATGGTAACCATTTTTCGTGTATTTTCTTTCTCTCTAGAACATGAAACGTTTGAGAAGAAGGTTGCGTTGGGTGTCTTAAAGGTTGCATCTTTGCTTGAAACGGGAGCTTATCCCCTTTTATCTGATTACACCTCTTGCAGCAAGTTACTATGTTTTCCCAACTCTTGGGACCACCCTTACTTCTAGGTGTTACGTGATCTAAAGTAAGTGCGTCAACAGAGAATACGTTTCCACAATACTGACAAGTATTACTATCTCTCCAAAACACGTTTTTTCTGTTACACTTCAAAGTTAACTTATCTCTTCTTATATATCTATTCAAAGAGATGACGCTTGGTACTGGGAATTTCTTATAAGCTGAAGAGATAAACTCTCCGTCATAAGCTTCTACCAAATTAGCCCTTTTCATATAAATCATACAAAATGCTTCAAACGCCGTAACAATTTGAACTGGTCTATAAGACGAATCCAATTTCAGCGTTCTACGCTCTTCTGACAATTTACTCTCCCCTAACTACTAACTCTACATCAACCAGTTCTGTATCTATTTCAATCCAAACACGAGCACCACAACTTAAAGGTTTGTGTGTGTTGTATATCACACGAGCAATCTCTTCACCGTCTTTTTTAATTATTGCCTCGTGAGCATAATTATTTTCCTTATACGTCTTAACTGTCAAAACGGGTTCATCAGTGCCATTCTTTGTGTTGGAACGAATCTTGTGCTGGTTGACGTGAATAATTTTTTTCATAAAATAACTTTAAATGGTCGGGAAGGCAGGATTTGAACCTGCGACCCTCTGGTCCCAAACCAGATGCGCTACCAGACTGCGCTACTCCCCGTCATTATTATATCCCTTGTGGTAGTAATTGTTTTTTTCTATCTTCATAAACGAATCAAAATCTTCGTGAAGGTGAAAATAGCCAGACACTTCTGGAATCTCTAAACAATCTTCTGGCAAAGGATATATTTTTCCAAATGGTAGAGAAGAGGCTGGATTAAAGAAAAATGGACCGACAGAATCTAGATTAGACCACCATTCTATCATTTCTTTACGAGACTTGCCAGTTTCCCAAATCCAGTGGCGATAACCATACTCTTCATCTATTAAAAATTTCATTAAATAATCTCGTCAATCAACCCATACTTAAGACACTTTTCTGCATCCCACCATAAGTCATGTTTAAGAATCTTATCGAGTTCTTTCTTTGGAACTTGTGTATGTTCTTCATAGATCTCTTTAATAACTTTCATAAAATTATCACAGTTCTCCATATCGTCTTTTAACTCTTCATACTTACCCCAGAGTCCAGAAGAAAGCTGGTGGATTAACATATAAGCATGACGATTCATCTGACGATGACTGGCAGTGACACTCATCATTGTTGCAGCACTAGCTGCACACCCATCAATCACAGAAACAACTGGGACTTTTGATTTAATGATATAGTCAACTGAAGATAACCCAGCAAATACACTTCCACCATATGAATTGATATGAAGATAGATCTTACCGGGATCTGTATTTAGGGTTATTGAACGGTTCTGTAAATTAATATCTAAATTAACCAGAGACTTATTCAATTCCAAATTCTTGTTTCTGGAGACTTCAGAATAAAAATAGATTCTGTTGTTGACAGTTTCTACTTTATTGTTATCATCAGAAGATGCTGCTTCTGAACCACATATGGCAGTAGGGTCTTTCTTTTCACCTAACCAAAAAATATCTTTTTTCATTGTTTGTTACTCCTAATTTAAGATATATGGCACGCCCAAGAGGACTTGAACCTCTAACCCCCGGTTTAGAAGACCGGTGCTCTATCCAGTTGAGCTATGGGCGCATATTACTTTCACTACACTAATATAACACAGGATCGACTTCTTGTCAAATAAAAAAAAGCCGGTGCAGGTAAAAAACTCACACCGGCTTTGAAACGTATTATGTTTATTTATTTTTCTGAAACTGCGTCTTCAGCCTTTCCGAGCAGCGAGGCGAGTTTTGATCGAACTCTCTTTACAGGCGCAGTAATGTTCTCTACGATAAGCCCTGTTCCTACGCCGATACCCAGTGCGAGCGCATGCGTTCCTACGAATTGTACTATTTGTTGTAATGTTTCCATTTTATTTTCTCCTTTTGGTGTTAAACACCTTGTTTGAAATGGTGGAGGTGGGGAGAGTCGAACTCCCGTCCACAACAGCTTTAATATTAAGTCATTCACAAGCTTATTCGGTTTACTATCACAAACCGACAAAGATAGATAGTTGACCCTGCGCTTACTATCCTGTTGCGCTCCACCTATAAATAGGGAACCATTGTGGTTTTGTTTATTTCAGTGGAACCACCCACTTATCCTAAATTGGTGAGATGGTCTTAGGAAACCACCCGATTAAGCTGCTAGAGCTAGTTCGTAATTGTTACTATTGTTTGCAATTAAAGTTTTGTAACGCTGTCAAGCCATGTGTTACCGTTGGCTACTTGCACTCTCAACCTCTACTGCCCTGTCGAATCCATTTCACCCCCATTTATATATTGTTCTGATTTGAACTTCTTATATAGTTGTCTAAATGCTTTCGGGGTAATTCCCAAAAACCTACTTGCCTCACCTTTTGTTTTAGTTGCTGTCAACGCAAATGTAAAAATAGACTCTTTTATAATATCTTGAATAGAGAACCATAATGGTAAACCATATAATTTACCACCTGCTGCTTTTGCAGCTAGTTCTAACTTCAATGAAATTATCTCTTCTAAAGTTAAACTATTGAGAAGGACTTCTAGATCATATGACAGTCTCTTCTCTTTTTTTAGTCTTCTTAATAATGAAAAGTCTTTATTACCTAATTTCTTCATTTGAATCTTTTGCAACTCCTAAAATAGCATAGCCACAAATATCCTTCCAAGGACTTTCTCCAAAGGCATCTTTATTATTAGCTACTCTAAACAATTTATCAATAATTCTCACTAGTGTTAACATATCTTGATATTGATCTACATTAACACCATTAGGATAAAGTACTTGTAGGATTTTTTGTGCTTGTGAAAATGAGTCACCATAAGCTTCGTTCTTAGATTGAACAAGCTTACCAATATCACTTCCTATAGTTTCAAAGATCTTATTACTCAATAGATTCCTCTCTTTCAGATTTATCTATATAATAACACATCTCAAATATTTGTCAAGTATTATTCTTCAGATTTTTGACTTTTAGATGCTTGCTTTGATTTCTTCTTAGAGCTAGAACGCTTAGGTGCAGGCTTTTCTTCAACCTCAACTTCTTCTGCAATCTCTTCTGTCTCTACAGCTTCAACTACTTCGGGTGCTGATTCTTCTAATTGAATTTCAACCTTCTCTTCAACTACTACAGGAGCACTACCTGCATTCTTTTTAGCTAATCTAGCAGCTTTCTTTTCTCTTCTTCTTCTTGGGCTTGGCATTTTCTTTGTTCTCCTTATTTTTTATCATATACTTTGTTTATGTTTAACATTGTATCATACTTTTTTTCAAATGTTAAGTAAAAAATGAAATTTTGACCATATTTTACAGTTCCAACTCATCTCCGCCTTCAGCATCATCTTCCAAATCTAGATCATCACCCCCTTCATCAGATGCTGCTTCCTCACCGGCTTCGTTGTCTGCCTCTTGACTATCCTTTTCATTTTCATACTCTGCCGTGGTTGGCTCCGGTAAAACGTTCGCCAACTCATCCTCAAATTTATCAAAATAAAGTTTAAGGTTCGTTAGTAAGTAGTCGTAAAATAATTCTCTGTCCTCATCTGCGGAAAGTAGGTTATATGCGTCTACAATACTTTTCTCAATTCTCTCAAAAGCTTGGAACGCCATGTTGCGACCTGTTTCGTCGCCTTCGGCACCAAGCCCAAATTGTTCTTCATCACTAATCTCTTCCTCTTCGCTGGAAGAATCATCAATATCAATAAATGCTTCTTCGTCCGGAGATGGTGCTTCTGCATCTTCTTCTCCGACGTTCATTTCAATATCTTCTTGCTCGTAGATGTCAATTGCTCGTTCTTTCTCTTCGTCGTTCTCGGCTTCGTGAGAAGCTTTAGTGGGTGCGAGAGCATTCTGCACAGCATTGACAATATGGGTTCTAAAAGACTCCCTCTGCTCCTCTGAAGTGGTTAGTTTCTTATAAGCAGATTCCAACTGTGGAACAATCTTTTTCAACAGATCTTCAAGCACGTTAATACCTGTTGAACTGTGAGGTGCCTTTTCGATATCAGACTCTAAAAGTTTTCTGATGATCCCTCTTAGCTGATTCTCTTTTTCGTTTTTCTTTTCTTGAGACTCATGCACTTTTTTAATGGTCCTTCTGATCTCCATTCTTAAGCGATATTCTTCAATTAATTCGTTTCTATCAATAATCATAATTTACATTCCCACGTTGTATGTCTTCTGGCTTCCACCGCCGAAGTTATCTGTTTTAAAATCATCTTTTCGCATAACGGTAATGATTTTAATAGTGTCTGGTCCTTTCTGCATATCCAACGCTGCAATAACGTTGAGTGCTGGAACCTGTCGTGATTTACCCTTCATACGAATATGGAAAGCTTCACCGTTTTCAATTTCTCCGTTAGCATAGTCATTCATAATTAGTCCCAAAGAACGGTCAACAGCCGAAACGATGGCATCTTTTGAGATTTTATGACCGCCACGCTTATCTGTATGTCTAAACCTTCTCTCTTCACCATGCTTTGAAGGCATTAATTCCATATCCTCAATGTCCAACCTAACCGAACCTACTTTGAGCATTTTTGTCTGACCGCCAAAATTCTCATATCCCTTTTCGTTTAGAATTTTGTTTAGAATCTCTGAAACCACATTCTCATCAACCATTGATTTATAGCTGACCTTTGGATATTCACGAGATACACTTAGAAACTCTTCTAGGGGCAAATTCACACGAATTGTACTGATAGAGTTTTTCGGTTCATCAATATATAGAGCAAACCATCTGTGGTGACCGTCTACTAGAAAATTATCTGATGTAATTAACACAGGCTTGGAATTTGCTAACTCGTCTATAGATTTATTAGCAAGCATTCCCTTGACTTTGTTTGTATTGATTTTTTTCTGCGTAGGTTTTAAATCATCAACCATCATCTGTGTCTGCTTTGAATCAACTTGTTTGTCAGTCTTTAGCCACTGTACAAAATTTTGCATATCGGTGGATTTAATCTGTGGCATTTCTTCTCGTGGAATACCAACGTCTGTTTCTAAGTCCATTTCAAAATTTCCGTGGTCCGAGTCTTCTTTTTCGTAAAGTTCTTCTTCATCATCGTTCCAAGGATTGTATTTTTTAGTTTTACCGCAAGCTGATTTGTTCACAGCAACAGCGATACCACCACCAGCAGCAGTGTTTTCTTTCATACTTTCTTTTATGAGGTCAATAATTAAAGATGATGATTCGTTAACCTTCTTCGGGTTGAGTATATTAATAATTTCTTCGGCTCTTCCTTGTAAACCGTCTGGCAAGAAAGCCATAAGACCTTTTGTATCTCCTCGTGCGATTGTAGCACGAAAATCACTTGCACTGTAGGCATTCCCTGTTACGGGGTTAGTAAACTCCGGCATTGTGTGATCTACAGCCCAATCTGGACCGTGAAGAGCGGTTACGCCCTCTCCTGCATATTTGCTGGCGTTTTTAAACCTCATATAATCTGGGATTTCTCTCTTATCCGGCTTTGTGCTTGCTCCAAGGATAACGGATTCACCCGGCTGTGCAACTTCCCCAATATAATTGTATGCAGCGGCAACAGGAGCAGCATGTGGGGATTGTTCAACAACAACAGACCCAGCAATACCCTCGTTCTTGAGATAGATATCCCAAACCTTCTTTGCCATATCTAGGGTGATTTCTTCTCCATTGTTTCCATCTTCTTTTGGTAAGAATCTTGATACGGGAGAGATCCAAACAACAACCTTGTTTGCCATAGTTGTATAATATTTGACCATAGCAAGGTGACCTCTATGTGGAGGCTTGAACGCACCGGGGACAATAGCAACATCTGCCTTCTGACCGCCGTCCTCTCGCATAGAACCAAAATATCTATCAGAATCTCTCTGATCTACGTCTTCTTCTTTCATCATTGCCGGTACATCACCTCTTCCATACTTAAATAGTCCCAAAATCTGGTTTA
>MDTG01115286.1_pt1 | contig 17981 bp, 20 predicted proteins | sample 811421 | NCBI WGS metagenome assembly MDTG01 (sample SAMN05326645, study PRJNA326480) | marine metagenome | isolation source: seawater | place: Pacific Ocean: South East | collected 2011 | reverse complement strand
TGGCATTGGATTTTTTTTATTCCAAATAACATCATTTAAAATCCAGAAACCTAAATTTTGAATTGCTGTACCAACTCTAAATATATTATGGTAGCTACCAATAACCCAAATAGCCCCATTTTTTTTTAAAATTCTTTTACACTCATTAAGCCAAGCATAAGTAAAGTCATCATATGTTTTGAAACTTTCAAACTGATCCCACTCGTCATTTACCGCGTTTACCTTTGATCTATCTGGTCTAGTTAATTTATTTTTAAGTTGTAAATTATAAGGTGGATCAGCAAAAATAAGGTCGAAACTTTCATTTGGAATTTTTTTTAATTCTTTAATGCTATCTCCATTCAATATTTTGTTTTTAAAATTATTTTTAATCATTTTTAAAAACTTATTAGACTCCAGGTAAGAGTCTCCGTCAACTTGTGATTGAATTATTTAGAGTCTTTTTGTGGTGCCTAATTTTGCAGACTCAATATATTGTGTATAGGTTTGAATTTTCTTCTATGATGTTTCGTTACGCCGAACTTTTTTATAGCTGACAGATGGTCTTTTGTTCCATACCCGGCGTTTTTATGCCAGTAATATTTATCATGTATTTTTGCCAATCTTTTTATTAATCTGTCTCTTGATACTTTAGCAATTATTGAAGCGGCAGATATTTCTGCGATTTTTTGATCACCCTTTATTACACATTTAAGATTAAAATTCCTCATTTTCGGAATTTTATTTCCATCAACCATTATAATTTTTGGTTTTATCTTTAATTTCTTTATTGCTCTTTTCATAGCTAACAGACTTGCATTTAATATGTTTAGTTTTTCAATCTCTTTAGTTGATGCAGATGCTATAGACCATCTGGAATTTTGTTTTATATATTTTTCTAAAATTTCTCGGTTATTTTTTGATAAACTTTTTGAGTCCTTAAGCCTTTTTTTGTTGATTTTACTGTTTAGAATTACTGCTGCTGCGAATACAGGGCCAACAAGGCTTCCTCTTCCAACTTCATCAACGCCTGCTAATTTTTTAATCATTTTAAAAATTTAAATGTAATTCCTCAATTTTTTTTTTAATCTCTTTTAAATCAGTCCAAGAAAATTTCTTTTGATCTGGTTGTCTAAGTAAATATGCAGGATGAAATGTAATTATTGATAGATAGGTTTTATCTTTTATAATTATATCTTTCCACTTACCTCTTTCTTTCGAAATTTTATAGTTATTACCTATTAAAGCCTCCATCGCAGTACTTCCCATAATTATTAATATTTTAGGGTTAATTAAATAGATATGTTCATGAAGAAATTTTGAATATCTTCCAATTTCTGATGGTGTTGGTTTTCTATCATTGGGAGGTCTATAATTAACAACATTAGTTATATATAATTTTTCTCTTTTAATGTTTATAGCTGAGAACATTTTGTTTAATAAATTTCCTGCGTTACCCACAAATGGTTTACCTATCTCGTCTTCACGCTGGCCAGGTCCCTCTCCAATTATCATTAATTTACTATTTAAATCCCCATCATTAAAAACTAGTTTTTTTGCATTATTTTTTAGTTCGCAATCCTCAATTTCTGAAATTTTTTTTCTTAAATTTTCTAGTCCTAATTTAATTTCGTCTGGTTGTAATGTAATTTTAATGCGATTAATAGGCTTATCATTAAATTCGTATCGCGAATCTATTGATTTTAAAAACTCTTCATTTAAAAGTTCTTTATTAACCATATATAATAATGATACCAAAATTTTTACAAATTATCTTTACTCTAGTAATATTTTTTTTCACCAATCAGGCGAATTCTAAAATTTCAGACAATTCTTTCAATAAAAAAGAATTAGCAAATTATCTTTCTGCAATTATCTCATATGATAACCAAAGAAATGAGCAGTCTTTGAGCTATTTTAATTCGTCCAAATCATTGGTTAAAAAACATGAAAATTATTTAAAGCAATATATTTTTTCCCTGGTTGCAAACAATAAAGTTCAAAGGGCTATTCAAGAAATTAAAGTTTTAGAAAATAATACTAGCTCAAAATTTTTTGAATCTTATTTACTTTTAACTTTAGACGCAATAATAAAAAAAAACTTTGAAGGTAGTGAAGAATATCTAAATAAACTTTCTCAATATAAAGATAAAGGTACATACGAAAACGCAATTTTTGATACATTAAAAATATATATTTCGACTTTTAAAAATAAAAAATTAAGCTCTCATAAATCGAGCTTTCAAAATTTAAATTTACTAAATGATGCTTTTTTAAGATGTTATTTGGACGATGTAAATACAATTGATTATTTCGATAATTTGGTCAACTTTCCAACAGTAGATTATTCAAGGTATTTATTTTTTTATGCAAATTTTTTACTACAAAACCAAAGAGTTGATGAAGCTAAAAAACTGTTTCAAAATCAAGATACAATAAATAATGGTTTATTATTACTACAAACCGAAGACTGGTTAATAAATAATGAAATTAAGAAAATAACAAAAATATTTTCATGTAAATCTGAAACTGATCTTTTAGGTGAATTTTTCTTTTTAATTTCAAATTTATACTCAACCCAAAAAGATTTCAAAAAATCTAATTTTTATTTAAGTGTAACAAATTATTTAAATAATAAATTTATAGCTAATCAATTACTTACTGTTGAAAATTACTATAGTTTAGAGGAATTTGCAGTAGTAAAGAAGATATTACAAAAATTTAGAGAGGAAGATAAAATTTTGTATTGGTTTAAAGTAAAAATAAATACAAAAATCATAAGATCAAATCATAATGATGAACAAGCTTTAAATTATGTAGAAGATAAGTTTAAAAAAATTAAGTCAAAATCAGATAAAATAATATTTGATATGGCAAATATTTATAAAAATTTTAAAAAATATAATAATGCAATTTCTTTATATACTGAATTGATGAAAAATTTTGATAAAAATTCTAAAAATTATGCAGACCTATTATTTAGAAGAGGTGGAAGTAATGAACGATTGGGAAATTATTTAGAGAGTGACAAGGACTTGTTGGAGGCCTTAAAAATTTTACCAGATAATTCTTATACATTAAATTATTTAGCTTATTCTTGGTTAGAAAGAAAAATTAATATTTTAAAAGCTGTGGAGATGCTTGAAACAGCTTACAAAAATAATGAAGAAGATCCATACATAACTGACTCAGTTGGATGGGGTTATTATCTAATAGGAAAATACCAGAAAGCTGAAAAATTTATGCGAAAAGCAATAATGCTTATGCCAAATGATCCGATAGTAAATGATCACTATGGAGATATTTTATGGAGACTAAATAAAAAATTACAGGCCAAGTATTATTGGGAAAGTGTTCTAAATTTAGAAGATGCAGAGGAAGAAATGAAAGCTAAAATAAAAATAAAATTATTGATAGGTCCAGAAGTTGAGAACAACAATTCATAAATTAAAATCATACGCCAAAATAAATCTTGGTCTAAATATTATAAGTAAGAATAAGTCAACTAACCTGCATAATATCGAAAGTTTGGTTTCTTTAATTGATCTGTTTGATGAAATTTATATCAATGAGATAAATTCAAAAAAACACAAAGTTTTATTTATAGGAAAGTTTTCTAAAGCTATTCCAAAAATTAATACAGTATCAAAATTATTGATATTATTAGATAAAAGAAGACTTTTGAAAAAAAAATATAAATTAATAATAAAAAAAAATATACCACAAAAGTCAGGAATGGGTGGTGGCTCGATGAATGCAGCAACAATATTAAACTTCTTTAAAAAACAAAAAATATTAACAAAAAGCCAATCAGAAAATTTTGCTAAAAAGATTGGATCTGATGTAATACTTGGATTAAGTAAACTACCAAAAGTTTATCATGCTAATGGAAAAATAGTGGAAATAAAAAATAAAATAAAATATAGTTTATTATTAGTTAAACCAAAATTTGGATGTACAACCAAAAAAGTGTTTTCAGTAAATGACGTTTTCTCTAAAAAGGAATACTCGAATATAAAAAGAAATATCGATAAAAAATTAATAGTTAAAAGTAAAAATGATCTTGAATATGCAGCAATAAAACTTTACCCAAAACTTAAGTGGCTAAAAAATGAGCTTTTAGATTGGAAAAAAGCCGAATTTGTGAGAATGACTGGATCCGGTTCAACATTTGTAATGTATTTTAATTCAAATCTATCAGCAAAAAACGCATTGAAATTTTTAAAAAGGAAATTAAATAATCATTGGTGTATTTTATCAAAAGTTATATAAAAATTTAAGTTTGAGAAAAAATAAATTACTTTTGGGGCGTAGCCAAGTGGTAAGGCAGCGGTTTTTGGTACCGCCATTCCTAGGTTCGAATCCTAGCGCCCCAGCCAAATATGCTTAACTTATTAAATAAATTTTTAAATAATAAAAATGATATCAAATCAAAATTTTTTGATTTAAAAAAAAAAACAAGTGTAGAGATTATATTTAAAGCAATTGAGGATTTTTCTATCGACTCCGAAATAAGATATGTTGGTGGTTGTGTAAGGAAAATTCTTAATAATGAAAAAATTGATGATATTGATCTTGCGACAAACCTTAATCCAGATGAAATCAAAAAAGCATTAAATAAAAAAGGTATTGATTTTTATGAATTAGGAATTGAACATGGAACAATTACCGCTCTATTCGAAAATGAAAAATATGAAATTACTTCACTAAGAAGCGATATTGCTACCGACGGTAGACATGCAAAAGTTAAATTTACAAAAAGTTGGCGAGAAGATGCTGAGAGAAGGGATTTTACGATAAACGCAATTTATTCTGATATTGATGGAAATTTATTTGATCCCTTTGAAGGTAAAAAGGATCTTGAAAAAGGAAAAATTGTTTTTATTGGAAATGTGGAACAGAGGATAAAAGAAGATTATTTAAGAATTTTGAGGTATTTAAGATTTTTCTCAAATTATAGCAAAGAAAAACATAATGAATATGTTTTGAAAAAAATAAAAAAAAATTTGAGTGGAATATCAGTAATTTCTTCTGAAAGATTACTCGATGAATTTAAAAAAATATTTTTTTCTAAATCTCTAGAAAATTTATGCTTAAATAAAGAGTCATTAGAACTGTTAAAATTGATTTTTCCTCAATTTGTAAATCTTGATCTCTTAACAAGATTAAGTCCTGAAGCTAAAGAAAACCTTAAAAATATTGACTATACATTTTTACTAGCAATTCTTACTATAGATGAAACAGATAATTTAGATTATTTTTTATTTAAATTTAACGTTTCTAAAAAAGATCAAAAGCGATTTACCAACATAAGAGAATTTTTTTATAGTAAAAAAAATGATTTTAAAATTAATTTTAAATCACTTTGGAGGTATTATTATTTATATGGTAAACAAAGTCTTTTAGACGTTCTAGATTATAAAATATTCACATCCAAAAAAAATGATAAAAAAATTATTGAACTAAAAAATTATTATGAAAGTAAAGAGGCTCCAATTTTTCCTATAAAGGCACAAGATTTAATGAAAAAGTATAATTTAACGGAAGGTAGAAAACTGGGAGAAAATTTGAAACTTTTAAAAGAATATTGGATTGAAAATAATTTCGAGATAAATGATAAGGATTTAGAAAAAATAATTAAGCACTAAATATATTTTACATCTTTAATTTCAAAATTTTTTACTCCCGCCGGCGTATTGATCTCTACCAAGTCTCCTTTATTTTTACCGATTAAACCTTTTCCAATGGGAGATTTGAAATAAATTAACTTATTTTTTATATCTGCTTCATCTTTACCAACGATTTTGTAATTTAGCTCCTCTCCATTGTCTAAATTAATTAAAAATACACTTGATCCAAATATAATTTTTCCATTATTTGAAAGTTTGGTTACATCTATTACGTTTGCTCGAGCTATTAAATCATTTATTTCCTCTATTCTTCCCTCATTGTGTGACTGTTGTTCTTTAGCAGCATGATACTCTGCATTTTCTTTAAGGTCACCATGAGATCTCGCTTCTGATATAGCTGAGACAATTTCAGGACGTTTTGTTTCTTTCCTAAGAATTAACTCTTCTTTAAGTTTTTCTAAACCTTTAATAGTTATTGGCTCTTTATCCATAATTATTTCCACTTTGCTATGGGAGGTAGGGACATTAAGATTCCTTCAACATTACCTCCAGTTTGTAATCCAAATTTTGTTCCTCTATCATAAATAAGATTAAATTCAACATATCTTCCTCTCTTTAAGTATTGAATTTCTTTTTGTTTATTTGTCCATTTTTTATTTTTGTTTTCAAATATAATTTCATTAAAAATTTTTTTAAATGTCAAACCAATATCTCTTACAAAATCAAAATCTTTTTTCCAATTACCCCTTTTATAATCAAAAAATATACCACCAATACCTCTTGGTTCATTTCTATGTTTTAAAAAAAAATATTCATCGCACCATTTTTTATACTTTTTATAGTAATTTTTGTTGTGTCTATCGCAAGATTTTTTCAATTCTTTATGAAATTTTTTCTTTAAAATCACATTATCCATACACGGTGTAACATCCATACCACCTCCAAACCAACTATATGAAGTAAAAATAAATCTTGTATTAAAATGCATTGCAGGAATATGAGGATTTTTCATATGCATTACAACTGATATTCCTGATGCCCAAAAACTTGATTTTTTTGAAGTTCCTGGAATTTTATTTTTAAAATCTTTAGATAGTTTTCCATGAACTTTAGAGAAATTTACCCCAACTTTGTCAAATATTTTACCATTTTCAAAAATTCTAAACTCACCACCACCCTCATTTTTAATTTTATTTCTTTTCCAAGTTTTTGATTTAAAAATATTTTTTTTTTTTTCAATTTTTTCAATATCTTCACAAATTGAGTTTTGCAAAATTTTAAACCAATTTGAAGCAAGTTTTTTCTTAATATTATCTCTCATTACCTAATTAATTTGTCTTATACACTCTGCAATTAAAATTGATACTGAAGTCGATAAATTTAGAGATCTTTTTTTTTCTACCATTGGAATTTTAAGTTTATATTTTATTAATTTATGTATTTTATTTGGTACTCCAGCACTTTCTTTTCCAAAAAGAATAGTATCATTAATTTTAAATTTAAAGTCAGTATATTTTTGCACAGCTTTTGTGGTCATTAATATTACTCTATGTCCTTTTTTTTCTCTAAAAAAGTCCTCAGAGCTATTATAAAACCTAATGTCCTCAATATTCATATAGTCCATTACAACTCTTTTAAATCTTTTATCACTTAATAAAAAACCACATGGTTCTATGATTTCTAGCTGAGCACCCATACAGGAGCATGTTCTGATTATAGAGGCTGTATTTTGAGGTATATCTGGCTCATATAGCGCTATTTTGAAGGCTGATTTGGGTTTATGTGTCATTGTTACAGTAGAAATTATTCATTTTTATATTATATGAAATCATATATTAGATAGACATAACTATAATTATAAATGTCCGAAAAAAAAGTAAATAGAAGAGATTTTGTATTTACAGCAACTTATGCTGTAGGAGCTGTGGGGGCAGCAGCAACTGTTTGGCCATTAATTGACCAAATGAACCCTGACGCTTCAGTTAAGGCTTTGGCTAGCACCGAAGTAGATGTTAGTTCGGTTGAGCCAGGAAAAACAATAACTGTTTTATGGAGAGGAAAGCCAGTTTTTATTAAAAGACGAACTAAAGAGGAGATTGATGAGGCAAGAGCAGTTAAGATGGAAGAATTACCAGATCCTCAAAAAGATGAGGACAGAGCAAAAAATCCTGAGTGGCTTGTAATGCTAGGTGTCTGTACTCACCTTGGATGTGTTCCTTTAAACGATAAAGGAGATTACAATGGTTGGTTTTGCCCATGTCACGGATCACATTATGATACCTCTGGAAGAATTAGAAAAGGACCAGCCCCGACAAATATGGCTATTCCAAATTACGAATTTTTAGATAATAAAACGATTAAAATTGGATAAATTATTATATGAGCGATCACAACTACACACCAAAATCAAAATTCGGAAAATGGTTCAATGACAGACTTCCTTTGCTATCATTAGCAAATCATTTAACAGATTACCCAACCCCCAAAAATCTAAATTACTGGTGGACATTTGGTGGTATTTTAACTTTTTGTTTAATTACTCAAATAATCACAGGCTTAACATTGGCTATGCACTATATAGCTCATGCAGATATGGCTTTCGACAGTGTTGAACATATTATGAGGGATGTAAATTACGGCTGGTTAATTAGATATATTCACTCCAATGGAGCATCAATGTTTTTCTTAGCAGTTTATATTCACATATTTCGATCTTTGTTCTATGGATCTTATAAAGCTCCAAGAGAAATTATTTGGATACTAGGAATTATTATTTATTTATTAATGATGGCAGCAGCTTTTATGGGTTATGTTTTGCCATGGGGACAAATGAGCTTTTGGGGAGCAACGGTAATAACAAATCTTTTTAGTGCAATACCATTAGTTGGAGAGGGTATAGTAACTTGGTTGTGGGGAGGTTACTCTGTAGATAATCCAACTTTGACAAGATTTTTTACCTTGCACTATTTAATTCCTTTCTTAATTTTAGGTTTGGTTGTATTACATATTTGGGCTTTACATGTACCGGGAAACAACAACCCTGTAGGTATTGATATTAAAAAACCATCAAAAGATACTGTTCCATTTCATCCGTATATTGTTATTAAAGATACATTTGCTTTACTAATGTTTATGATAATTTTTGCATTTTTTGTGTTTTACTCGCCAAATGTATTGGGACATGCAGATAACTATATCGAAGCTAATCCAATGGTTACTCCAGCTCATATAGTTCCAGAATGGTACTTGCTACCTTTTTATGCAATCTTAAGATCTGTACCAGATAAATTATTGGGTGTTATAGCAATGTTGTCGGCAATATTAATATTAGCTGCTTTACCATGGTTAGATACTTCAAAAATTAGATCAGCTGTGTTCAGGCCACTGTATAGACAATTCTACTGGATTTTAGTTTTAGATGTATTAGTTCTGGGATATGTAGGAGCAATGCCTGCTGAGGGTCTATATTTATTAATTGCTAGAGTTGCTACAGCTTACTATTTTGCTCACTTCTTAATTATTCTTCCACTTCTTGGATTTAAAGAAAAAACTATTCCTTTACCATTAAGTATCTCTGAACCTGTACTAGGTGGATCAGCTAACTTATCAATGGCAAGAGGCGAAAAAAGTAAGGACTAAAAGGTGAGAAAAATTTTAAGAATTTTATTTTCCATTTCGATAATTTTATTTATTCCATTAAAAATTAATAGTGCAGAAAAAGTTGAATTAATGAAAACGGACTGGTCTTTCAAGGGCCCTTTAGGAAAGTTTGATAGAGCTTCGTTACAAAGAGGATACCAAGTATATACGGAAGTTTGTGCTGCTTGCCATTCAATGAAATATTTAAGTTATAGAAATTTAATGGAGAAAGGTGGTCCTGAATTCTCAGAAGTACAAGCTAAAGCTATTGCAGCAAGTTTTGATGTCACAGACGGGCCAAATGCCGATGGAGAAATGTTTTCAAGATCAGCAAGGTTATCTGATAAATTTCCAATGCCTTATCCAAACGATAAAGCTGCTCAAGCAGCTAATGGTGGTGCTTATCCACCAGATATGTCAGTTTTAGCTAAAGCTAGAAAAGGAGGTGTTGATTATCTTTACTCAGTTTTACTAGGTTATGAAGATCCACCTGCAGGAGTAACGCTTGACGAAGGTGTATACTACAACAAATTTATGTATGGAAATAAAATTAAAATGCCTAAGCCATTAGAAGATGATTTAGTAGAGTATAGTGACGGCACATTAGCGACAGAGGAGCAAATGGCAAAAGATGTTGTTTCGTTTTTAATGTGGTCAGCTGAACCGCATTTAGAGGCAAGACATAAAATGGGCTTTAGAGCAATAATTTACCTAACCATTTTAACTGTTTTAGTTTACTTCAGTATGAAAAAAATTTGGTCACGTATTGAATCTGAAGTTTAGTATATCTCCATCTTTTACAATGTACTCTTTACCCTCAAGTCTCATTTTACCACTATTTTTTGATTCAAGCCAACCACGGTTTTTTACAAAATCTTCATAAGACACTGTTTCTGCTTTTATAAAACCTTTTTCAAAATCAGAGTGGATTTGACCAGCTGCATTTGGTGCAGTACTTTCTTTTTTTATTGTCCAGGCTCTTGTCTCTTCCGGTCCAGATGTAAAAAAAGTATCTAATTCTAAAATATCATACCCCTTTTTAATCATTAATTTTAAACCAGTATCATCTGAACCTATCATTTTAATATAATTTTCTTTTTCATCGTCTTTTAACTGATTAATTTGATTTTCGATATCGGCTGATATGATCAGGGTATTTTTTTTCCCAAATTTTGAAATGAAATTTTCAGTATATTTATTTCCTTTTTTAATACTTTCTTCATCAACATTACAAACATAAATATTTGGTTTAAGTGAGAGAAGTCCTGACTTATTTATTGCTTTTAAATCAAATTTTTCTAAAATATCTGATAGTTTTTTATCACCATTTAAGTATTCAAGAGCCATTTCTAATATATTTTTTTGGTCATCATCAAGATTTTTTTTATTTTTTTTTTCGAGTCTTTTATTGATTGATTCTAGATCAGCTAGCATCATCTCTGTTTCAATGATTTCTAAATCTCTTATAGGATCAACAGTTTCATTTACGTTTTGAATATCAGAAGAGTCAAAACATCTTAACATATGTATAATTGCATCTACTTCTCTTATATGTGATAAAAATTTATTACCAAGACCTTCTCCCTTCGACGCACCTTTTACTAAACCAGCTATATCTACAAAAGAAATTGTTGTATTAATTTTTTTCTTTGACGATGATATTTTTGCAAGTTCGTCTAATCTATTATCTGGTACCGGAACAACTCCTATATTTGGGTCAATAGTGCAAAATGGAAAATTTTCAGCTTGTGCCTTAGTAGAATTAGTTAAAGCATTAAACAAAGTTGACTTACCTACATTTGGTAAACCAACTATACCACATTTAAATCCCATTATTTATTATTTACTGTACTTGAAAATAAATCTAACTTTTTATCCAAAAGTATCGAAATTGACTCAGTTATATTTTTTGTTATTGTTCCTATTTCCTCTTTTTCTTCATCATTAAAATCTTGAAGAACATGATCTGAAACTTCAATATTATTTTTTGGTTGTCCTATTCCAATTCTAACTCTTGAATAATCTTTACCAATAAATTTATCAATTGATGCTATACCGTTATGCCCAGCGCTAGATCCGCCAAACTTCGTTTTGATTTTTCCAAAATCTATATCTAGATCATCATGAAATACTATCACATCTTCTGCATCAATTTTAAAATACTCAATTAACTCTCTTATGCATACACCGGAGTTGTTCATAAACGTGAGTGGTTTAATGGCATAGACCTTTTTTCCACTAATAGTTCCTGTAGTTAAAAGTCCTTTAAACTTAGGTTTTTGTTTTGAAAGTCCAAATTTTTGATTTATAGCGTCAATAATTTTAAATCCTATGTTGTGTCTATTATTTTCAGAATTTGGCGTTGGATTACCTAAGCCTACGAATAAGAGCATATTATTAATTAATTAATTTTTTCAATAAAGTTATTTTTTTTCAGCAGCAGATTTTTTCTCAGTTTGAGTTTTTTTGTCATCCCCTTTTTTAACATCATCTTTTTTATCTGATTTATCAGAGTCTCCTGATGCAGCCTTAGTTTCACCCTCTGCTCCCTCAGCTGCAGCTGTGTCTCCTTCTGCACCTTCAGCGCCCTCAGAAGCCTCAGCTGGTTTTTCTGGCTCTTTAATTACTGTTGGAGCCGCAAGCGTAGCTACTACAAAGTCTCTTCCTCTTATTGTTGGGACGACATTTTCTGGAAGTTTTATTGCTGAAATTTTAAAACTTTGTCCTATATCAACACCATTAAGATCTACAATTAATTCAGATGGAATATTTTCAGTAGGACAACTTAACTCAATTTTTCTCCTAACTATGTTAAGCACCCCACCTCTTTTAAGACCTGGTGAGTTTTCACTATTTATAAATTTTACAGGAATTTCTATTCTTACTTTTCCACCTTTTACTATTCTCAGAAAGTCAACATGAATTGGTTCATCAGTAACTGTATCAAAAATTATTTCTCTTGGCAGGACGTTTAAATCTTTACCATCAACCTTAATATTGATTATATTTGATAAAAAGTTTTCTTTTTCAATAAAAGTTTTTAATACCTTTTTAGAAAAAGAAATACTTTGGTTCTGTTCCTTACCACCATATATAACTGCTGGAATTTCTCCTTTTGCTCTTAAAGCATTAAGATCACCTTTAGTTTTGGTTTGTCGTATGTTTGCTTCAATAGAATTCATAAAAACAATGGCGTTTTAACCTAACTTATTTAATAACTCAAGCAAATTATTTAAACAGATCTGATACTGATGTAGAATTTGAAATTCTCTTAAGCGCTTCTCCTAACAAATTAGAAATGCTTAATACTTCAATGTTTTTTGCGTTTTTTAATTTTTTGGAGTTATCAATTGTATCTGTGACAACTAAATTTTTTATTGGAGAATTTTTGATTTTTTTTACCGCATCTCCACTTAGTACGCCATGGGTAATATAAACATGGATTTCTTTTGCACCTCTACTTTTTAAAACTCTTGCTGCATTAACAATTGTTCCACCAGAGTCAATTATGTCGTCGACCATTATACATATTTTATTTTTAACATCTCCAATAATATTCATCACTTCTGATTTTCCCGGGGAGGGTCTTCTTTTATCAACAATAGCTAGATTAACATTTAAAAGTTTACTCAGTCCTCTTGTCCTTGCTACTCCTCCAACATCTGGTGAAACGCATACTATGTTATTGGATTTTAATTTTTTTTTAATATGTCTGAAAAATATTGGTGTGGCATATAAATTATCAACAGGGATATCAAAAAATCCTTGAATCTGACCTGCATGAAGATCAACAGTGACGACTCTATCAGCTCCAGCTTTTGTTATTAAATTTGAGACTAGTTTTGCAGAGATAGAAGTTCTTGGAACTACTTTTCTGTCTTGTCTAGCGTATCCAAAATAAGGGATAACAGCCGTTATATTTTTTGCAGAAGATCTTTTTAAAGCATCGATACACAAAAGCATTTCAAGAAGATTATCATTGGCAGGAGATGAAATTGACTGAACTAAAAATATATTATTACCTCTTATATTCTCATTTATTTCTACGTATATTTCACCATCAGAAAACTTCTTTATGTTTGAATTTACAAGTTTAGTTTTAAGATATTTAGATAGCTTTTGACTTAAATATTTATTGCTATTACCAGTTAATAATTTCATTGAGATATCCTAATTAATCATAATTATTGAAATATTTCTACCATAATCGTTTTCTTTCTTTGACAATGATCTTCTTGCACTAAAATAACTATTAATACTTGAAAAAGTGTCTTTATTTATAATCTCAATCTTTTTAACCCCAGTTTCTCTAATTTGGTAGGCTAAATATTTTTTTAAACTAAAAAAAATTTTTTCTCTTATAAATGTGAAGAAAATTTTATTTTTCTTATCTTTTTTAAGAAATTTTTTTAAAAAATCTTCTCTGACTTGATAATTTTTTTCAGATATACACGGACCTATAACTACCACTATATCTTTTAGTCTCGAGCCTTTTTTTATAAAAAATTTAAGAACTTTATTTACAATACCCCTAAAAGCTCCCCTCCATCCTGCATGAATTACTGATATAATTATTTTTTTTGGATCAAATAAAATTAAAGGAGCACAATCTGCAGTCAATACTCCAATCGGAATATTTTTTTGATCTGTAATCACAGCATCACACTTGACTCTATTTTTTTTTGTTTTTTTATTTATATAATACAATTTATTACTATGAATTTGCTTTGGTAAATAAATATTTTTATTTTTTGTGTTTAATTTACTTAATACTATTTTAAAATTTTTTTTTATATTTTTGACCTTATCTTTTGATCCAAGCCCACAATTTAAACTTTTGTAAATACCTTTTGAAACTCCGCCTTTAGATCCAAAAAACCCATGTTTAATATTTTTAAATTTTGATAATTTTTTTGCCTTAATCAAATTAAAAACCTAATTTAAATTTAATATTTTTTTTTGTGACCAGCATTACTTTGAATACCTCACCCATGAACTTTTTTCCTATAAGTTTATCTAGCCGATAAAAAATATTTGCTTTTTTTGAAAAAGGAAGTTTTTTAGAAACAATCTCAGCTCTTTCAATTATCCCCAATTTCTTTAAAAAATCCCCTTGAGTAGTCATGCCAGAAATACTTAGTTTGTTTTTCATTACTAATTTTTTTAAAAAGTGAAAAGATAAGCTGTAAGTTATATCGCAAGTTTTATAATAATTTAGAATATTGACAATTTTATGATTATAAAATCCACGTAGGGTATTCTTCATTTTTTCATCAAAATATCCATAATCAATTATTAAAAGTCCACCATTATTTTTGGTAATTATTTTTGAGATTAACTTTAAATATTTAATTGTATTTTCTGAAATTTCTAAAAAATTTTGATTTTTACTAAATTTGAAACCAATTTTCTTTTCCAAGAAATTAATATTGGTTTTTTCATCTATAAAATTAAATTGATTATTTTTTGTTAATTTTACTTTTCTTTCTTTCCATATTTTGTCTGACTTTAAAAATTGTCTTATAGGCTGCGCATCAAAAAACTCGTTAGCTAGAAATATACAAGGTCCTTTTTTTAATTTTGTTAGATCATCAATCCAAAAGACTTTTTTATTTTTTATTTTTATTTGTTGTTCTCTTTTCAAAAGTGGACTCTTTTCATGTATATAAAGATTAAAAAAGTTTTTAAAATTTTCAAATTTATTTAATGTTTCTAAAATATTTAAAGACATTTCTCCATTTCCACCACCCAAATCGATAATATTTATTCTTTTAGGTTTTTTTAGTTTTTCCCAAAAACTTACAATCCATATTGAAATCATCTCAGAAAAAAAAATTGAAATATTTGCTGATGTAATAAAATCACCCTTTTTTCCAAAAGGATTTTTAGACATATAGTAACCATTTTTTTTACTATACAAAGACTCTCTTATAAATTCATCTAAACGTACAATATTATTTTTTTTATTTTTCATTTTTTTTTAATAAAAAAATACCTAATATAAAAAAAATAATACACAAAATTTGACCCATCGTTAAATTTAAAATTATATAGCCAATTTGACTATCTGGCTCTCTAAAAAATTCGATCATAAATCTAAAGCTAGAATATAGAATCAAAAATAAAGAGGATATGAAACCTCTCCTTTTTAAAAAATTTTTTTTAACTAATATAAATAAAATTGTGAATAAAATAATACCTTCTAGGGTTGCTTCGTATAACTGAGAAGGGTGACGGTAAAAATTGTCAATATTTATAAATTTTACACCCCAACTAACATCAGTTACCTTTCCATAAAGTTCAGAATTTATAAAATTTGCTAAACGACCAAAAAATATTCCTATTGGAGCAACTAGCGAGATTAAATCTAAAAAAATATATGGATCATATTTATTTTTTTTAGAAAAAAATAATGTGCTTAAAATTATACCAATCAAACCACCATGAAAAGACATACCGCCTTTCCAAATCTTAAAAATCTCAAAAGAATTATTTAAATAATATTCAAGATTATAAAAAAATACATATCCAAGTCTTCCCCCTATAATTATTCCAAGGATCATATAGGTTAAGAGATCATCTAGGTTTTTAAAATCTTTTTGCTCCTTTTGTAAAAAATTTTTTAAAATAATCCAACCAAATAAAATTCCAAAAATATATGCTAGCGAATACCATCTTATTTCAATAGTAAAAATAGTTAATGCAACTGGGTCAAAATTATTTATAAACATTTTTAATAATATATTATAGAGTTATATTATTTTATTAAGTAATATATGACAAAATCAAAGTTCGTAATTGAAAAAATTACTAAATTATTAGAGCAAGGGCTTGTATCTTCCAAAGATTTAGGTAATGAAATGTTAAATATTTTTAAATCAAAAAAAGAAGAATTAATCTTTAAACTTGATTTATCAACCAAAGAAGAATTAGAAATTTTGAAAAAAAGAGTTGAAAAGCTGGAAGCTAAAAATAATCGTAAACAGAAAAAGCCTAAAAAGGTAAAAAGATCTTAACACGAAGACCACCAATCAAAGATTTTTCTAACTTAATATTCCCCCCATGTGATTGAATTATATCAGAGGCAATTGACATACCTAAACCGACACTTGACTTCGCATCACCTCTACTTTTATCAATTTTATAAAATGGTTTAAAAACATTTTCATATTCATTTTCTGGTATACCTGGACCATTGTCATCAATAGAGATTATTAGACTATTTTTACTTTTCTTTGAATTTATAACAACTTTATTTCCATATTTTAGGGAGTTGTTAATAAAATTGTTTAAACATCTTCTAATAAGATTTTTTCTTCCACTAAAAAAAATATTTTCTTCAGAGTTAAAAGCAATATTTTTATTATCGTATTTTTTTACAGTTTCTGAAATAAGTTCTGTAAAGTTAAAATTTTCATTAATTTCATTAGAGCGATTACTCGCAAATTGTAGATATTCATTAAGCATTTTTTCCATTTCAATAACGTCATCTGACATTTTTTTTGAAATTTCCTTATCTTTTATAAATGCTAGCTGTAATTTAATTCTTGTTAAAGGTGTTCTTAAATCATGGCTTATTCCAGATAGCATTTCAGATCTTTGATTTAAATGTCTCAAAATTCTTTTTCTCATTTTATCAAATTCATATCCTGCCTGTCTTATTTCTAGAGCCCCTGAAGGTCTGTACTCACCAACATCTTCCCCTCTACCAAATTTTTCTGAAGCTCTAGCTAAATTAATAATGGGCCGCGTTTGATTTTTTAAAAAAATTAAAGCTATTACTATTAAAAGAAAAGCTGGCAACGTAATCCACAAAGCAAAAATTCTCGCCGAGGAATTGGTTACTCTTTCTTTAGGAACGACAAAATGAAAGTAACCATTTAAATATTTTATTTTTAAATTAATAAAATTTTTTAATGATGTTGTATCAAACCAATAATTGTTAAACTTTGATTTTAGCTCCCTTCTAAGAGTCCTATCCATTGGACTAAACCATCTTTCTAAATCTTCCTCTGGAATTACTGAGTAAGGAAAATACTCAACTTGGATTTCATGAGTATCTAAAAAAAGTTTCGTAAGTGAGTCTTTATTGTATTGTTCATTATCATATGCATCGATAAAAAATTTTATTTCTCCTATAAGGGCTTGCGTCATACCTTTGTTAGTTTTTATCCATAAACTATCAAAAAAAACAATTGAAATTGTAATTTGCAAGATAATGATTGGAGCTGCAACAATTAATAATGCTCTATAAAATAATTGTTTTGGTAATAGTTTTTTAACAAATTTATTCAATCCATAAAACATATCCTGATCCTCTTATAGTTTGTAGATACTTTGGATTCTTTGGGTCTAACTCAATTTTTTTTCTAAGTCTTGTTATAATTACATCCACAGATCTTTCTTTATCTATTTCAATTAAATTACCGATATAATTTCTTGAAAAAGTTTCTCCAGGTGAATTTATCATTTTTTCTAAAATTACTTTTTCTGTATTATTAATTTTAAATTTTTCATTATTCTTTTCTATTATAAGTTTACTCAAATCTATTTTAATATTATCAAATTCTATAACTCTATTTTGTTTTTTAGTTATAGTTTTACTTATAATATTTCTAATTCTTAGAATTAATTCTTTCGGTTCAAATGGTTTAGGTAAATAATCATCAGCACCAACTTCAAGTCCTTTTACTCTTTCATCTGCCTCTCCTTTGGCAGTTAGAAGAATAACAG
>MDTG01071267.1_pt1 | contig 17982 bp, 21 predicted proteins | sample 811421 | NCBI WGS metagenome assembly MDTG01 (sample SAMN05326645, study PRJNA326480) | marine metagenome | isolation source: seawater | place: Pacific Ocean: South East | collected 2011 | reverse complement strand
TAAAACTAAACTTAAAAATGCTAAAATTGGAATATATATATCCTGAGAAAAAATAATGTCAGTAAGCTTCGGAATTTCTGCATTTTTTTGAATAATATTATTTAAGCCGCTTCCAACTGAAACTACTAAAAAAACTTGAGGAATAATTCCAATGAAAGTTGCAAAGAAAAAATTAGACTTTTTTACATTAAAAAGGGTTGGTAAAAGACAACTTAATTGCCAAGGAATTCCACCTACGAATCGATAAATTAATAAATAAGTAAATTCTGAATTTTTAAATTTTATTTCTAAGGTTTTAAATCTATTCAAAAATTTATCTTTAATTATATCTTTTAAAAAGTAATTTCCAAAGATGTAAAGAAAAGTTGAACCTATACTTAAACCTAAAACCACCATAATAGTTCCTAACCATTTGCCTAAGATAAAACCACCTAGAATAGCAACTGGAGATCCAAATCCTAAAAAAGGAAATACCCATAATATTGTCAGAAGTAAAAAAGTTAAAGACACTAAAAATAAGTTAGAATTTTTAAGCTCAATAAAATACATTCTATTCTCTTTTATAAAGTCATAAGATGTTATTTCTTGAAGACTAAATTTTGAAAAAAACAATAATAAAAATATAATTACTAAAGCTAAGTAAGATAAACCAATAAATAATTTAATTTTTTTAGTTTTTTCCATCATTAAATATCGTTTTTATAAAATCTTATATTTGCTATTTATATATTTAATTACTATAAAGATCGAAATTTTAATTAATTAAAATCACTTTATGAAAAGAACATATCAACCTTCTAAGATTAAAAGAGCTAGGAAACATGGGTTTAGATCTAAAATGAAGACGAAGGGTGGAAAAAAACTCTTGGCAAGAAGAAGGGCAAGAGGCAGAAAATCATTAACTGTTTCTGGTTAATCAATGAAAAGCAAAATACTTGCTCTTTCAAAAAATGAGGAATTTCGAACATTGCTTAAAAGCAAAAAAACTTCCAACAAATACGTAACAATATTTTTTGGACGTCTTGGTAGCAAAAATAAAAATAATTTGAATATCTCATTTGTAACTAAAAAAAAAATTGGAAATGCCGTAAAGAGAAATAAAATTAAAAGACGCCTAAAAAATATAATGAATGACGCATATAAAAAGATATCAATAAATTTATCCTATTCATATCTTGTTATTGCTAAGTCAACTATGTTAAACAATGAGTTTAGGAAAATAAAAGAAATCTTATTTCAAGAATTTGAAAAAATAAAATAATGAATTTTGCAACCTACATATTAATTAAGTTAATCAAACTTTATAAATATTTGATAAGCCCTCTTATTGGGCATTCATGTAGATATATACCAACTTGCTCTGAGTATAGTATTGACGCGCTAAAAACTTTTGGTTTTTTTAAGGGTCTTTTACTAAGTGTTAAAAGAATTTTATCCTGCCATCCTTGGAGTAATGGGGGATTTGATCCAGTTAAAAAAAAAATTAAGGTAAAAAAATAATGGACTCTAAAAATACTATTGCTGCTATTGCTTTATCATCTGCTGTAATAGTTTTGTACTCATTGTTCTTTGTCCCAGAGAAACCAACAACAGATCAAAATTTAGTTGAAAAGAAAAAAATTGAACAAAGTACGGATACACCTGTATTAGAACAAAAAGATACTCTGATAAAAACTTCTAGAGAAGATGCTTTAAAAGAAAGCAAAAGAATAGAATTTGAAAATGCAAATATTAAAGGCTCAATCTCTCTTAAAGGAGCTGCGATAGATGATTTAACTTTTAAGAATTATAATGTTGAGTTAGAAGGAAATAAAAAAATAACTTTATTGGGCCCTAGAAATATCGAGGAAGGCTATTTAATTGAAAGTGGTTTTGTCACTTCAGATAAAAACATTGATATTCCTAATTCAGATACTATTTGGTCTATAAAAGGAAACAAAAAATTAACAGAAAACTCACCAATAATATTATCTTGGGCAAACAATCAAGGAATTACTTTTGAAAAAGAAATTTCTCTAGATGATAAATACCTATTTTCAATCAAACAAAGTGTTATAAACTCAACAGATAGTAAATATGACTTTTATTCTTATGGTCAAATAATAAGAAATGAAATACCAGATATAATTGATTTTTTAATACTTCATGAAGGTTTGATCGCAACTTTAGATGATGAATTAATAGAGGAAGACTATGATGATATACAAGAAAAAAAATTTTCAAAAACTGCTCAAAAGGGTTGGCTGGGAATTAGTGACAAATATTGGATATCGTCTTTAATACCACCAAAAAATAAAGAATTTAAAACAACATTTGATTATAAAGATAAATTCAGAGCTAATTTTATTGCAACAGAGCCTCTTACATTAAATGCGAATAGTTTTATAGAAGAAAAATTACAGGTAATAGTTGCTGCAAAAAGAGTAGATGTAATTGACGGATATGCAAAATCTCTTTCTATAGATAAATTTGACTTAGTAATTGACTGGGGTTTCTTATATTTCATTACAAAACCTCTTTTTTTTGGAATCGATTATTTTTTTAAATTACTTGGTAATTATGGATTGGCAATTATAGCTATTACCATTTGTATTCGTTTAGTCTTTTTTCCTTTAGCTAATTTTTCTTTCAGAAGTATGGCAAAAATGAAGGCTCTTACTCCAGAGATGACAAGACTCAAAGAGCTTCATAAAAATGATAAAATGAAATTACAGCAAGAAATGATGGCACTTTACAAAAAAGAAAATGTAAACCCTATGTCTGGGTGCCTACCTATTCTCGTTCAAATTCCTGTATTTTTTGCTTTATATAAAGTTCTATTCGTAACAATAGAAATGAGACATATGCCATTTTATGGTTGGATAAATGATTTGAGTGAAAGAGATCCTACAAGTATTTTCAATTTATTTGGTCTGCTCCCTTATGATGTACCTTCATTTTTAATGATTGGCGCTTGGCCAGTTGCAATGGGGGTGTCTATGTGGATACAACAGAAGTTAAATCCTGCTCCAACCGATCCAATGCAAGCCAAAATATTTATGTTTTTTCCACTTTTTCTAACTGTAATACTAGCACCATTCCCTAGTGGACTAGTAATTTATTGGACTGTAAATAATATTTTAACTATGGCTCAACAATTGTTCATCATGAAAAGAACAACAGTTAAAACTGTCACTTAAAATTTTTGATTATTACACAACAATAAGTAAATGGATTTAAAAAAGATACTTCCCCAAAATGGACCCCCAATAAATGAAGTATCTAAATATATAGAAAAATATAAAAATGACTTAATAGTTATAAAATATGGAGGAAATGTTTTTGTAGATAAGGATGTCTTTGATAATTTTATTACAGATATAAATATATTAAATAAATTAGGTATTTCCATAGTGGTTGTTCATGGTGGAGGACCTAGAATAAAGAGAGAATTAGATAAATCAAATATTCAATCAAAATTTATTAGAGGCCTAAGAGTAACTGATGAGAAAATAATAAACATTGTAGAGTCTGCTTTAATTGATTTTAACAACGATATTGTTAATTCTTTAAAGGAACATGATACAGAGGCTATTTCAATTCATACCAAGATAAACAATATAATTGAGGTAATTCCTGCAGCTGAGGAACTTGGATTTGTCGGAATTCCAAACAAAATCAATAGTGATATTTTAAATAAAATTCTTTATCACAAGCAAGTTCCTATAATCTCACCCCTTGGTTTAGGAAAAGGTAGTCAATCATATAATATTAATGGAGATACCGCTGCTGGTGCAATCGCAAAATCATTAAAATCTAGAAGACTTTTTTTAATGACTAATGTTGAAGGTGTTTTAGATAAAGATAAAAAATTAATTGAGGAAATTTCTTCATCAGAAATATTAAAAATGATTCAAGACAATACTATTACTGGGGGTATGATACCTAAAATTAATACTTGTCTAGATGCTGTAAACAATGGTGTAACAGCAGTTGGAATTATTGATGGTAGAAAACAACATTCTATATTATTTGAAATTTTTTCTGACAAAGGCTCTGGAACATTGATAAGAAAATGAAAAAATTTAAAGAAATGAAATATCTTCTATTAGACCTCGACGGAGTTTGCTATGGAAAGCATAATAACTACTCATTAGAAAAAGTATTTGGCCAGGTGTCAAAAAGAATGACTATGTTTATTTCCAAAAGATTAAAAATAAGTTTGGAAGAAGCAAAGAAATTGCAGACTGACTATTTTTATAAATATAATACAAGTCTAAATGGCCTAATGATACACCACGATGTTCCGCCAGAAGAATTTCTAAAATATGTTCATACTATTGATCTTTCATTTATGAAAGAGGATAAAATTATGAGAAGTGAACTTGAAAAACTGGATATGGAAAAATTTATTTTCACAAATGGCAGCGCAGAACACGCTAAAAACATATTAACTCATTTAGGTTTGTATGATCTTTTTGAAAAAGACAGAATTTTTGATATCAAAGATGCTGGATATGTTCCTAAACCTGAAGCAAAAACCTTTGATCTTATGGTTAAAAAATTTGGTATTAATCCAAAAGAAACGATCTATATAGAGGATATAGCTAAAAATCTCAGCATTGGGCATTTACGAGGCTGTACAACCGTTTGGTTAATCAACGATGAACATTTTGGAAAAATTGACTCTGATAAAGAATATATTTCTCATAAAATTGAAAATCTGTCTTTATTTCTTAAGGAAATAAGGTTATTAAAAAGTCAATAAATTATGTCCATAGAAAAAATAATAAACGAAGCTTGGGAAAATAAAGATCAAGTAAATCAAAATTCAGATAAATCACTAAAAGACGCAATTAATCAAGTTATTATTGATTTGGATAGTGGAAAATCTCGTGTTGCTGAAAAAGTAAATGGTACTTGGATTACTCATCAGCATTTAAAGAAAGCAATTATGTTAAGTTTTAGAATTTATCCAATGGAAAATTTAAATGGTCCATATAGCAGTTGGTATGACAAATCACATTTACTAAAAGGTAAAACAGCTGGATGGTCGAAAGAGGATCATGAAAAAGCTGGTTTTCGAATGGTCCCTAATTCACCTGTAAGAAAAGGTTCTTTTGTTGGAAAGAATGCTGTTCTTATGCCATGCTACGTCAACATAGGTGCATATATTGACGAGGGTACAATGATTGATACTTTTGCAAGAGCAGGTAGTTGCTGTCAAATTGGAAAAAATTGTCATATATCTGCTGGTTCAGGAGTTGGTGGGGTCTTAGAACCTGCTCAGGCATTACCAACAATAATTGAAGATAATGTTTTCTTAGGCGCAATGTCTGAGGTAGTCGAGGGAGTGATTGTAGGAGAAGGGTCTGTTTTAAGTATGGGAATGTATATTGGTCAATCAACTAAAATAGTTGATAGAAAAACGGGTGAAATCTCATATGGCAAAATTCCCCCTTATTCTGTTGTGGTTCCTGGTTCATTGCCAGATAAGAATGATCCCACAAAACCATCTTTATATTGTGCCGTGATAATTAAGCAAGTTGATGAAAAAACAAGATCAAAAACATCAGTAAACGATCTGTTGAGAGAATAAATTAATGATGATTATAAATGATGTAAAATTAGCTAAGGAGCTAATAAAATTTCCATCTATAACTCCAATAGACGCTGGGGTAATGAAGTTTTTGGAGAAAAAATTAAAAAAATTAGGTTTCAAAACAAGGATAATTGAATTTAAAGAAAAAAATTTAAAACCTGTCAAAAACTTATACGCAAAACTAGGCACTAAAAGACCAAATTTCTGTTTTGCTGGACATTTGGATGTTGTGCCTCCAGGAAATATCGAAAATTGGTCTGTAAATCCTTTTAACCCATCAATTAAAAATGGTCATTTAATTGGTAGAGGTGCTAATGACATGAAAAGTGCAATTGCAGCTTTTGTGTCAGCAGTAAGTATTTTTTTATCTAAAAATAAAAAATTTAACGGTTCAATTAGCTTTCTTATCACCGGCGATGAAGAGGGTGATGCCATTAATGGAACGAAAAAAGTGGTTGAATATTTAAGAAAAAAAAAGGAAAAAATAAATTTTTGTTTAGTCGGTGAACCCACCAATCCAAATAAATTAGGAGAAATGATGAAAATAGGTCGTAGAGGTAGTTTGACTGGAAACCTCACAATAAAAGGGATACAAGGACATGTAGCTTATCCTGATCGAGCCAATAATCCCTCTACAACTATTGTTGATATTTTAAATGGACTTCAAAAAATGAAATTTGATAAAGGGACAAAGAATTTCCAACCAACAAATCTTGAAGTTACAAAAATAAATATTCAAAATACTGCAGATAATGTTATTCCACAGTCAGCAGAAGCTACTTTTAATATTAGATTTAATAATAAACATTCTTCGAATACACTTAAAAAAAGATTAAATAAAATCTTTCAAAAGGTTAGTAAAAAAAATAAATCAAAGTACAAGATAGATTACCGAGTTTCTGGAGAAGCATTTTTGACCAAACCTAATAATACAACTTTAATGATACAAAGAACTGTAAAAAAAATTACTAATATCAAACCAAAACTTTCAACAACTGGAGGAACTTCCGACGCAAGATTTATTAAGAAAATATCTCCATGCTTAGAATTTGGTTTAGTTGGAAAAAATATGCATAAAATAGATGAGTCTGTATCTCTTAAAGATCTTAAAAATTTGACTAAAATTTATGAAAAAATTTTACAAAATTATTTTTAATGAAAACTGCAATAATTAATTCTGACTCATATGAAAACCATATCACAGGTGACGGTCATCCTGAGCAACCCAAAAGAATATTAGCTATAAAAGAAATATTAAAAAAAAGAAAAGATCTATTTTGGGATAAACCTGACAAAGTACCAGAAGATATATTGGCTATGACGCACTCAAAAGATTACATAAAAAATTTAAGAAATTCTTTTCCTCAGAAAGGCCTAAAGTTTTTAGATGGGGATACAGTGGTATCACCTGACAGCAAAAAGGCAGTTTTTGAAGCGGCAGGCTCAACAATTAGAGCGATAGATGGAATAGAAAAAAATCAATTTAAAAACGCTTTTTGTTTGTCTAGACCACCAGGACACCATGCAGAAAAAGATAAAGCAATGGGTTTCTGCTGTATATCAAATGCGGGGGTAGCCACAAATTATCTTGTCAGCAAATACAAATACAAAAAAATAGCTTGCCTAGATTTTGATGTCCACTGGGGAAATGGAAATTATGATGTTATGCGAAATAATAAAAATTCTTTATATATTTCTACTCATCAATATCCGTTTTATCCAGGAGGAGGAACTGAAAAAGATAAGGGTGATTTCAACAATTCACTTAACATACCTTTGCCTGCGGGCACAAATTCAGAGCAATACTTTAATGCATTTGATAGAGTTTTAGATAGATTGGTTGAATATAAACCTGATTTTCTTTTGTTCTCAGCAGGTTTCGATGCACATAAAGACGATCCATTAGCTCAATTCCAACTCAGCTCAAAAGATTTCTATGAAATTACTAAAAGAACTTTATTAGCTACAAATGAATTTACTCAAGGCAAGGTTGTTTCTATACTTGAAGGCGGATATGATTTAAATGCTCTAGCTGAAAGTGCTAATGAACATATTAACGCTCTTGTAGAATTTAATTGATTAATATCTAGATCATTATAAATCATCCAAATGAAATTATATAAAATCAAAAAATCTAAAATTGATAATAAGGGAAGAGGTCTTTACGCTGCACGTGATATAAAAGAAGGCACAAAAATAATAAATTATACTGGAAAAATTATTACAAACAAACAAGTTGATGAGTCTGAAAAATTTGACAATACAAAACCAATCTACCTATTTACATTAAATAATAAGTATACTCTTGATGGTGACTTTTCTTGGAATACTGCAGGACTAATTAATCATAGCTGTGATAATAACTGTGATTATAATGGTAAAGGTCTTAAGATTTGGGTTACAGCAATTAGAGATATTAAAAAGGGAGAAGAGTTTACTTGTGATTATGGTTTTGGTTTTGATGAGGATTTTAGACAATTTCCATGTAAATGCCGTTCTAAAAATTGTTGTGGCTACATTGTTAGAGCTGAGTCTAGGTGGCGAATAAATAAAAAATTTGTAATGAGTAATAAAAAAAAGTTAATAAATAACTTTCGTTAAGTAAAGACCATTCGGGGGTGCAGGAGGTGCACAGAATACTCTTTTTTTCGATTTAAGAACATATTCAAACTTTTGAAGAGTCCATTTTTTTTCTCCAAGATATTTTAAACATCCTACCATTGAACGTACTTGTTGTTGTAAAAATGACTGAGATCTAAATTCTATTTGAATTTTGTTTTTTGAAGTTAGGATTTTTACAGATTTCATTGTTTTAATCGGACTTCTTGCTCTACAAGTTGAAGCCCTAAAAGTAGAAAAATCCTTGGTTCCTATCAACTTTTTTGCTCCTTTTTTCATCAGATTTACATTAAGTTGTTTGATAATATGCCAGCATCTATCTTTTTCTAAAACAGGTGCACTCAAACGATTAATTATAATATAATTATATACTCTCATTTTTGCAGAATATCTTGCATGAAAATTATTGTTTTTTTTGATTAAATTTAATATTGAAATGTTTTCTTTATTTAGAAAATGATTTATTGACTTAAGAAATTTTTCTTTTTTTTTTATTCTATTTATACATTCAAAATGTGCAGATTGACCTTTTGCATGAACGCCACGGTCAAGTCTTCCGGCTCCATATAACAAAATTTTTTCATTTAAAAGACTCGAAATTTTTTCCTCAATTAAACCCTGAACAGTTTTACTATTTTTTTGAATTTGCCAACCCCTAAAATTTGTCCCAGCATACTCAATAAGTATCTGATATTTATACATTTGATATTAGAGATCCCTTTTTTATTCGTGAACCCAACATAAATTCGTTTATTTTTTGAGGTCTTTTTCCCTCTCTTTGAATTTCGAGAATCTTGATTGATTTGTTATCACCGCAAGCGACTTCCAGCTGATCTGAAAGAACTTCACCTGCTTTTCCAGTATTACTTCCTATCTCAGCTTTTAAAATTTTGTATCTTTCACCACCAAAATTAAAAAACGCACCTGGTATAGGGGATAGTCCATTAATTTTTCCAATTATTTTTGAAGCTTCTTTATTCCAAATTATTTGACCTTCTATTTTGTTAATTTTTTCAGCATAAGTTGCCTTGGAATGATCTTGTTCAAAAAATTTTACTTTATCCTCTAAAATATCATCAACATTATCCAAAATTTTTTCAGCTGCTAAAAGAGATAATTTTTCAGAAACTTCTAGTGCATTATTATTGGGATTAATTTTTATTTTATAAAAATTTCCTACAGGCCCGCTATCTAGCTTTTCATTAATCTTCATTATACTTATTCCAGTTTCATCCTCTAAATTCATTATTGATCTTTGGATTGGAGCGGCACCTCTCCACTTCGGAAGTAACGATCCATGAATATTTATGAACCCCTTTTTTGTTAAATCGAGAAATTTTTTTGGAATAATTTGACCATAAGCTACCACTATCGCTAGATCAGCCTCCAGATCCCTTATAAATTCAAACTCTTCATTGTTATCTTTTAATGTTTCTGGACATCTATAATCTATATTCAATGTTTCAGAGATACCTTGAATAGGTGATTTATTTATTTTTTGACCTCTATGAGATTTTTGTGGCGGCTGAGTATAAACAACAGAAATTGGATATCCATTTTGATATAAAGATTTTAAAATTGGGACAGCAAAAATTGGTGTGCCCATAAAAATAATTTTCCTAGCCATCTAAACTATTATTCTATCAGGATTGTTTTGAGTTTTTGAAATTTTTTTAATAATTAAGTCTCTTTTCAATTTAGATAAATGATCAATTATTAATTTTCCATCTAAATGATTTATTTCATGTTGTAAACAAGTTGATAGAAGACCATCACATTTCAAATTTTTTCTTTTTCCCTCAATATCTATAAATTCCACCTCACAAATTTTGGGCCTCTCTATTTCTAAAAACGTATTTGGTATTGACAAACATCCTTCCTCATAAACTGACGTTTCATCACTTAATTTTTTAATGATAGGATTAATAAAACTCAATGGTTGTCTTTCCTCATCTTTTCCTGACACATCAATGACTAAAATTCTTTTTAAAATTCCAACTTGCACTGCTGCTAAACCGATTCCATTTGAATTATACATGGTTTCAAACAAGTCATTTATCAACTTTTTTTCATTAATACCAATTTTTTCAATTGGTTTTGAAATTTTTTTTAAAGTTTCATCTGGAACGGTAATTATATCTTTAATACTCATATGAAATAATAAATAAACTAATTTTTAAACTTTTAAAGGCAGAACTTTTAATAAAATTTCATTACGTATAGCGTCTATATTTAATTGATTAAGAGCGCTGATAATGAAAAATAATGTATCCTCATCTAACACTTCCAAATTATCTTGACCTATCACTTCAATAATTCTTAAAATTGTTGAAGCTGTCTCGTTGTTATTTATCATGACCTGAATATCTGTTGGCATTTCTGAGTCCAATATTTCATATAAATTGTTATACTTTTTATCGATTTTGATTCCATCTGATTTGAAGGACTCGATTACAATAATATCTTTTTTTGAGAGAATATATTTTTTATTTTTTTTGATCTTCTTTAAAAAATTATTCAAATCTTTCTCAATCTTTTTTTTATTATAATCTCCACTAAAGTATTTAATTAACTTAGATTGATGGATAAGATCTTCATTATATTTTATTTTTTTTTGTTTAATTTCATTATTATTAATATGGTCTAAGTAAAAACTTGTATGCTTTGAAGATATTTGATCTACTTCAAGTGGTTTCAGTAAATCCTTAAGTTTATTATCAAAAGCGTCTGAAAGATTATCTTTTATAAAAGATTCTTTTAAAATTTTAATTAATTCCATCTTTTTATTAGTGTCGGACTCTAATAATATTCTTTGATACAATAATGCTCTACTCTCTATATTAGTTAATGTCTTGAATGAATCGTTAATATCTAAGAACTGGTTTATGTTAAACTGGAATCTTTTATAAATCTCAAATAATTCATCCTCATCATAATTTTTATTGTGTGTTGCATACTCAATTAACCTAATTTTATCGATCTCATCTAAATCTATTTCATTTGTTTGATATAATAAGTTAGAAGCAGACAAGTATTTCCATATTAATGGATTTGTATTTTCATTAGGTTCAAATGAAAATTCTGGATTAGTTTTATGTGCTAAATGGAATTCCAAAATACTATTTTCGGAAATAACTGGATCGATTGTGTCTGAAAATCCAAAAAGATAATTTAATTTGTTTTCAAAATATTTTTCACTAAACCCAAGTTCTTTTTTTAAATCAAAAAATAATTGTGCCTCCTCTTTTTTTCCATCATTAATTAAACAATAAATATTAAATTTTGATAAATATTCATTTTGAATAGGCTCAGAATTATTTTTGAATATTTCACAAGCTTTATTAAGTTCAGATTTTGATAAATATTTATCAACTAAATATTTACTGAGCTCAGGATGTAAATTAATAATTTCATTTTTAATTAGATATTCTTCAATCAACTCTAAATTATTGTTCTTAATTAACCAATCTGATCTTATCTTTAAAAAATCTTCTTTATTAATATTTTTTTTTGGTGGATGAGCGTTTGTTAATAAAATTATATTCATCAAATCTGCTGCATCTTCAGATAAATCTATTTTTTTTAAATTGGAAAAAAGATATTTGAGCTGGTCCCCATTAGAATTTAGCCACATATCTATTTTTAATCCATAATCCTCTGGATCATAAAGACCTATTAACTTTATTATTTTTGAATCAATAGAGCTATCGACTTCGATTAAATCATTGTTATTATTTGATTGCATTTTAAAAACATCAATATTATTTGATGTTGACCCTATATCTGGATTAGACATCCCATCGACATTTTTTGAATTTTCTTCGATTTCCTTTTTATCAATATTCCATATATCGACTGGCTCATTCTCTGAAAAAGAATTCGATACGGTAAGAAAAAAAATAGTTAGAATTGTTAAAAATATTTTATTTAACAATCTTAAAATTTTCATTAGAAATTATTTTTTCAATTGTTTTTTTGGGTGCAGGAAAATCCATTTTATTAAGTAGAAAAATAATTCCAATAAATACTAATAAGATCAAAATTAATTTAACTAATAATCCCGTCACACTTTTGCTTAAACTTGTTTTTCTTATAAATTGCATATAGATTTAGTTAATTTCAAATTAAGACATATTTGTGTTTTTTCAATAAAGAACTTATGAAATCAAAAGAAAATTTAGTGTTTTTGGGAATGATGGGCTCGGGGAAGAGTTCAATTGGCTTAATAGTATCAAAAAAATTAAAACTAAATTTTTTTGATATTGATAAGATAATTGAGAATGATCAAGAAATGAAAATTTCTAAAATTTTTGAAACTAAAGGTGAGGATTTTTTTAGACAAATTGAAAAAAAAATAACTCTCAACATTTTAAGAAACAACAATGGTGTAATTGCCCTTGGAGGAGGTGCTTTTTTGAACCAAGATATTAAGAAAGAAGTTTTAAAAAACCATTTATCATTTTGGTTAAATTGGGAAATTGATACCTTAATAAGTCGTATTAAGAATAGTAAAAAGAGACCCTTAGCCATAAATTCCAATAAAAATGAATTGGTTGAAATTTTTAAAAAACGCTCAGTAATCTACTCAAAAGCATTGTATAAGATAAATTGTGATAATTTATCAAAACATGAAATTGCAAAAAAAATAATTAAAATTTATGAAACCAATTAAATTAATTGTCAAAACAAAAAATGAAAAATACCCAATTTTAATTGGTAGAAATCTACTATCTAATTTACCAAATTTACTTAAAAAAAATTCAATTACTTTCAAAAAGTGTCTGTTCGTAATTGATAAAAATATTCCAAAAAAAAATTTATTAAAAATTTTAAAATCTTTTAAAAATATTGATGTGCACAGATACATTTTTGATGCTAATGAAAAAAATAAAAATCAAAAAAATGTAGATAAAATTTTAAATATTTTGCTTAACAAAAATTTTTCAAGGGATGATTGTTTAATATCTATTGGAGGAGGAATAACTGGGGACATCACAGGCTTTGCTGCGAGTCTTTTTAAAAGAGGTTTAAAATTTATAAATGTACCTTCTACATTGCTTTCACAAGTAGATTCATCTGTTGGGGGAAAAACAGGAGTGAATACAAAACATGGTAAAAATCTAATTGGAAGTTTTTATCAGCCAAAAATTGTTATAAGTGATGTTGAGCTATTGAATAGCCTCCCATTTAGGGAGATTATTTGTGGATATGGAGAAATACTAAAACACTCAATTATTGCAAATAAGAAATTCTATTTTTTTTTGAATAGAAATATTAATAATGTACTAAAACTAAAATCACCATTCATTGAAAAATCAATTTATCAAAGTTGTAAAATAAAAAAATTTATTGTTGAGAAAGATGAGAAAGAAATAGGCTTAAGAAAAATTTTAAACTTTGGACATACATTTGCTCATGCTTATGAAGCAAGTCTAAACTTCTCTAAAAGCTTAAATCATGGTGAAGCAGTGATTTTAGGAATGAAATCAGCCCTTTACTTTAGCTTAGAAAAAAAAATTTTAAAAAAGGAAGAATTTAATCTTATATTTGATCATCTTAATAACTCAGATTTTCCAAAATCTATGAAAAACTACTTTTCTTTAAAAGATCTAAATAAAATTATCTCATTTATGCTTAGAGACAAAAAAAATAATTCTAACAAAATTAAATTAATGCTAATTAAAAAAATTGGGGGTCCAATCATAGAAAAAGAGTTTTCACAAAATATTATTAAAAAATTTCTTAAAAAAGAATTTAATCAATAAGAACTTGTAAAGAATGAATATTAGTTTTTAACTCCTGATCTAAAATCTTATAAACTTTTTTACTTCTCTCAATTTTATTCAATGTTTTTAATTCATTTGATTGGATTTTTATTTTAAGATGAAACTTTTTTGGATCATGACCTTGATGATTTTTATGCAAAAATGTTTTATCCTCAATTATGATATTTTGAATATTAATATTAAGTTCTAATTTTTTTTTTACGTTTGCAATTAATTCATTTATATTCATAAGTTATATATTTATATCATGAAAAATATTTGTGACTGGGAAAATTGTAATGAAATTGGTGAATATAAGGCACCAGTAGAGAAAGATAATAGTAAAAAATATCGATTACTTTGTCTTATTCATGTTAAAGAATTTAACAAAAATTGGAATTATTTTTCAGGTATGAATGATGATCAGGTAATGGATTTTTTAAAATCAGACATGGTTTGGCATAAACCTACACAGAGTTTCAGTTCTTCAGATAACTTTTTTAAAGTTCTATGGAACAATACATTGAAGGATGAGCTTGATAAGAAAAAGTTTAAAAGTAATTTTAATCACATGGGACAATTTAGATACAATCATAAAGATATTAAAGCATTTGAAATATTGGGTATTTCAGTTGGATCAGAATGGGAAAAAATATATGACAAATTTAAAATACTTGTTAAAAAATTTCACCCTGATATGAATTCTGGAAATAAAAAATTTGAAGAAAAACTTAAATCAATAACATTGGCTTACACCCAACTAAAAAACACTTATAAGGAAAAAATTGACACCAAATATTGACAATCAACCTGATATTAAACTTTCAATAAAACAAACTTTTGGGATTGACTCAAAAATGGAAGTTGATGCATTCTCTAAAAAAAGTGAATACGTACCTGAAATAGATAAAAATTATAAGTTTGATAGAGACACTACCCTTGCAATTATTTCTGGTTTTGCTTTTAACAAAAGAGTTTTAGTACAAGGATATCATGGAACAGGAAAATCAACTCACATAGAACAAATTGCAGCTAGATTAAATTGGCCCTGTATTAGAGTAAACTTAGACAGCCACATAAGTAGAATAGACTTAATAGGTAAGGATGCAATTGTTTTAAAAGATGGAAAACAAATCACGCAATTTAACGAGGGGATACTACCTTGGTCAATTCAAAATCCTATTGCCTTAGTATTTGATGAGTATGATGCTGGAAGACCTGATGTTATGTTTGTTATACAAAGAGTTCTTGAATCTGAGGGTAGCTTTACTCTTCTTGATAAAAATAAAGTGATTAAACAGAATAAATTTTTTAGATTATTTGCAACTTCAAATACTGTTGGGTTAGGAGATACAACAGGTCTTTATCACGGAACGCAACAAATAAATCAGGGTCAAATGGATCGTTGGAATATTGTTACCACATTGAATTATCTTGGCCTTGAAAGAGAAATGGAGATTATTTTAGCTAAAAATAAAGATCTAAATAATGCTAAAGGAAAAGAACAAGTTTCTAGCATGATTAAAGTTGCTTCATTGACTAGAAAAGGATTCATTTCAGGAGACATATCAACAGTGATGAGCCCAAGAACTGTATTACACTGGGCCGAGAATGCTGAAATTTTTAAAGACACAGGTTATGCTTTTAGAGTAACATTTTTAAATAAATGTGATGACATTGAAAAAAACATAATCGCGGAATATTATCAAAGATGTTTTGGTGAAGAACTACCAGAGTCTTTAATAAATATTCAAATTTAATGAATAATAAAACTGAAAGTTTAAAAGAAAAACTTAAACAAGCCCTCTCTTCTACCGCAAGAGTAATATCCGGTGATATTGGTACAAAAACAAAGATAAATAACAAGAAAGATGCCGATAAAATTGAATTTTTTGAATTAGATAATTTGAATACAAAAAGTGATTTTTTAAAAGCCAGAGCTGAGTCAGACTCAAATGCTTTAAAAAAAAGATTTTCTGATAATTTAATTTTCAAAAAAAATCTTCCTTCAAGCTCATCTTGCAAATCACTTTATACAATTGCCGAAAAAATAAGGTATGAAACTTTGGGAGCTAAAATGTTAAAAGGAATAAAAAAAAATTTAAAAGCCAATTATATTCAAGTCAATAATTTAAAAAGAAAAGATCAACTAAAATCTAGGGAGGATGTTTCAATAACTGAAGCTTTTGAGCTTTATATGTTGAAAAATTTTCATAGTATTGAACTGAACTCTATTTCATCTAAAATGCTTCAATTTTGGGAAAAAGATTTTGATAAATCAATTTTTGATCATATTGAGTTTTTAAAAAAAAATTTGGAGGATCAAAATATTTATAGTTCAAGGTTTTCACAAATTCTTCAAGAAATGGATATTTTCCAGTCGGAGGAAAATGAAGAAAAAACAGAGGAGAATCAAGATGATAATCAAGAAAATTCCTCTAATGAAAATGAAGAAAGTGAGACAGAAGACAAAAAAGATCCTGATAGCCAAGATGAAACAGAAGCAAGTTTAGACTCTGATTATGATATCGATGAATATAAACTAGATGAACAACTCACAGATTCTAGTACAGAAGAACAAAACACTGAACAGGTAATTCAAAAAAAAAAAATTACAAAATTTAAATATTGACTATAAGGTTTACACCACAGAATTTGATGAAATCACTAAAGCAGAAAACCTGGAAAATGCTGATGAAGCAAACAAACTTAGAAAAGCTCTGGATCAACAATTAGTTGGTTTTCAAGACATTATTACAAAACTTGCAAATAAACTTCAAAGACAACTTTTGGCTAAACAAAATAGAGCATGGGATTTTGATTTGGAGGAGGGATTACTTGATAGTTCTAAACTACCAAGGATTATAATGGATCCTTATAATTCGTTATCATTTAAAAAAGAGAAGGATTTAGACTTTAAGGATACTGTTGTAACTCTTCTAATCGACAATTCTGGCTCAATGAGAGGTAGGCCAATTACGATTGCTGCAATTTGTGCAGACATACTATCTAGGACTCTTGAACGTTGCTCGGTTAAAGTAGAGATCTTAGGTTTTACTACCAAAAACTGGAAAGGTGGTCAAAGTAGAGAATTGTGGAATAAAAAAAGTAAACCAAAATCACCTGGTAGACTTAATGATTTGAGGCATATAATTTATAAAGGAGCAGATACTCATTGGAGACAAGCAAAAAATAATCTTGGACTAATGTTGAAAGAGGGCTTATTGAAAGAAAATATTGATGGGGAAGCAATATCTTGGGCTTTTAATAGAATAAAAAAAAGAAAAGAAGAGAGAAAAATTCTGATGGTTATCTCTGATGGTGCACCAGTGGATGACTCAACTTTATCTGTTAATTCTGGAGATTTTTTAGAAAAACATTTAAAGAAAATGGTAAAATTTATAGAAAACAAATCTGAAATAGAAATTTTAGCTATTGGTATTGGCCACGATGTATCACGATACTATAATAGAGCAATCAAAATTACTGATGTGAATGAATTAGGTGATGTTATGATTTCACAATTGAGTGTGCTATTTGATAAAAAATCCAAATTAAATTAAATCTTTGATAGGTCCTGGCTATTCCATTTGATACTAACTTCAGCACCAGTTCTTGTTTTTGAATTTTGACAATTTAAAGATGCAAAATTTTTTTCCAATAAAGTTTTACCTATAAAAATACCCAAACCTAACCCATCCTGGTTTTCACTTTTTTTTTTAAAAGGTCTCAAATAAGGTTCTCCTATTTTTGATAATATTTCGCCTGGGTAACCCTTACCATCATCCTCAATAACTATTTCACTAAAATCATTATTACTTTTTAGAGTTATAAAAATTTTTTCTTTTGCAAATTTGTTAGCATTACCGATAAAATTTCTTAAGCCATAAATAATTTCTATCGACTTTGAAATTTTTTTTGGATTAGAGTCTTGGTCAAAATTTAAAATAAAATTTTTATTGCTTGTTTCTTGAAATGACGCAACTATCTGAGAAATATAGCCTTTTAAATCTATGT
>MDTG01258312.1_pt1 | contig 17984 bp, 13 predicted proteins | sample 811421 | NCBI WGS metagenome assembly MDTG01 (sample SAMN05326645, study PRJNA326480) | marine metagenome | isolation source: seawater | place: Pacific Ocean: South East | collected 2011 | reverse complement strand
CTGATTCTACCTGTGAAATAGTTGTATCGAAGGGAGCGGATCTCATCCGTCAGAGGAGTGCCCCGGGAAAGGGATGGGGATTCAGAGAAGCTGTTCAGGTGATTTACAATGGGAATGATCCTGGAGAAGACCTGTTGATAATGTTGGATTCTGATGCGACTTACTACCCGGAGGACATCCCTCGTTTCATTACCGAGTTGCGAACTTCAGAGGTTGTTTGGGGAAGCAGAATTAGAGGGGAAATAGAAGAAGGCGCCATGAGTAGTACTAATGAATTGGGAAATAAAATATTGAGTTTTGCTGCCAGTTTACTATTCATGAAACGTACGACTGATCTATGTACCGGATATTGGGGTTTTCGTGCAAGATCTCTAAAGAAATTGCCACTATCTGCGAAGGGTTTCAATCTTGAAGCAGAGCTGTTTAGTTCGGTTAATAAGTTTCAGATGGAGACAAATGAAATCCCAATAAACTACGCTAATAGAGAGGGTGTTTCCAATCTGAAATGGTATGTCGACGGCCCAAGGATATTCCTAACTTCTGTCAAGAAAAGATTCGAATATACTAAGAGACCCATTCATGATTTATTGTATGTTTCTTGTTTCACAATTCTAGTATTTTCAGTATTATGAGTTCTTGTCAAATTCGGCGAGTATGTCCCTTACTGCCGAAACCTGCTGCCACTGATGTAGGGAATGCCCGCTCAAAATGAGGATTTGTGCCTTGAAAAGTGTGATCATATAGTTGAAGAATGTAATTGATAGCCTGCTTCCTGGGAGGGGGATTCCAAGGATCCCAGAAGATAATAACAGAATCACAAGAAGATCGGAAAATAACATCAGTTTGTCTATACTAGGGAATGAGTAAACGGATTTGTATTGAAATCCAAACTCATTAATCAAAAGTCCGATATGAGAAAATCCGGCAATGAATCCAAGAACCATGGCAATGGGCAGTACTATGTGGAGCGTGAATTCAAGTGTCATCACCTTGCGGAAATTCCCGAATCTTCGATGGAAAATCATATCACGATTTCTCCAGAAGTGTCTGATCAAACCTTGTGCCCTTCTGACCTTCTGAATCTTTGAAGCTCTTCCATCGGGAGGAGCCACTTCATAGAATGTAATTTCTGGATCATATATCGCTCTGTATCCGGATCTGATTACTGAAACTGCCATCTGAGAATCATCTGCATTCGAATTCTCTACAAGTTTGTGATCCGAGATGGCATCTCTCCTGTAAGCAGAGCATTCGCCATGAAATATCGGAGTGGATGAGAACCTGGACTCGGCTATCCGCATCATTGAGAAGAAATCGCGATAGCTACCTTCCTCGGATGCCTTTCTATTTTGTCCGATGTTTAGTAAAATTTGCCTGCCGGTTACAGCCCCAATCGACTCATCACTAAATCGGTTGGCAATCATCAGAAGAGCCCCTTCTGCAAGTCTGCAGTCTACATCACTCATCATCAGTATTTGAGAATCTGCGTCGGCTTCGTCGAATGCCCGGTTTATACTGTATGATTTTCCCCTTCTACTATCTTCTTGGATAATTCGATACTTTTCTCCCTCTCTGAAATCTTTCTTCGAAAGCCATTTTCTTACTATTGGAATCGTTGAGTCAGAAGAAGCTGAATCAATAATAATCACGTCCAATAGGTGGTTAGGATATTCTTGATTCTCAACATCTTCCAGTTTTGCTTCTATCACCTTCTCTTCATTCCATGTTGGAAGTATGATTGAAATCTTTGGCAAACGTTCTTCGCTAATTTTTCCCACCCCTGGTAGGGTAGATTTTGACCATTTCTTTGAGAGGTGTACTGCTAAAATGAGTATTGAAATAATAAAAATTGACAAAGAAAGCTGTAAAATAGAAAATAATGTGAAAAGATTGACCGAGTAATCCCCAATAACAACGAGTGTCATTGTTCGACTGCTGAAGAGTAACCACTAAAACGGTTCGGTAACGGGAATTTGAATATGGGAAGAGAGGATGTTTTCTGCGTTATCGGAGCTGGCAGGATTGGTTTGCCAATTTCCATTAGTCTGACAAATCGGGGACAAAGAGTAGTTATTTTAGAAAGGGATGAGGAGCGGTGTAGAATGATAAATAATTCTGAAAGTCCTTTCTTCGAAAAGGGGATGCAAGAAGGAATTGAGCGAGCAATAAAAAATAATCATCTAACTGCAACTTCGGACTCTTCGCGAATTATGGAGTGTAATATTATCATTAGCGCCATAGGAACAGGTGTTTCAGAGGATGGAACTCCCGATATCAACGATATTGAATCCCTGGTATCACTGATCTCTCCTCACCTTAGTATTGGCGATTCATTAATCCTGAAGACGACTCTACCAATTGGTACGACAAGAAAGATTGCTGAGGATTTATCGGCAGCAAGCCAACTAGAACTGGACGAGGAACTCTTGGTAGCATTTAGCCCCGAAAGGATTGTTGAGGGGAGGGCAATGGAAGAATTGCGGAGATTACCAAAGATCATCGGGGGAATAGGGCCGAATTCAACTAAAAGAGTAAGTGAGATAATGAAAATCTTTGGTGGAGAAAATATAGTTGTTTCAAATTCCAGAACCGCCGAAATGTGCAAACTTCTAGATAATGCATACAGGATGACAAGATTCGGTTTTTCGGCCGATGTTGCTTCCGTAGCATGGAGAAATGGAATTGATGCATTTGAGGCAATTGAGGCGTCAAATCGTGATTATGAGAGAAACAACATTCCACTTCCCTCTGTAGGTGTTTCAGGATATTGTCTAACTAAGGATCCATATTATCTAGACGCAGGGGCTAAGGAACTCTGGATTTCGCGAGGTTTTCCGAGTACATGGATTAATGCTAGGCATGCTGCTGATTGGCAAATAAATGAAGCGATTGAGAGGATATCAGAGGAGCTACCTTCTGGGGGAGCCGAAAGTAAGATCGTAGTTGCTGGAGTTACATACAAAGAAGATGTTGATGACATACGGATGTCACACGGAGTAGAAATTGGGGAGAAGTTGATTGAAAGAGGATATCAGGTGAATTGGTGGGATCCAGTGACTTCGATGGATGAAATATTAGGTCTAACTGTGAGTGATGGTCCAGAGTGCCTCGCTGGATCCGATCTTCTAGTAATTACTGTTCCACATCTAGAGTTTGTAAAATGGTCAGAAACAGCGAAAGAATTGGAAACAATGAGAACTAAGATCATCTTTGATGGTTGGGGAGTATTCAATAATTTCGATAGGGATGGTGTGAGGTACATCGGAACCGGTAGAAATTGAGGTTGTAAGGTTGACTTTGTCTGATCTATTTTGGCGTATTTGGCACACATCTTCAGAACATCCGTTATCAAAAAATCCTCCAGAATTAAAGAGTAATGAGGAAGATAGCGAGAAGTCTGGGGTAGGAATCAGTGAAATTACTGCATTAATAATTTCCAGTCTTATTCTTCTTTCCTTGTGTCATTGGTGGACCTTGGAGGTAATTGAAGATGGCTCCGTATATGAAAATTCCAGATGGTCAAGGATTCCCGATGCATATGATACTGTCAGGGAAAGTGAGGGGGATTCGGTAATTTTCATTGGTTCATCGAGAATATATTCTGGAATTGACGGGAATTGTCTAGATGAAAAATCCAACTTTGATAGAAATCATTGGAATCTAGGAATAAGGGGCGATAAACCGTACCTTAGACTGATAGAAACAGAAATGCTGAAACAATCTGGATCAGAGATTGTGATTATCGAGGCTGGACCAAATACGTTTTCCACGGGAATTGGTGAAAGAGAACACAGGCTTAGATGGGAAATAATGTCTTTAAGTCATGAAATTGATTTGGATGCAGAATGGTACAATCTAGTAATAGAAGATGATAGGAAATACATCCTAGATAGTGATTTAGATAGGCTAATTTTTGTTTATGAAAACTATAATCTTGGAGTGGAGGAGTTAGGTTTCAGGGTAATCAATCTCGGTGAAAGTAGCATAGATTCGATCGATGGTCAAATGCCCGATCCCCACTCTAAAGAATGGTTATCGAATCTCAAACTACCGCCTATACAGCAGAATGCAAATCTAACTCAAGAGGAAATGGATAATTATATCCAATTACTAATGGAAAGTGATTTTTGGCGGCCTGAGGCGGGAAATCACACAAACAGAGTGGCGATTGAACATATTGTTGAGGAAATGGAATTACTGGGGACTGAGGTTATCCTCATTTCGCCACCGGTTCACCCTTCTTTTCTTAATGCGCTCCCCGAAGGACATTGGGACCAATACAATGAAACAATGGAGGAATTTGCTAAAGACAGGAATTTTATTGACTTGACTTGGGAAATTTGGGATGAGGAGAATTTTTCTGATCCTCAGCACTTATCTGAAACTGGGCGAGAAAATCTATGCAACTATTTGTCCCCCTTAATTGCGGATATTTTGGTGACATGAAGATGGCTTTCAATTTTATGAGCCCGGGTTACTACATTGTTTTCCTACCGATAGTGATTCTATTCGTCGAGATTTATAGGAGAGATTTGGATAAACAGATCAAAATTTTGCTATTGATGAGTTATTTGTTTTTCATCCTAGCATCTGGATGGCACTTGCTGCTCCTAATTATTTCAACTGTCGTTGACTGGAATGCAGGCAATAATATCCATAAAACCAGTGATGAAAATAAAAGAAAAAGATGGTTGATGCTAAGTATAGTAATTAACCTAGGAATTCTTGCTATTTTCAAATATCTAGATTTTGTAATCTCCACTTTGGGATGGGGCACGGCAAAATTAGGAATCGAGTCGGAAATAGGAGAAGTAGGCCTTCTACTACCTGTAGGAATTTCTTTTTATACGTTCCAAACGATGTCATACACCATCGATATTTATCGTAGAAAGGAAGTTCCAGCTAGGAATTTAAGCGAATTCGCGTGTTACGCCTCCTTCTTCCCTCAATTGGTTGCAGGTCCCATAGTAAGATTCTCTCAATTCAGGGATCAAGTTTCAGAACCATTGGGTTTTGGTAAAGTAAGTATTAAGATTGCAGTTACTCTAATAATATACGGCTTAGCGAAAAAAATGATATTTGCGGATAACTTTGCCTTTCATGTAGATTCCATATTTTCTGAAGAAGTTGGCCTAAGAAATCCAATTATAGTTTATTGGGGGACTTTACTATTCGGGTTACAGATTTATTGTGATTTCTCGGCATATACAGATATTGCAATTGGTTCCGCACTACTCATGGGAATAAAAATTCCTGAAAACTTTCGATCACCATACAAATCCGCGAGTCCTCAAGAGTTTTGGAGAAGATGGCACATCACACTTTCTACATGGCTAAGAGATTACTTGTACATATCACTGGGTGGAAATAGATACGGCGTTTCTAGAATGTTTCTTGCTTTGATGTGTACTATGTTATTGGGAGGTTTGTGGCATGGAGCATCTTGGAATTTTGTTTTCTGGGGACTTTTCCATGGACTCTTGTTGGTGATTCATCGTCACGGAAATGGTTTAGCAATTAACGACTATCTAAAGAGTAATTTTGCTAATTTCCACTGGATCTTATGCTGGTTATTGACGCAATGGGCGATATTCTTTGGGTGGCTAATTTTCAGAGTCGAAGATACGGCTATACTATTCAGGTCGGTGAAGTCATATGTCATTTATGATGTTGACATAAGTTTCTCAGAGAGTTTGAGCCTTTTACCAGGAAGAAACAATATAACTTTCATTTTATTGATAGTTTTTATTTTCGGAAACATATATTCCTCAAGAATAGACGGTTCACTAAAATATCATATGTCGAGAATTCCTGGAAAATATTGGGGTGCATTGATGGGCATTATTCTCACTTTTAGCCTGATTATGAGACCGATGGAAACTACAGAGTTTATTTATTTCAGATTTTGAGAGTGGTGATTAATGAAGATTATAATTACCGGGGTTCTTGGCCAAGATGGCATACTTTTGGCAAGAAATCTTTTGAAAAGAGGCGTGGAAGTTTTTGGCATTTGTAAGACGATTCCCGAGGATAAATTGGCAGACATTATTCGGGACTTAGATGGATTAAAATTGATTGAGGCAGATGTTTCTGAATATGGTGCGATTTTGTCAGCAGTAACTAATATTGAACCGGATGTGATCTTCAATTTTGCTGGGAAAACCTCAGTCGGATTAAGTTGGAAAAATCCCAGAGATTACATAAATGTGAACACTATTGGTTGCGTCAATTGTCTTGAAGCAATCAGGGAGAGTAACTTGGAGTGTAAGTTTTTCCAGGCTGGATCGGCTCAGCAATTTGGAGGAACCAGAACACACCCTCTTTCGGAAAAGGATAGTTTTTTTCCTGAAAATCCATATGCGGTATCAAAGGTACTAGCTCATGAAATTACTTGTCACTACAGAGAACACCTGGGAGTTCATGCAACGAATGTAATTCTCTTTGCTCATGAAAGCAGTTTGAGAAGTACTGCATTTCTATCTAAAAAAATATCACTGGGGGTTGCTGAAATAGCGATTGGAACTAGGGATAGAATTAGTGTGGGCAACATGAGTGTTATCAGAGACTGGGGATATGCTCCAGACTACGTTAACTTCATGGCGGATTTGATTTTATTAGACAGGGGGAGAGATATTGTCTTGGCCACTGGCAGGGGGCATTCGGTCGGAGACATGATTGAGTTTGCTTTTGCTGGCGCCGGAATTAAATTGACTTGGGAAGGAGAGGGTAAATCCAGAATTGGTGTCGATCAAAATGGAATAGTCAGAGTTGATGTTGATTCTGAATTCTACAGGTCGGATGACCAGCCATATCTGGTTGGAAATCCAACTAAAGCGTCAGAGTTAATAGAATGGAGTCCTTCAATGGATTTACAAGAAATGATGAAATTACTAGTCGAGTTAGAAATACAGAAAATCGAACAATAGGGGGCAAATTTGTGAAAACTGCATTAATTACGGGAATTACTGGAATGGTGGGCTCTCATCTGGCTGACTACATACTAGAAAATTCTGATTGGAACATTATTGGGATGGCCAGATGGAGAAGTCCGATTGATAATATCGAACACCTGGTTGATAGAATTAACGAGGGAGACCGGATAAGACTTAGTTATGGAGATTTAAATGACATAGTCTCACTCCAGAATGTCCTCAAGAGTAGCGAACCGGACTATATTTTCCATCTTGCTGCGCAGAGTTTCCCAAAAACTAGTTTTGAATCGCCGATAGAGACATATTCAACAAATATTATTGGAACTGCTAATCTACTGGAAGCAGCTAGGTTGCTGAAGTCTGATCCTTGGATACATATTTGTTCCTCATCAGAAGTATTTGGGAGAGTGCCGAAGGAAAAGCTTCCAATTAACGAAGAATGCCAGTTTCATCCTGCTTCCCCATATGCAATTTCAAAAATTGGTACGGATTTGATTGCTAGATTTCATGCTGATGCATATGGGCAGAAGGTGATTTCTACGAGAATGTTTACCCATACGGGACCTCGTAGGGGAGATGTGTTTGCCGAGTCTTCATTCGCAAAGCAGATTGCGATGATAGAAGCGGGACTGATGGAGCCCGTGATCAAAGTAGGAAATCTAGATTCACTAAGGACCTTTGCAGACGTTAGAGATGCGGTTAGGGCATACTTCATGTTATTGACCGAAAGCCCAATTTCAGGGGAATATTACAATATCGGAGGAGAACACGTTGCAAGAATCGGTGAGATGCTAGACTATCTTATTTCTCAATCCACAATGGATAATATTACTATCAAGATTGATGAATCGCGTTTACGACCAATAGATGCTGATTTACAGGTCCCGGATACTACTAAATTTACAGAGCATACTTCTTGGTCTCCTGAAATACCTTTTGAGAAGACCATGCAAGATTTACTAGATTATTGGAGAGATCGGATTTCTAGGGGAACCTCAGCCTTACAGAGATGATTAATTGAAAATTCTTCATGTTTCCCCGATTACTCCTTCCAAAGGAGGATATAGTAGAGGGCACATCGATTTATCCATACTTTTAGATAAGTTTGGAATCGAATCTGCTTTCGTAATTCCAGAGACAGACGATATCGAAGATTACATGGGAGAGATAGGGATTCAATTTTATGGAATCGCAACTTCATCTCTTCCAGGAATAGGAACAATATCTTTTGAAAGGGGATTAAGAAAAAAATTGAAAGGAATTATCGAGGATTTTAGACCTGACATAATTATTTCTGAGACAGTAGGATTGGGGCCCACAGTAAGTTCAATCGGGCAAAAATCAAATCAAATACGTTTACTTCACTGGGAAAAGAGTCCGCCAACTGAAAATTCCGTACTGGGTAAATTGCAGATGTTTCACTGGTATAGAACTTGGAAGAAATTTGGAATGAAGGCGGACGCAGCGATGTTTCAATCGAAGCCTCATATGGAATATGCGCGGAAAATTACTGGGGTTGCCCCCGAAGAGTCAATAATTATGGAAAATGGTGTTGATGTGGACCTATTTCAAAGTAAAGAGGAGATAGAGAAAGTCCCAAACAAGATTTGCTATATCGGCACTGTAAGCAAAGTTAGAGGCATTCCAGACATTATTGCAGCCGGAGAAATACTCCATAGAGAAGGGGTTAATTTCGAGATAAACATCTTCGGAAATGGAAATCTCAAGGAGAATTGCAAAAGACTAGCAAAGACGAGGGATTGGTTAGTTGTTCATGATTTCCTAGAGGAGGATGATCTTGTCAGACATCTGTCAGAATCTGCAATAGGCATAGTCCCCCATCCTGATTTGCCTGCATGGAGAATATGTAGCGCGTTAAAATTGAGAGAATATGCTGCAATGGGGATGATGGTGGTTGCTAGAGGGTTGCCGGTTCATACTGAATTCTCAGAGCAAAGGTGGATGGTGATTAGAGAGGATGGAGTTGGTAAATCAAGCTTAGCCGAGGGGATTAAAGCCGCATTATCGGTATCGTTGGAAACACGCGTAGATGTATCAAACGAAGCAAGAGACTACGCAGAGAGGTATTTCACTTATGAATATCAGACCAGAGTCCTTATTGAATGGATAACGAGAGAGCCGATGCATATGGGTCAAAATCAGTAAATTTGTTCCATTAGTGAACAGATTATATGGCCGTAAGTAATGTGAAGTTGCTGGATTATTCCTGTTCGACTGGAAGTCGCCATAATGGGGATGTCAGCTATTTCTGCAAGTTCCCCTCCTGAATGACCAGTCAAAGAAATGACGGTGATTCCTAACTCTCTAGCCGAAATTGCTGCATTTTTCACATTTCTAGAGCTGCCAGATGTACTTATACAAAATATTACATCTCCAGATTTGCCAATTGCTTCAACCTGTCTGGAAAAAATATTCTCGAACGAGTAATCATTTGATATTGCAGTAATTATTGAGGTATCTACAGTCAAGGAAACTGCACTTATTGGGTTTCTTTCTTTTTCGAATCTAGAGACTAATTCCGCAGCTAGATGCTGCGAGTCTGCGGCGGATCCACCATTTCCGCAAAACATAATTTTTCCACCGGATTTGATTGACTCGACGCAGGTTTGAGATGCCGAAACTAATTTTTCCTCTAATTCAGAGTTTTCTAGTGATTGCAGCATAGCACTAGAGCTCTCTGACAGATATTCCCTTATGGCTGCCAAATCCATTACTCTCTCCTCCATGATTTAACCCCGCTGCTTGAGAAATTAACGATTCTTACATCGAAGAAATTCTCCGACATTTTTTCTAAGAAGGTCAGTCTTTTAGCAAATTCTACTGAAAATAAGATGAAGCCCCCTCCACCGGCACCGCTAACCTTGGCAGATGTAGCTCCGGATTCTAGTGCTGTTCGAATTATCTCATCGATCTGTGGGTTTGAAACGAACCTGGAGCTATTCTTTTTCGCGAGCCATGACCTGTTTAGGGAAGAAATCATAGAATCTACGTCCCTGTCGGCAAGTGATTTACGCATTATTTTTGCTTCTTGCTTTATTCTGTGTAAATAATCATGGTAGTTGCTATCGGGATCCAAGGCTGCACGTTCTTGTTCGTCTATAACTGCAGATGAGTCTCTGGACTTGCCAGTGAATAAAAGTACGAATCTAGTTTCTAATTCTGAGATGAAGTCCTCATCGACATTGAGACTTTCTAAATCGACTGAGTTATCGGTGTTGAAAGAAATATGATTGAATCCCCCAAATACTGCGGAGTATTGGTCCTGTTTTCCTCCATTAAATCCGCACTCCAGTCGCTCAATTTGATATGCCTTCTCGGCAATTTCATGATTTGATAACTCAATTCCCATGTATTTTGATAGTGCTGAAATAAGGGTTACGCATAATGTCGAAGACGTCCCTAACCCGGATCCTACTGGTGAGTCAGAAAAGGACTCTATCCTTATGGCCGGAAATTCCCCAACCAAAGAACAAATGTGATTATATGATGCAGAGAAAAGCGGTGCATCTCTTAATTCAAGAGTTCCAGGAGGATGAGATTCAGAAATCCCATTATCGTGTGAAATTATCTTCACTTGTTCAGATTTACTGGGGCGGATTCGAGTGTGTACGTAGAAACCAATCGTTGCATTAACAACTTCACCACCAAAGATATTAGAATAATGAGATAGGTCAGTCCCACCCCCTGCAAGTCCCACTCTAAGGGGCGCCTTGGACCATACCTCTACCATAGGCTACCATTCTCACATATGTGTAATCATTCAAAACTTGAATATGCTTTGCAGTAATAATTGGTTAAAAAATGATTTGCCTTTTATTCTATGGAGGGAAATTATAACTTAACCTTCGCTAACAAGCCCATGAAAGGACTTAGGGTGTCCCAGGCTAGGAGATTGTTCAATCGTCCGTTAGCGGATATTCTATATTTTACTAGATTCATGATATTGAAAAAATTGAGGGGTTTTTACTCAATAATTTTTCAACGGACTGAGAATAATCCAGGGATGATTCATCTTCCGGAAAAACCGATATTTGAGTCCGATGATATGGGATACCTTGGGGAGCAGATATATTCTGAGGGGAAGATCGTAATTTTCGACTCTGAGGTAAAAATTGGCTGGCCCCCAAATTGGGATTATGTTAATGGTGATGATTGGCCTAAAGAAAAATCGAGTTGGAATATGAAATATTACGGGGATGGAATAAAATCCGATATAAAAGATACATGGGAGATTCATCGAATGCAGTGGCTCCCTTCAGTTGCTTACAAGGCTCGACAGGAAATGGATGAGGATTTAGCAAACGAGGTACTTGACGTGATTATCTCCTATTTCGAAATGCATCGAATCGGAAAATCAGTTGCATGGATGGAAGGAATAGAGGTTTCTCTACGTAGTATTTCCATTATAGAGGCATTGACCCATGTGAAGGATACAGTCTCGGATTATAGTAAAATTACAGAAATATGCTCATGGCTATCTCGTAGTGCTTATTGGATTGAAGCAAATCTATCCACGAAATGGCGTGTGAATAACAACCACCTTCTTCTGGAGCTAGTTGGGCTCGGTGTTATTTCGAGAGTTATCCCTGAGCACCCAAGATCGCAGAAATGGAGAGAAAAGTCGGAAAGAATGCTCAGTAGAGAGATTGTTGGACAGACGATCTCAGGGAGAAATTGGGAACCTACTACTGCGTATCATAGGTTTGTTACTGAAGCAATGTTAGTCCTTCACCACTATAGGTTTGGAGAAAAAAATACTGATAAAAATGATATTATTTTTTCTACAACCAATGAGCTTTTTGTGACTCTTAATGAACTTTCAGATAAAGAAAATAAAATGTCATTGATAGGAGACGACGATGCGGGAATGGTAATCCCAATGTCTTCGATTAGACTTGATGTAGAAGATAATTCCAGAGTTCTATCTCTTGGGAAAAAACTTGGTTTTGAAGTTAGGAATATTGCCAGAGGAGAAAAAATTTGGAAGAAACATGGAACTGGAATTATTCGAAATGATAACTCAATATGCTATTTATCTTCTGGAGCACCCCAAGGAAAAATGAGGCAAGCCAGTCACAGACATCTGGATATGCTATCAATTGCAATGAGGTATAAAGGAGAATCGTTGATTCTAGATGGAGGCACTGGAAGATACTTTGGAGATGATGAGTTAAGAAATCGGTTTAGATCAGAAACATCACATTCCGGAATATATTCTGCTTCGAATCAATGGGCCAAAATAGCGGATCTTTTCGAGATTACTAAACCTCCATTTGGTCGAATTGAAGTTTTGTCGAATAACTCAATCCGAATGAGGGTACAGGATAGAAAACTAGGATATGCATCTAGAACTGTGAATTATGAGAATGACCAATATGTCGTTTCCGACCAACTATCAATTGAAGATCCAAGAGTGCGGTTCCTATTGAAGAAGTTGGGGCAATGTGAAGAAGATAGTGGAACATGGAGGATGGTTTTCGATGATTGGGAAATTCAACATCGTCCTCTACCAAGAGTAATCGAAATCGAAGAACATGATGGTGAAGAAGTGCCGATTTACTCTCCGGGATATGGAAGGTTTGAGAAGTGCTATTCAATAGATTTCGAACATGAAAAAGGTTCCCGAGTTGAGACAGTGTTTATTTTCAATGAACCATAAAATCTTGATATAAAAGTTCCAAGTTAGAAATATAATTAGTTATGTCGAACGACTCAGAAGATAGTCTTGCATTAATTGATAATTCTCTTAGAAGATTTCTATCTGAAAATAGAACGTTCAAGGAATTAGAAATTTCATCGGAATCTCCTGGTTTTACTATAATCCCATTCTCCATGTGCTTAACCACTTCGGGAATCCCGCCAACTGGGGTGACTATGGGAACTAGACCTAGAGACATTGCTTCAATTAATGCCATTGGTAGTCCTTCATTATATGAAGGTAGTAAGAAGACGTGTGCTTTTTTCCTAATCTTCAATAAATCCCGATCCGAAAGCCATCCATGAACCTCTATGATTGGTTCTAAATTCATCGATGTAATCAATTTCTTCACTTCCTCATTTTCTCCATCTCCAGTTAAAGAGTAGTGAATATTCTTTTTTATTTCGTTATTTAATGAATCTATTGCTCTTATACAATCGTATGTCCCCTTTCTCGCCCCCATCCTACCATTAGTGACAATTCCTAGTAGTTCTGTTTCATGCGATTTTTGACTGGGAGGAACGAGTTTTCTCGTGTCAACTGGATTTGTTAACACTATGATTTTCTCTTCTAGGATGTCGCAGTGTTCAACGAAAAAAGATTTCCAAGAGTGGGAGAGAGCAATGACTATTTTGGCTTTTTTCAGAAATCGTCGAATCATTAGTTTTCGAATTCTACCACATTCATTTAGATAAAATTCTCTAAATTCGGCACCATGAGAATGTAAGATCACAGGTTTTCTAAAGAATCGTGAAATCAGTGAAAGAGGAATTTTCCTCCAAGTACTTCCTCTAGATGCAAAGTGGATATGAACTAAATGGGGCCTATGCCTAATTATTTTGAAGGGCAAAATAATCCAAGAAAATAATCCTGAGAATATCTTGAGTACCCTATTGCCATCGTATGTAGTGGACAGGTGGCTGATTTCAATTTTGTCTGAGACATTAGAGAGAATTAGTTTTTCTACAGAAGAGACGCCCCCTCTTACCCCAATATCCGGCCCTATTTGCAGGACTTTGAGACAGGATGTGTCCTTCATGGACGTGGGCAATAGTGCATCCGTATTATGTTGAGTGTAGTAGGATATATGACTGGATGATAATGCCGAAAAAAACAGGTTACCCAATGGATTCTGGTTTTGAGAGAAATAGCTTGTATCTAATTGGTTCTCAATTATTCATACTCATAGCAAGCCTACTTAGTCAAGTAATTCTGACTAGGAACCTTCTAACTAGTGAATATGGGATTATTGTAATCATAATTGACATAGGGATGACTTTGTCATTATTGATTGACTTCGGGATGCCAACTTGGTTGGGAAGGGAATGGGATGGATCAAAGAATTCTGTCTCTGGATTGATTGGAAGGGTGTTGGCTGCTGAAACAAAGATACTTATTTTCCTCTCTGTAATAACCCTCACATTCCTCCATTTAATGGGGGAAATTTTTTCTTTTGCCCTTATCATCCTGTCTTGTTTTGTGTTAATGATTGCTGAACCACTAAGACTTGGTTTGAGGCTTGTAGACAAAACTCAGTTTGAGGCAATTTCTAGATCTTTGGAGAGAATTTTGATTGTTTCGTGTTACTTTTGGCTAGAATCTATTGGGAAGCTGGATATTCCGAACATCGGCAAAGTCTTGTTCTTTTGTTCAATAGTGACGCTGCTAATTACTGCATTCTTCTACAAGAGGAGTGTGCTATCTAGATTCGAGTATCGAAAAATCGAAATTGGTTTCTTTGAAATCCTAAAGTTCTCAATTCCATTTTCTTTGGCTCTGGCTATTTATCCATTGATTGGAAGAACCGACAAGTTAGTTTTAGCCTATTTTTCTGGTACAGAAAGTGTCGGAATTTACAATATTGGTTGGATAGTTATCTCAGTTGGACTAATGGTTACCTCAAAATTAAGACAAGCTATTTTGCCCTCACTGGCTGAAGGAAAATCTTTGAACCAAAAAATAGAAGCGATTATGAAGGCCAGGCCATTGATAAATAGCCTTGTAATAATTGGAATACCTTGTTGTTTAATCGCTTCATACGTACTATTGGAAATAGTATTCCCTCCAGAGTATTTGCAATATGAAAATAACAGACAAATTGGTGGCTTCAATCTGATTTTGATGATGTTACCTCTTTGGGTATGGAGTATGTTCTCTGTCGGTGTTTTGGAGGCTACTAAATTCCACGATAATAAATGGGCTTTTCTTTCCTCACTGGGAATAGGTTTGTTCGCAAATGTATCTATTTGCTTTGTATTAATTCCAAGCCTAGGGATTGTAGGGGCGGTATTGGGTTCAATTTTATCACAGTTTGCAATTTATATCAGCGTGTGTTTGATGAATGAATTCAATCGAATGGAAGCAAAATCATTCATTTTTGAGTTAGTTGCCGGAATAATGGTAACATCATCGTGCATAATTTTAGCATTAACAAATTCTCTAAATTTTAATCTAACTTGGAATTTATTGATTGGAGTAACGGGAATTTCTGGAGGGTTATTGCTGATTTCAATAGATATTTACATATCACTAAAATCAAAGAATAGGGAGTCTTTTACTTAGTCTGTCGAGACTGTGCTATCCCATGATAATGCTGGGTTCAGCAATTCCAAATCATTAGGGTCAACCCAGAGCCTACAGGCACCGGGAACCTCTCCTACTACTACGAAATTGGAGAATATTTCCGGATCTAAGCCAACTCTAATGAGATCGTTATCGTCAAAATCCGCAGTCTCTAGGAATGCTGAATAATATATTCCGGAACCATTGAACTGCTCGGTTAGATACGTATCGAAAAGTTCGACTTCGTCGCCCAATCTGATAAAGTAATACCAACTTTCATAATCCGACATCGAAATCATTGAGTGAGAGTGTAGGATAAGATTTACTTCCCCGGAGTGATGCTCCATGAGGCCAACTATCCCGCTTTCTTCTGTCATTTCCCAACAATCAACAGTTTTTTCCGGAAGCATTAGAGTTCTGGTGGTATAGCTAGAATGGGCTACTGCTGATAGCGAACCGGCCACCAATGAAAGAACTACAAAAAAGACAAAACTGTAACTATTTACGAATTTATTTTTCCTAGCCACTTTCTCTGAACGAGATAGAAAGAAGATAATGAAAGAAGCAAGTGGGACTACGCTGAATGATAGTAGCCTAGGTAGGATTCGGGCTGTCCCCATTCTGAAGTCGGCATAATACATCACAGGAGAAACTAACAAGCAACCCAAGACGATTGAGAAATTAGAGAAAAATGTAGATCCGCCCCAAACTTCTTTTTCTCTTATTCCAGTCTTCTTCTCATAGTAATGCGAAATGAGGCTGACCATTAATATGGGAATTAATAGCCAGAATCCCAATCTTTCAGAAAATGAATCTGGGAATTGCCTCAAGAAGCTTACCTTTGAAACAGTTAGATTCCAAGAGACGAAGCAGACACCTAGCCAAAGTGCGCCTAACCTAGCTAGTTTGGATTGCTCTGTGCGAAGAAAGGACTCTGCAAGAAGGATACCTCCCAGAATTACAGAAGATTGCAAGTGAGTTGCTGATATTAGTGTGATAGCCAGAAAGTATCTGACATTTCCTTTTATCCCTGAATGATTCATATGAGTCACAATTGCAACCAATAGTAAGCCCAACATCTGAGCCGAATATTGCAACGGGCTCCACCAAGAGACCATCAAGAAACAGATGAAAATTAGTGACGGGATACCCCACTTAATTGAGTATTCATCGAATCTAATACTCGCTGAAACAATCGTAATCCATGCAATACTCATCAAAAACCCCAATAATGACGCAATGAGGGCTGAATTACCAGGCAATATTCTGTTCATTACATCTAGAGGAATCAAAACGAGCATCTTGGATAAGTACCCTTCAGTGCCATCATTGCCGTATTCCCCGTAGCGTTCAGAGATTTGTAAGAACCACCACCCATCTGCCTCAATTGGAGTAGCTTCTGCAAATTGCGGACTTAGTAGAATAAGAATGAAAATCAGATTTGCAGCCACTACAAAACCAAACTTATCCATCTTTGAATAGAATCCAGACATAGTGAGACAGATTACCGAGAACGCAAGGAACATAGGGATGAGTGGAGTCCATAGAAAACGGCTTGCAAATGCTGTTGGGATTGACTCGCTTTGATCCGCTGGAGATAGGAAATATAGTAAAAAAACTATTACTGACGACAGGGAACCTACTTTGAAGAGTAGGTTAGAATCCAAGATTTTATTGATTATAGATCTCATACTTTCCATACCCCAACTCTCTCAGTCTGTTTTCCAATATAACTACAATCGCGATAATATTTGAGAAAATGATCGAAATGAAGACTGAATTAGGAATTCCATTACCAGGAAACAATGGATATCTATCTTCCCGATCAATAACTCCATCCGAGTCTTGATCATGGATACAAGCAGTGGATGATTTGGCCCCATTGGTTAAGGTAATCCCCCCGTTGGAACAATGTATAGGTTCACTAGAACCAGTCGTCGGAACAAAGTGGTCTATCGGTGATAGAATGCAAGATTCAGCCCCTGCATTTGGTTGGAATGTCCCGATTGGACAAGGTATCGGGATTATTGCGCCGGATTCTGAATAGAATCCTGGAGGATTTTCATTACATGCATCTATTGACTCTAATTGCCAATCTTCGGAATGTGTACCCGGGGGGCAAGGAGACGGGGAAGAGGCCCCTGACCCGGAGAAATATCCGGGAGGAGAAAATAAGCAACGGTCTCCAAACCACAATTCGACGGAATTTCGATATGATCCATTTCCACAAACTGAATATGTAGAGGAGCCTTGCTCAGGAACAAATGATCCATCGGGGGGTATTACACAATTCCTTTGCCCGGACTCTGGCTGGTAAGTTCCCGGTTGGCAGGGCAGGGGCTCTGAGCTCCCCGCAACGGAGTAGTGGCCGGGTTGCACAGGAGCGCACACCGAATTGTCGCTAGCTCCGGTCTGGTTTGAGAATGTCCCCGGGGGGCAGGGGTAACATGATTTTGCCCCCATATGCCACATATATTCTCCGGACTGGCATTCTTTCTCGAACGATGAGCCATTGAAATCGACATAGTGCCCTGGAGTAGCTGGAATGCATCCATCACCCCCAATTTCCGGTTGAAAAGACCCTAGCCAGCAGTATGAGGGGTAAGATCGATTTCCAGGCGAGTATTGTCCCGCTGGAGTCTGTTTTTGATGGGTTGATCCTTGTCCAGAAGAGTAGAAACCTGGATCTGTTTCCAGGCAGGATTCCTGCCCGGACTCTGGCTGGTAAGTTCCCGGTTGGCAGGGCAGGGGCTCTGAGCTCCCCGCAACGG
>MDTG01000914.1_pt1 | contig 17984 bp, 17 predicted proteins | sample 811421 | NCBI WGS metagenome assembly MDTG01 (sample SAMN05326645, study PRJNA326480) | marine metagenome | isolation source: seawater | place: Pacific Ocean: South East | collected 2011 | reverse complement strand
GTCTGCTGAGTGCAAGCATACCAATAATCAACCCAAAAAATAAAATTTCTTTATTGGAAATTTTAAAACTTTTTTCACTAAATTTAAAAAATTTATAAAGCATAATACTTAAAAAAAATAAAATATAGGGCTCGCCTCTAATCATGGAAATAGTTCTGTAATTTACAGCAAGGAGAGAGACTAGCAATAAATATTCTAAGTTCAAAAAATATTTAGATTTTAAAAATTTTTTTAATGTGAAAAGGTTTATACATATTGTTAGTAGATAAATAAAAGACTGAATAATTTGTGTAAATTTTCCATAAAAATATCTACAATCATTTAAATAGTCTATTGAAACTGTATAGTTTCTACACAACACCTGACCAATAGATGGGGTTAGGTATCCTAATGGTGGATTAAAAAATTCTCTTGTTTGACTTTCGTCTGGTATGTTTATAGATCTAGGTAAATATCTCGAAAAACTATCAACATAATTATAATGAGCCTCTGCATCGTATCCATCAAATGGGTCGTAAAAAATAATATTAAACACCAAAGCAAAAAAGACTGCTGTCAAGACAACTATCGAAAAAGCTTTATAAATCATTAAGAATAACCTTTTTTATTTTTGTATAATTTAAATATCATAATGAAAAATCAATTAACTGTTATAGTACCATTTTTTAACGAAGAAAGATTTCTAAAAAGTTCAGTGACAAGACTTGTAAATTTAAAAATTTGCCAAGAAATTATTATGGTTGACGACAAGTCTACCGATAAAAGTTTAGAAATTGGAAAAGAACTCGAAAGTAGTTTTAGTAATATAAAGCTACTTACAAAACACAAAAACGAAGGAAAAGGTAGTTGTATCTTAGAAGCTAAAAAACATCTTAATACTTCGCATGTAATTTTTCACGATGCAGACATGGAATACGATCCAAATGATATAACTAAACTATTTGATAAAACATCAGAATATCCTGATGCTATTATTTTAGGTTCCAGAACTTTAAACATGGCATTGATTAAGAATAGAAGTACTTCATTAGCATTCGTGAACAAACTATTATGTAAATTATTTAATTTATTAAATAATAAAAATATATCTGATATTGCAAGTGGATACATTCTAATGCCATCAAAGTTTTTATTAAACAATATTAATGAAGAGAAGGGGTTTGGAATAGAGGTTGAAATCTTAACAAAGGCGGTAACAAATGGCCTAGAAATTTATGAGCTACCTATTAATTACAATGGAAGAAAATATTCTCAAGGTAAGAAAATTAAAATCAAAGATGGAGTTAATATTCTCTCTAAGATAATTTATTATTCAAAATTTAGTAAAAAATAATTTTTATTTTTAAATTAATTTACTTTAAATATTAAATCTCTCCCATAAAGCTTTGATGTCATTTTTAGAGATTTTAAATTTATATTTTTGTTATTACTTACAATCTTGTAATTTAAATTATTTAAAATATTATAAATTTTATCAAGTTCTTCCAATTTTAATAGGCCTTTATTAATTTCAATTAGCATTATGGGTTTGTATTGATTAATAATTTGCTCTAAAGATGATAAAACTTCAAACTCATTTCCATCTACATCGATTTTTATGGCAAGATTATCAAAATTTTCTGTAGTAATATTTTTTAAATCAAATTGTGTTGCTTTTTTAAAATTTCCTGGCATTCCATTATATCTATTATTGATTCTGTCCTTTTTAAGATTCAGGGGGTAGTGGCTTGAACTTTTTTTATCTAACGATTCGCCAACATAATTTAAAAAAGGAAATACTGTAAAAGAAAGTTTATTTTCTTCAATATTTTTTTTTAATCTTTTAAAATTGTCGATATCTGGTTCGACACAAAGAATTTTTTTTATATTTTTATTATTTACTTTAGAACGTATTGAAAAAGTACCAATATTTGCTCCTATGTCTACTAATAAAGTATTTTCCAATATTAAATTATTAAACTCTTTTAGCTTTTTGTTTTGAAAGCCACCGGTCAAAAAAACTGATAAGCCTACTATGTCGTTAATGTTTACTTTCCAATTTATGTTTTTTCTTTTAATTTGAACTTCATCATCTATTCTGCATAATTTAAAGAATAAATAAAGAATTCTTGCTAATAAAATTTTTGATCTTAATTTTAAAGTGTGGAATGTAAAATCATTTTTCATTTTAATTAGTCTAACATTCATGTCTTATGTAAATTATATTTTATAGTTATCTTTAGAAACGACTCGTTTAATATTAAGTAGTGCAAATAATTAAAGCTTTAAGACCCCCTCAAATGCTTAAGAATCTTTTAATTTTTGCACCAATAATCTCTTTGGGTAATTATCAAATATCGGAATTTATCACTTTATTAAAAATTTTTTTTGGGTTTTCTTGTGTTGTCTTTTCAACTTACATATTAAATGACCTAATTGATATTGAATCAGACAAACTTCACCCTGTAAAAAAGTTTAGACCTGTTGCAAGTGGTGTGATGCCTTTATCCAAGTGGACAATAATTTCATCTATTCTTTTTTTAATTGGAATACTTTGGCTGTATATAGTTGATTTAACAGCTTTAGTTGTTGCTCTAATATATTGCTCAGTATCAATTTCATACTCTCTTAAATTAAAATACTTTAAATTTGTAGATATTTTATCTATTTCATTTCTTTTTATTTTAAGAATTTGTATAGGTGCGTTTCCATTATCTATACCTTTATCAACTCACCTAATTACATTTGTATTTTTTAGTAGTCTAGGTATAGTTGCTGGAAAAAAATATTCTATTCTAAATAGTGAAAAAATTGAGGGTTTAAAAGTTAAAAAATTTTTAGAAAACTCATATAAACCTGAAGAATTATTAACTATTGTAAAATTAAGTTTTATTACTTCGTTAACAACATACATTATTTGGATACTATTTGTTAAAATTGAATTAATAGATTATTTTAGAATTTCATCTTTATTTCTATCCTTTATTTGTTTGTTAATTTTTAAATATTTTTTTTATATAAACACCAAAAAATCTTCTACGGAAGATATTTTTAATTTTATAAAAAGTAAATCAATTTTATTTTTAATTGTTTTATTATTTACAACTTCCTCAATATATGGTTTGCTATGAGTAAACTTATTCACTCTTGGGGCAACTCTTCAAATAAGTACATAGAAGCAAAAGAAGATTTAAACATCAATGACTTGGTTCTTACTTATGGAAATTTAAATTCATATGGGGATGCTGGAATTCCTTTGGGTAAATATGGTTATAAGAGTACAAACCATAAACTAGACCCCGGTTTTTATTCATCATCTATAACAATCGAGGATTTTGTGCATGAAAATAATAAAATACTTTACGGAATACCTGGAAAAAGTAATGTGACACTTGGTGGGGCTGTAGCTTCAGATGTTCATGGAAAAGATAGTTATTGGGCAGGGAATTTCAATAACAATTTAGAATCAATTCAAATTCAATTGTCAAATAAAGACATCTTAGTCTGTGATGCAAAAGTCAATTCAGAAATATTTTATTCAACAATTGCAGGATATGGACTAACAGGCTCAATATTGGGTATAAAATTTAAGGAAAATAATACTCCTTACTCTAATTATTTTTTAAGCCAAACGAAAAAAGGAACTGGTATTGAAACCTTAATGAAATGTTTCACTGAAGAAAAAGATACATACACTGTAGCTTGGATTGATTTACTAGGAAATAAAAGTAATTGGATACTTGAGACTTCGACGATTATAAGACCTGGAAATAATTTAGATAAAATAATACAAAAATCGAATACAAAAGAACTGAACTTTTCTTTGGGTTTTATTGGCAATAATACTTTTAATACAATGAGGTTAATTAATAACACTTATTTTAATTTAAAAAAAGAAAATGAAAAAATAAAAAACTTCTCCGATATTTTTTACCCTATTGGTTTTATAAATAACTCAAAAAATATTGCAAATAAAAGACAGATTGTGCAGATTCAGTTTTCACTACCCAAAAAATATGAAATTCATTTGGTCGAGCTTATAAATTTACTTATTTATAAGCAAAAGCCTATTTTGTGTAGCTTAAAACGATTAAGTAAAAGTAGTAATAATTTTAATTTGTCATTTACTCAAAATGGATGGACAGTTGCTGTGGATTTTCCAAAAAAATATTTTAATTTCAATTCTATTAGACATTTTTATAAGAAGCTTATTGAATTTGAGGGGAAAATATATCTAGCAAAAGACTCTACCATGAATGAATCTGAATTTAAGTCTATGTATTCAAATTTTGATAAATGGGAAAAAATAGTTAAAAAAATTGACCCAGATAATATATTCCAATCAGAACTATCAAATAGGCTTGGTCTAAAAAAATGGTAAAGAATGATATTGTAATTATTGGCGGATCCTCTGAGATAGCTATTGAGTTACAAAAAATATGTTTAAATAAAAAATTAAAATTCATTGTTTTTACAAGAAATATAGATTCCATTAATAATAAAAATATAAAGATTTTTAATTACTTAAACGATTCTGATGAGATCATTAAAAATATTAAGACACTTTCAAATGTTATTATTATCTTTTTTAATGGTGCTCTTTATGAAAATAGGCCAAAAAAGTATCCATCTAAAATTGAAAAAAAGAATACAAAGTTAATCAATTACGAAATTCCAATTAACCTTACAAAAAAAATAAATAACGATCTTCAAAATATTGATAAATTTGTTTATATATCAAGTATGGCAGCAGTAAAATTTAGAAATAAAAACTACATTTACGGAAGATATAAAAAACAATTAGAAAATGATATTAAAAATCTAGATTTACCTTCTTATCTAATAATAAGGTTTGGTAAAGTATTCACAAAAATGTCCGACGGTCATAAAACGCCACCCTTTACCCTGACTGCCACTGAAGCAGCTAATAGTTTATTTTCTAAATTAAATAAAACTGGTATCAAATATGGCAACATTGGTCTTTTTGTTATTTCAATAGTAATTAAATTTACACCAAAAAAAATAATTGACTTTTTAAAAATCTAAAATATCACCAATTTTGTGTTGATTTTATTGAAAGACAGAAAGTATATTCATAAATAAATAATCAATATTTTCAAATATTTTTGTAATACTAATGTCAATCGACGGATTGCAACAATGCTCTATTCGAAAAAGAAATGGATATAAAACTAAAAAATATTTAAATTTAGATTTAATAATGTTTTTTTCACTTAATATATACAAAGTAAAGAAACATACTGACATTATATAAATCCACCTACCCCAGTCATATGCAATTAAAAATAATGGTATAAAAGAAACGCCTACAAAAAAATAATATTTCAAATTTAAATATGTATTTTTGTCAAAAACTAAAGGAAAAGTAGAAAATAAAAACAATACTATATAAAAATAAGAAGCCTGTCTATTCTCATTTATTATGTAATTTTGAGTTATTAAGTATGCCGCATTCAAGTCCCAAACTAAGAAATCGAATGATCCATAGCTACATAGATTTGAAAGATTTAACATCTCCAACTCAGCGCACATTAAGTCTCTTTTTAAATAAAGTTGCTGTTCATTATTTGAAAAAAGAAAATAAAATATAAAATTGATAGACGTTGGAATTAAATATAGCAAGTAATCTGTTACAGATTTTGAATTTTTAAACTTGTACAAAATTAACAATATTGTGGTTAAGAAAAATAAATTTACCGAATGCGAAAATATACCAATTGTATAAAAAAATGAGCTAAGAAAAATATATCTTTTTTTGTCTTTATTCCTCATTGAGTTAATTAGTAAAAATAAGGATAATATTCCTAAAATCTCTTTTCTAAAAGCTCCTTGTGAATCGTAAATATTAAACAAAAAAAAGGCTGGGGAGAAAATTAAAGCGTAAGTAACAACTCCTTGTGGCTTTAAGCTTAAAATTGATGATAAGTAAAAAAATATAGTTACATAAACAAATACAAGAGAATATGATAAAAAATTTAATATTGAGTTAGCGTTGTTGAATGTATTTAAAACAAATGTGCCAAACAAGCCTCTATTTACATACCCAAACCTATAGCTAATTAACCAGTCTGCAGTCATAAAACTATGACCACCATTGTTGTTTAAATAAATGTAATATTTAAACAATGGAAGGTACATCAAAAGCAGTAGTAAAAATACTAAGTAATTTTTTTTAGTAATAAGCATTGTGGACATAAGCAGAATCGAACTGCCTACCCTTCTGTTTTTAAACTTAGGGCAAACCATTAAACCTTAGATAATTATAACTTATTTAGCTGGACATTACGCATATTGATCACACGTTTGATATCGCATTGAAAAAAAAGTTTTCAACTAATGTTCTAAAATCAATCAGATAAATAATTATTCAACGAATTAATATTTATATTTTTAACTTAACATAAGAGTCAAGAAAAATGTAAGTATGATTAACCTGAATTTTTAAACATACTCTTAATGACCTGTATAAATAATTTCATTACCTACGAAGCTTCCTACTTATAATTAATATCTAATTTTGTTTTTATTTTTCCCTAATATAAAAAGATGCATAGAAAAATAATAATTATTTGCGGGGAATCAGAAATTACACCAGATTTTGATGAAATTGGAAATAATCCAAACTTTATTTTCGAAAATGATCCAAATTTTGAAACGGTAAGATTGTTCGATATAGAAGGAAATATTGTAAACGTTAACTCTTGGTTAGAGTGTGCAAATTACGTTAACGGTGGCTGGACAAATAATATCTCTGATTTTTATGATGGTGAAAAACTTATATTTGGTTTACTTTTGGTATTGATGTCGAGCCTTTATTTTATTGGTAAAACAAAATATAGAAAATACTGGAGTGATTTATCTTAAAAATTAATAAAAAAATTTTTATCAAATTAATTATTCTTATATTTCTATTATTTATACCGTTTGGATTATTTGATGTGTCAGATCTTGAACCCGTAGATTTAACTCCTGAAAATATACTGTACTATCAGGAAAATCCCTGTGAGTTCAGTTTGTTTGAAATTTTAAATCAACATAGTAACAATATTGAAATTCAAATTCGTTACGAACAGGGTGGGGAGGTTGAGTGCTTTGGTAAAAATACTTGGGTAGAGTATCAGCCAGCCAAGCTTATTGAAAATGGATGGGATGAATTCGAAAATGAAAAAATTAATATTTGGATTGGAACTAACTTTAGTATAGATCTCTTATTACAAAGTTTTATCTGGTTGATTCTTTTGTCTTTTATTCCAAAAGGTGCAAAATACTCTTTAAATAAAGTGAAATCCTCTTCGTTTGTTATAGCTGTTCTGTTCTACCTACATCTTGTTGGTGAAAAATCTTACTATTCACTTTTTAGCAGGCAGTATGACACTGCTTTTATCAGTAGAGAATTCAACGGTGATTATTTTTTTGAAAATTATTACTTATACATATATACAATTTCGATACTTTTAATTGTTTACATTTTTAACAGTATTTTAGAATATAGATATAAAAATTTAATTAATTACCTTCCTTATGTTTTTCTAATATTTGGTACATTTACTTCACTTAATATCAACTTCTATATTTTAATTTTTTCTTTTTTAGGAATTAATGTGATTCTAAAAAAAGAATTTAATGTAAGTCTTTTAATCATCTATTCGTTATTTGTGTTTTTCTGGATTAAAAATTTAAACCAATTAGAAATTTATTTTGATGTTGATAAGGTTAGGGGGTTTGTCAATTCTTCGCAGTCTTTAACCTCAACTATATTCTGGGTAGCAGTTTTTTTTCTTTTTTACTTAGGTATAAATAGTTTAATAAAAAGCACAACTCCTGAAATTAATATTGAATTATTGAGGAGAAATTTTTTAATAAGTGGTTCACTGATTTACATAATTGGAATTTCTTCAGCTTCAAATAAACTAGTTAACTTCTTTTCACTGTATTTTCTTGGGTTAAACAAATTTGGAATGAGCTCATTAGAAAGTATAGAAGGTAACACTTGGAGAGGCATAGCTCCTAGCGCTGAGGGTATGGGAGAATTTTTTGGATTTGTAATACTTTTTTCTTTAATGACATATTTTTATTTTAAGAAAAAATTAAACTATTTTGATTTATTATTATTAGTTTTAAATATTTTAGGATTGGCAAGGACAAATAATTTTGCAGCAATTGTATCTATGTCTTTGGTCTTTTTTGTTTTTTTAGTCAACAGTCGAATAAAAAGTAATCAATCCAAATTTTTAATTTATACAGCAGTTTTGACTTTAAGTGTTTTATCTTATTATTTATTTCTAAATGAATTTTCATTTCAATTTTTAAGTAGCATTATGTATTTTGAAGGAGTTCAAGCATCTGAAATATATTTTCAATTTGTAGAAAATGAATTTGGACTCAATGATGCTGAAAAAGGAAACTATCAATTTTTATTAGAAATTCCCAAAGAGCAAAGGAATCTCTCGACATCTTTGAATTTTTTGATTGATCAATATACTTATGGAGGTAACATAAAATATCTTCCTCACTATACATCATTATTGAGTTTCGTTTCATACTTTATAAATAGATCACAAAAGTGGGGAGTTTTCTTTGCCAAATACGACCCAAGTTTAGAAGAATTTTTATTTGGCTATGGACCCCAACAACTAACAGATTACTATTTTGGGCATGCCACTAAATACAACTTCGGTTTAGAGCTTCCTCATTCATCACTTTTTAACTACTTAATCTTTTTTGGTATTTTTGGTATATTAATTCTCTCATTTTTTACATTAAAATTTTTATTTAGAAATTATCAAAAAGGAATAGCCAACTATTTTCTGATTTACTTGCTTTTAAATTTTTTCAAAAGCGATGCATTGTTATATGTACCTAATTTTATTCTTTTAATTTTTGTTTTAAATTTTTATAGATATGTAGGTATTTCTGAAAAGAAGGATTCCGAACCAAAAATTTATAGAAATAATTTTGATTTTTCTATTAACAAAATTGTTAATAATATTTTTCATTCTATTAATTACAAATTATCTACTCTATCAATATTTGTTAGTTTGTTTGTATTCATGCTTCTTAACACCATTCATAGCGATAGATTAAAGATTTTGATAGATGCAAGTGTTGGTGTTGTAGATGGTAATCCTGGTTGGATTGCATTTCAAAATAGGCTAATGGGGCCATATATGTTGAAATTCTTAATTAACAATGGATTAACAGAGGAGTTGTCAGTAATTATTTTTGTTGTATTTTTTGTAGTTATAAACAATTTATTATTTACAAATTTACTCTTTAAAATTACTAATAATCAAAAGATTACTATAAGTTATATTTTGCTATTCAACGCTTTGTTTGTTCTTACACAACATCCCTGGCTTTACGCTTGGGATTTTATTGATATTCTTTTCTATATTTTTTATGGATATTTTATATTTATAAATAAAATCTCTTTCCCTTTAGTTATATTAAATTTTCTGCACATATTTAATCGAGAAACTGCATTAATCATGGCAATTGTGTTTATTATTATTATTTTTCTAGAAAAACAAGCTCCCAGTAATTCAATTTTTCAAAGAAAAATTATTTTTGGTTTAATTTTTAATTTTATATTTGGTGTAATTTACACATATTATTCTAGAAAAACTTTGTTTATAGAAAAAGCTTATTTTACACAAGGAATTGAAGCTGAAGGTAGTGTTTTAGGAGGAAACTGGTTAACTTTGGGAAGATTTAACGATTACTTCTTTACTGGTGAACTATCTAGGGTTTCAATAAATGCTCTAATATTATTGACCACAGTATTTTTCCTGCAATATGTTGTTAGAAATTTCAAAATATTTAATTTAGAATTAAAGGCTTTTTCTATTGCTATAGTTGCGAACCTTGGCCCCATATTTATATTTGGAGACTTTACAGAAACAAGGCTTTACTTTTCTATTTTTGTATTGCTGGTATTTTTTCTAAGGGCTAATAATAAAAATGTAAGTTATAAAAATACGTAAAATCGTATTTTTAAAGATTACGACAAGAAATACGTTTAAGTATTTTATTTATAATATTCAATATACTCATACATGTGTATACAGTAAAAGAATTGTGCGGAGTTAAATCCACAGAGGAAAGTTTTATAACGTTTGGTGAAAATGGAGATTTCATATTTGAAAATGATCCAAACTTTGAGTCAATAAGCCTAACAGACAAATTTAATAGAACGATTCTGGTAAATTCTTATGAAGAATGCGAACACTATGTACTTGGTGGTTGGAATAGAAGTGAAAGTATGAATATTGAATATTTATCTCAATATTTGTTGTTAGTTTTAATAGTTGTAGTAGTTGTAAAAAGAAAATATCTTTTAAGTTATAAATATGAAAATTAATATAAGAAAAAATTTTTTTATATTAATTTTCATATTTATAGCACCTTGGTTTAATGCAAATTATTTTGACAGTATAGAGCCACCTTCAAATACAAAAGATTATACGTTTTATGAAGCTAACCCATGCAAAATTTCACTATTTGAGTTTGCTTACGCCAATAAAAATTTTTCTGAACTTAAGTTAGTGGGTGATAACTACTCTTCAATTCTGTGTTTTGGAAGAATCTCACAAATTAAAGATAGTAAAACACTATCAATAGGGACAAACTTTTTAGTGAGTACATCTTTATATTTGGTTTTTTTTATTTTTTTATTAAAAAATAAAACACCTAAAAAGATTGTAAAACTAAAGCCAGGTTTTTTAAAAGTTTCAAACTTAAGTTTACTAATTACATTATTAATTTTTTCAGATAGGAAATTCTATGAAACTAAATTATATTTTTTAGACCCATTCAAATTTAGAACGTATGTTTTCATATATATATTTTTATTTGCTATTTCAATTCTTTTAATGGAAGTTTACGCAAAAAAACAGCATCACTTTATTAATTTAATACCATACCTACTAATTTTTTCAGGTACTGTTTTAAAATCTAATTTAAACATTTTTTCAATAATTATTGTCTACTTGGGAATTGAAGCTATAAGTTTAAATAAAAATTATTTAAACTTTTTTAAATTTTATATGTTAATAAATTGTATCTGGACCTTGAATGCGCGAAATACATATATTATTCCAGAGAATATTTATCCAGGATTTTCGAGTACATCATATGATTTTTACTCAATATTTTTTTACTCTATATTTTTTATTCTGTTTCTTTTTGGTTCTCACAAGTTTATTTTTGATAACACTAGCTTTTTTTCATATAGAAAATTTATAAAAAACTTTTCTATAGTAATTTTAATAAAAATTACTTTTGGCTTCTTAGATTCAAGACTTAATTTTGTAGAGTTCATTACGAATTTTTTCAATCCGCAAAATACAAAAAGTATTCTTTATTTCGATTTCTTTAATTTATTTAGAGTTGATGAGAGGGCCATATCTTTATTTATTATTATTTTTTTATATAAATTTGTGACTACTAGATCACTAGAAACTGTTGATTCTTTTCCAATTTTGATTATTTTGTTTGTTTTGATAAATTTCTCAAATTTTATATCTGTTATCAAGAGCAAGATCAAGTTAACAATTGATTTTTTTGATATATATAATCCTACTTTCTTAGAGCTTGTATTTGGTAGTGGTCCATCGAATTTTAATCAGCTTTATTTTGAATCAAATTATCGATTGATTTTAAATCAACATTCATTTATAAATTCCTTACTTTTATTTTTTGGTTTGCTTGGTGTAGTACTGTCTTTAATAATTGTGAATAATTTTTTTAAAGTTAGTTTATTTAATAATCAAAAATTATTTTTTATATTTCTATTATTAGGAAATTTTATATTGAGTGACTCTACAAATTATTTGCCAATATTTTTAACCTATATTCTTTTCTTTTTAGTTTTTAAAAAAGACAATTTAAATTTATAAATTTGTAAATAACTAATACCCATTAGATTTGTAACTATTAATAAAAAATTAACTAAGTGAAAATCAGGTTTTTCATTAAAATTTTTATAATTTTCGTAATTACTAAATTTTATTTTTTGTTTATCATAATCCTTACAACGATCACCCATGTCTATATCAAAAATATAACTATTAATATTGCAGAAATCAGAATATTGATTAATTTCTCTTATATTAGATGTTGTAATTTTTTCTGAATCTACTGGAAAACCAAAAACAAATAAAAAGACTGGAATCAATAAAAAAAGAATAAATGAGCTCTTTAATTTGTTTTTAACTAGTTCTGAAATTGTAAATGAAAAAGCAATAATAATTAAAAAAGAATAATATAAAGGTTTCAATGTGTCACCTATCTCTGGATCAAAATTGTTTTCTGGAAAACCGGTAATTACATGAATTAAAAGAATAACGTACCCAACAAACGGCATAACGAAATACTTCTTTTTATTTCTATCAGCTTTTTGGAACAATATAAGAAAAAAGGAAAAAAACACAGTTGCAACTATTGCCGAAGTAGTTTTTCGGATAAAATAATTTTGATTTTCATCCTGAATATATATTTTAATTTCTTTTTTTTCAAGATTTAATTTAGGTAATTTTAGAAATTCAGAATTTTCAAAAACAAATAGATCGTGTCTTAGTTTGTAAAAATTAGATGAGTCATTTTCCCAATATAAATCAAAATAATCACCAAAAGAATCGAGTAAAGTAATGTGGCTTGCAGAATCACTGTGAAGATGTTTATATGGATAGAAAAACATTTTTTCTGGATTAAATTTATAAATTAAACTTACGTTCCCCTTATTGTTGTACTTTTCTTCTGTTTGTGATCCACTTTCTAAATCAAGAAATCCTTTATTATTTAAATTATTGTTTTCTGTGACTGTCAAAATCAAACCTAAAAAAATAATAAATAATAACAAAAAAAAGAATTTTATATTGTTTCTGCTTAAATTAAAAAATATTCTTGGAAAATAAAATACTAAAATACAAAATAACACCATTGCAAATATTGAACCTTTTTGAGTGACTAACGAAACAAAAAAAGGTATTGATATAAACAAATATTTTATTTTTTTTGTATTTATGTAATTTTCTAATGCAAAAAATAGCCAAGGTATTATTGCAAAAGCTAATATTTCTGGTTTAAAAACCATTCGCTGGGCAACGCTTATGGGTAAAAAATTAATAAGAATTATTGATGTTAATATTTGAATTTTATTGTAATTAAAATATTTAAGTAATCGATAGATTCCTAAAGACCCAGTTAAAAATAGTATAAAATTCATTTCTTGAATACTTTTAGACATATAAATAAAAAAAGATTCTGATGTGAAGTAAAAATTTCTTATAAAAAAATAATAAGAGTGAAGATCGTAAAAGATAAATCCTTGTTCACTTTGAGGCAGGTTAACCACTCCATAGTTGAACTCTAGAAAGGTAAAATATCTCATGAAGTCTGGGCTGTCTGACGTGTTGTAGAAAAGAAAAATCATTTCTTTTACATAAAAAAGTGAAAAAATATAAAAGATTACTAAAAAATAAAAGTACTTATTTTTTTTTATACTTATCAGATTTTTTGTAAGATGGTTGATTTGGAAATTTTTCACATTTTAAGTTTAATAAGTATGTATTAAATAGTCGTTCCAAAGAAAATAGAGTATCTTTAACTTGTTGCCAAAGTAAAAATAAAACTACTGCTCCTAATTTTCTCATATACGAAATAGAATTTATATTTCAGAACTTTATTTTGTTTATCATTACGCTTTTATGATTGTAAATAAAGTAGTCAATTGTCTGAATAAAGTTAATGTAAAATGATTAAAATGATTGACAATGAAAAGTAATCAAATAAATTTATTTTAGAAATGTTTACAAAGATTGAAAAAAAGTTAAAGTTATATTTTTTTTGGATAACTTTAGAAAGATTCCCAAATTTATTTAGACCTTCAAGTAAGCCATATTTGTCAGGTGATTCATTAAGAAAAATATCAAACCATGTGTTCGATGAATCTAAAACTTTCAACCCTAAAAATGTATCTAAAAAAGATGTTGTATTTTTAAGCGGTAACTTAATTGATAAATATTTTTTGTATTTTCATCCTAAGATCAAGACCGAATATATATTAATAACACATAACTCGGATAAAAATATTACTGATCGTGAATACTCATATGTTGATAAAAATATAATCCATTGGTTTGCTCAAAATCTAGAAATAAATAATCGAGAAAAAATTTCAATCATACCTATTGGTTTAGAAAACTTAAGAAGATTAAAATTTGGAAGAAAAAAATGGTTTAAAAATATTTCAATTAAGACAAACGATATCCTGTTTTCATTCAATTTATATACAAATTATTTAAAAAGGCAACCCGCTTTTGAAGCTTTACAAAATAATTTAGATTTTCAAATATTTAGTAATCCAGAAGAATATTTTGAAAATTTAAAAAGAACAAAATTTGTTATTTCCCCAGAAGGTAATGGATCAGACACACACCGGATCTGGGAAGCATTAATTTTAAATACTTTACCAATAATGATTAAAACTAGTTTCACTAAAAACTTGCAGGAGCTTGGAGTGCCAGGTATTTATTTAAATAGCTGGGAAGAATTATTTAATTATGATAAAAGTCAACTAAATGAAATATACAAAGAAGAAACAAACAAAAATTTTTCATATCTTATGCAATTAAAATACTGGGAAGACAAAATAAAAAATTATAAAGTTATATAATTGTTTTGATTTTTTGGTAAAAATTTTGAAATATTTTTGGAATGAATATGTAAGTTCGCAAGTTCAGTTTTCTTACCCTCATAAATAACATATGGATTTTCATTGAACTTGAATTGAATTCTTTTTGATTTTAGTTCAGACCCAACGATATGATTCATAGCAATCCATCGCCTCTTAAAAATATAATTTCCTCTTTTTAAATGTGTGCCATTAAGAAATTGACCGTAGCCTGCAGGGTCAAAAATCAAACCTGAGCTTTCATAAGGCAAAGTCGGGAGTATGCTGAACATGTCTTGATACATTAGATTCAATATTCCAAGATGTCTCATCTCTGGTATCTCACCACCTCTTGCATATATATTTTGAAGATTTTTAATTTCTGACAAATTTTTATCTAATTTATTTACTAAATCATCAACAGATTCTTTAGTTGGAAAAAAGCTATAGCCAAAAACTAGATTCATTAAGTCGTTCTGTGTTATTGATATTTTGGAATTATCAAAATTATATTTCTTGCTAATATCATTAAACGATTTATAAATAATAACATCAGTATCGAAATGTACAAAAGAATCAATATTGAAGTAATTTTTCAATTCTTTTAAAGCATATATTCTTAACAAAGAAGTAACCCAAAGTGGATTTGACTCAGACTTTATATTTAGTTCTTCAAAATTTTTACTTAAATCGTTTAGCTTACCAACTAAATCTGTTTGCTGAATATTCAAAATACTTATATTTTTACTTTCTATTTTTTGATCTGTAGCTAAATAAATATCTGCATCTTTATCAATATTTAAAATATTGTTTAAAGTCAACCCAACATATTTGGGAATTTCACCATAGTAAAAAAATAAATACTTCATAAATCATTTAAATTATGTTTTTTCATAATTTAACTAGTAGTCAAAAGCAGAATCGAACTGCCAACCCATTTTATTTTATAAGGGCAAACCGATTGACCTGAGTTTATTTTACATTAACTTACTTGCTATTTCGTAACTTATTAGAGGCTTTATTTAACCAACCAGAACTCAAATAAGCTGTTGGTGTAACGTGCTGTTTTAATTTTTTTGTTTAAATTTAATTTTTTAATTATTGAGCAAATAATTTTACTATTTCTTTTCCTACTAATTTAGAACCTGGGAATGATAAATGTATTCTGTCGACAAAGTTTACATAGAAATTATTGGATTCTTTTTCATACCTGCTGCAAAAATTGTCTCTGCAAAAAATATTTACTAATGAGAAGTACCTAATATTTAAGTTTTCTATTAAGAATTTATATTCTTTTTCAAGATTAAATGTTAAGAAAGTATTTAATCTTTTGTCAGTATAGGGTTTTACATTTTGATTATTTTGTTTTATGTCTAAATAAATAGACCTTTCAATGTAATTATCCCAATAGACAGGTTGACCAATAACAACTACATTATTTGTTTTATTTAATTTTATTAACTCAGTTAAAAATAACTCTTTGAGATTTTCATCAAGGTAAATATCTGCATAATCATAAGCAACTAGTATTTTATCAAACCTATATTCGTCAATAACATTTTTAATTTTGTTCCAGTTTGGAATACATTTTTTTTCTCGCTTGTTTGTTAAAAAAGGTCCGTAATCTGTTACTAAAGTGACACACTCTGTTATAGAAAACATTGAAATAGTTTGGTTTTCAGAAATATTATCTTTAATCCCCCAAAAAAGTGTATTGGCAATACTATCTCCAATAATTAAATAATTTGACTTTTGTGTGTCATAGTCTTTTATACAGTCAGATTCATTAACAACTGTATCTTCAGTAATTACACAAATTAACCCTAAGTCAGTTGGATTTCTTTCAGTTAATATATTTACATTTTCAAATGGTTTTTCTACCAATTTATCAATTAAAGAAGTGCTTGAAACTATTAAAATAATTGCTGTCGAATATATTGTGAATAAAATAATAGATTTATTTGATATATTTTTATTACTTCTAATTGGATTCTCAAAATATTTTTACATTATGAATCCTGTTAATACTGATAATAAAATAAGTAATATATCAATAAAATACTGTTCTATTCCTAAAACAACATATAAATTTAAATAATTATCTACTGCAAAGAATAAATAATGAATTAAATAAATGCTGTAGCTAGAAAATCCAATTATTCCTAACACTTTGGAGTTAAAAAATTTTTTTTGGTCTAAAAATAATAAATATAAAGCAGCAAAAATTGTTATAGAAATCAAGTGGTATTCTTTATTAATCAACTGAATTGGAAAAAATATTAAAGTTATTAAGGTTATTGAAACCAAGGTTTTTATTTTAGGGTAAAAAAAACTAATGTGATTTGATGAAGTTAGATGCAAATGTGCAACTATAACTCCAAGAAGAAATTGAAAAAGCCTTGCTGGTAAAAGATAAAACTTGGTCATTGCTACAAATGGTTCTGGAGATATAAAAAGACCAAAGCTTATAAAAGTTAAGGCGATCAAAAATATTTTTAAATATTTCTTAAAATATTTAAATACTATAAATAATCCAATTGGTAGGAGTAAGTAAAATTGCTCCTCTAAACTTAAGCTCCAGGTGTGAGATAGGAGCTGGGTTGATGTGCTTTCAAAAAAATAATTTGTGTTTGTCCAAAAATATATATTTGATAAATAAAGGGCAGATGCACCAAGAGAGTTTTTATAATTAAAAATATCGTTGGGAAAAAAGAATAAAATAAAAAAAATGATTGAAAGAAAAAGTGTAAGGCTGAAGGCTGGTGCTAATCTTCTTACCCTTCCTGCATAAAACTTTTTAAAACTAAAGTCTTTTAAATACAAATCGTACATTATTTTATAACCAATTAAATAGCCTGAAATTACAAAAAATATATCTACACCTAGATACCCATTTTGAATTTTGAAATAATTTGAGTGATAAAAGATAACGCTTAATACGCAAAATGCTCTTAAAGCATTTATATCTGTTCTAAAGCTAAGTTTCTTAAGATTCATAAATTTATTTTTTTATTGCCACCATAAGAATAAAAACAAATGAAGTTAAACCAATTGATGAAAGAATAAGAAGCTCGATAACAGATTTATTTGCAATTAAATAATCAATCATCAAATTATTTTACTATTCATAAAACAAATCAGCTATCAGTGTTCCCTAAAATGTTCCCTGTTTTTATTAGTGTGTTAGTGAATCAGAGATAAGCCTATGTTTATTGTGGCCAGAGGCAGAATCGAACTGCCGACCCCTTGTTTTTCAGATATGGACTAAAGTAATGTTTATGAACACATTTTTTGTATTGGGTGCAGTAGCTTT
>MDTG01102747.1_pt1 | contig 17985 bp, 8 predicted proteins | sample 811421 | NCBI WGS metagenome assembly MDTG01 (sample SAMN05326645, study PRJNA326480) | marine metagenome | isolation source: seawater | place: Pacific Ocean: South East | collected 2011 | reverse complement strand
GCCTATATAAACCGGATTTTCAATGGTACCGAAGTTACCACCAGAATCTGCAGACCCAGAGACTGTTCCTGTTTTATGAATTCTTAATTCACTGAAGATAAACTGTTCTTGCCCAGGGTTTTCATTTAAATCAAGAGTGATTTCAAATGCACCAGCTTCACCCTTATCAGCACTATGAATAGAAAGATTATCAACAATCACACCCAAGCCTTCGCCCGTAGTTGTTGACAGTTCATCATCATCCATAGCTTCAAGCGCATAGCTAGGAACACTTAATGCACAAAGCAACAAAGGAAGGTTGATGTTGCGTAATACGAGTTTATTCATAGAATCACTCTTACTCTGAAAATATTATTATTTTTATAGTTCTTATACTAGTTCTAAGCTTTTACTTAAAGCTGTTAATTCTAAATCTATCTCTATGATTAGATAGTATAAAGATGCTGTAGTCATGTACAACATCTTTACCCTGTCTTTGCGTTAACAGTGATTAAGGCCTTAAGGAGTCCCAACCCAATCCCAGTCACGACTCGCACAAAGGGATAGGCCCTGATTATTGTCAAGGACTAGATTACCAAAATATTCGCGATAAATGGCGTTATTACTAATTTGCTGTAATTGAGTTTCATCAGTGCAATCATTAGTAAAGCCTTTGCCATATCTAAATTTTTGGGTATTGCTTGAAGAGCAAGCAGCATAACCCCGCCCATCCCAACATGCATATTTACCACCTACCAAAGGTTTACCTACAATTTGTTGAGTCGTTTTACTGTAAGTGAAATCACGATCTGGTCCAGCACTACAATCGCCTGTTTCATTAATTGTGCCGTTCGAGCCGTTTGCCCAGATACACTCGTCAGTACCACCATAATTCTTCAGACGCATCCAGTATGCACCAATAGCAACTGAATCATTGATAACCACAGGTGCCTTTTCAGGATGCGTAACTTTTAAAGTATAATTAAGAGCTGTGTCATCAATCACAAATGGTAAAGTAAATACCTCTGATGCTGCTAGTGTACCTAGATTGCTAACCGGCGGGAGGGAAAAACTACCAGGTAAGTCAGCAGCTGAGTTACCAACACCAGCCTCAGGAAGAGCAGGAGTAGCTCCTGTATAAGTCCACTCATAGACCAAAGGACATCCATCACCCGTATTATTTGTTGAGGTAAGCTTTAATTTCCGCAAATCAAACCCATCATTATTATCTCCACCAGCACTAGTGACTCTGTAACGTGAATTTATTAACTCAGATGCATCAGTTACTCCCGTATTATCAACACCCGTTGTTACCTGTAAAGGTGGTGATGCATCAGTTATAGCCAATCCACTCGAAGCACTCGATACGTCAATCAAACTGGCAGGAAGCGCATTTGTTCCCGGTACAGCTAAACCAAAGCCAACAGACAAACTCGGTGTGCCTACACAGTTATCAACAATAGGCACAGTAATTGTTTTTTCAGTTTCTCCGGGAGCAAAAGTTAATAGTTCCTGGGAAGTTAAATCACCAAAGTGAGTCCCTTCAATTGCACTTGTTTCAACTCGAGTTAGGTTAACCGTAAAGCGATTATTATTAACACGGTTAGTAAAATCACCTTCGGTTTCATTACCAGCCTGACGTGACTGAGTTGCCTGAATAGTAATGGTTTTAGTAGGAGTCAGCTCGGAAACCGAATAATTAGTTTCAGTAAACTTAAGCTTGACCGGCGTCGTATAGTCGTTGATGGTAATTTGAGTACTGGCATTATCCGTCACTTTTGGTGCATAGGGCGTCTCCGTCACTGCGCCATTACAATTGGCCTTACGAGCCCACGACAATTCAATGATTTCATTTGGATCATAAACTTCATCATTAACCGCAGTTACTTGTACAATTTTAATACCACCTTCTTGGTCAGCCCAGTAAACATCATTTTGACCAGAAGCTGATGAGCTTAAGTAACTAATTGTGTAATCATTGGGGCTAACTGTTGAGCTGGCTTCAAGATTTAACGTGACACACATTGCACCATCGTTACCCCCTAAACGCTCTAGTGAAACCGTCACTGCATTACTGCCATTACCGTCATCAACTTCATCAACCAAAGCACTCGCTTGACTAAAGCTCACTCGTCCTGGTGAGATATCATTAATCACTTGTGAATATTGATTATTAGTCCCCAGTATTGCACTGTTATTGGGATCCGCTAACGCTGAAGAGCCGGGGTCTGTTACCGCTAACAAACGGACAACAAAGCGTTCATCAAATTCAAGCTCAGTATCTGTTATTGCATCAAAGCTAATGGTTTGCACTTGTCGTGCAACAGGCGTTCCTGAAGCATTATCAGGAAAACTCAAGCGTCCACCACCTATAACAACGTTTGTGCCTGAGTTGCCAGAAGGCGTGAAACCTGCCTGAGTGATGGTGAAATCAGAAGTACTATCTGCCGTTAAGGCTTCAATTTCATAAGTCACATCAAACGCGCCCAAACTATCACTACCAACACGCTCAACAGTAACAACACCGGCCTGCCCTTCATCGACCGCAATATTTTCAAGTGCAGTTGTCGGTGCAATACCAATTGCTCCATAAGGATTAGGCGTTTTATCAACGATATTCACATCAATGATAGTATTACTACCTAGCTCAGGCTCAGTTGCTAACTGCTCAAGTTCGACAGTAAAACTCTCAGTTCCTTCACGCAGAGTATCTCCAATTAACTCAACAGTGATATTCTTATCGACTGCATCGTGAATACTCCAAGTCAAAGTGCCTGTACCGCGATCAGATCCTGTAGAAGTATCACCTTTTAATCTAAAGTCTGTGTCCAATATCGCTGAGCCAGTCACTAGTTTATAGCCAACCGAGACCTCGCCATCATCCCCAGTTACACGACTTACAGGAATATTAATTTCATTAACTGCTGCCGGTGTTACATTCTCTTCACCGACTTCTTGCGTATTAGAAAATTGGAACTTACCTCGAGGCTGGTCAGGGAAAATAGTTGCTAGCTCTGCCGCTGTTAATGCACGATTATAGATTCTAATATCATCCAAACCACCGGTAATCCCTTCAGAAGTAAAAGGACTATTACCAAAGTGCCAATCACCCGCTTCAAAATCTACACTGGTGCCATTTAAGACAAGGCTACTATCAGGAACAGTATTCCAAGGAGCCGGATCAAGATTAGTCTCCGCCTTATCAATATAGAAGATCATTTCAGTAGGCGTTTTAACATAAGCAACTGTCATCCACTGATCTAATCTAACCTCTTCATTACTCACTGCGCTTGATGCATTCTGGCCACTCGTTGTGGAGTTGGTGTAATTTATATTGTTGCCCGCTTTATTAAAGAAGATCCCTGGCTGTCTAGAACCAGCTGCGCCTTTTTGCAAGAAGGTCGCGAAAGCATCGGCCGGTAATTCATCCATTTTAAAACGGAATATAACCGTATATTCATCATTGGTATCACCCACGATTAAACCATTTGGGGCTGTTCCAACAATAGAGAATGAGTCGTCACTACCTAGCTTGGCAAAGTAATCGTTTGAACCGGTTGCATGGGCTTGAATGCCTACCTGGGCTGGATCTAAAACTAGGTCATGCCCATTACCACTAATATCCAGTGCAGGATTAGTGAAATTATTAAAGTCATAAGCCGCACGTAACGGTGAAACAACTTTAATGGTTATTACTTTGGTGGTCGTTGCAGGGGAATCTGTATCAGCGTCTGTGATTTGCAATTGCAGGTCTAGATAATAATCATCGTTGATTAAATCTACCGCAGGAATCGTCACCGTTGGGGTATTCGCATTAACTAGAACAGGGGTAATTACAGTATCCGTTCCGGTATTATTTTGCCCTACTCGCCCAGCGATGATAGACCATTGATAGGTTAACCCTACATTATTACCGGATTCTGGATCCACTGCCGTAACCGATAAGTTAAGCGCTTGTTTTTCAGCAACTTCTCTCTGAGGTGTCAACGAAGTGATAACGGGGGAAAGATTAACAACGGGACCATTAGCAACCCAATTACCTTCTGACTTAGCATCATTAATATTCATCCAAGCACGAGTATTACCCGAAAGTCTTAACGCTAAAGCCAAGCGGGAATTTTGATCCGCATCGTAGGGCGCAGCAAATTCATAATCTTTTCCAAAAGCCGCTTCGCAGGCGGTAAAACCATCTTTCCATAAGTCTGAAACTAATGAAGCACCATCGACTAGTGCATTTGTAGCGATTTTCCACTCATAGCCATTAGTACACGCGAACCCTTGTTGAAGCGGCGCGCCACCGGCGTAGCACTGACCCGCTAACCAGTTTCTTTTATTGTCAGTTTCCAAGCTAAAGTAGCCACAGTCTTCATTATCACCGACCAGTATGTCATCGATACTTACAAAATCTAAAAATGGACTTTCTACCTTCCAATAACCTTCGCTACCTTGATCGCTGTAATTGATCCAAACAAATTTATTATCAGGCAAGGCATCTACAAGTACCGCCAGTGCATTATTGGATGCTGCAGTATTAGGTGGGCGGTATTCAGCATTCTCAGCAAGACGCTTACATAAACCAAAACCTAACGCAGATTCAGAATGTTTTAACCCTGGTATATCGCTGGTTAATTGCCACTGATCATTTCCTAAATAACAAGCATGATAAGCAACAGAACCATTACAGGACTCGGCAATCCAATTTCCAGCTGAATCCACTAAAGCACAGTCTGCATTACCACGGTTAGTTGGCTGACCAGCGCCCCACCAAGCTTGGCGAGTTTGGTTTGAGATAAAGAATTCTTCATAGGCTAGATCTGAACGATTTAACCATACTTTATTATAATCTGCCGCTACCCCTGTACCACCAGCAGGTAAAGCGGCAGAAGTAATGGCATTATTTTCAGTTGCATCGCGAGGCACTGCGTATAAGGTTTGTTGCCCATACTCAGCTTCACAAGAAGAAAAGCCAGATTTCCAACGATCTTGAGTCTTGGTAATTAACCAAGTCCCTGAATCATAACAGGCAAAAGAGTGTTTTTCTGAACAAGGTGCATCCTGCCACAAACCCGTATCTCGATTGATAAGTGTGCAGTCAGCAACGCCACCTAAGCCACCAGTATTTCCCAAGTTAGTGCCAAGCAGGTTGGTATATTCAGTTCGGTTTCCTAACCAATAGTTTGCACTTAAAGAAATATTATCGGTATTTGAATAATAATAGAGCCAGGTTCTCTTTTTTGCAGCAACCATTGCGGTAATAGCAGCACCTAATTTTTCATCTTCTTCAGCATTCACGGGCACACTAAAGAAATAAGAAGGTCCAAAATAAGATTTGCATAAATTATCGGCTTTAACTGGATCCCACAGATCAACCGACTTAATTTGCCCAGTAGCATTACCATCACGTGGCTCACCAGGATTTGTTGCTGTACCAAGAGCTTGTGCTATTTGCCATTCACTGCCGTTATAACAAGCATAATGAGCGCCAACATAATCACAATCATCAACCGTCCAGCTACCACCTGACGCATCGCTTTCGCGATAGACACAGCCTTGCTGAGACTCATCGATGCTTCCTGTACCAGCATTATCACGAGAAGGTAGATAATTGAGCCCAGGGTTGTATGACAGAGTCAAACTACTAAAAAATAGGGTTGATATTGCTAAAATAAAAGAAGGTATCACTTGCTTTTTAGCCAATAAAATACGCATAACTTAATGACCTTTAATATGTAAATAGCTAACAGGGTTTACACTGATATTTTCAAAACCAGCACTACCAATTATTTTTCCGTTGATGTTGATATCTCTAAAAGAAACAGTCCCCTGCGTACTGCCTAGCGAGACAGCGACATAAGAGTCGCCACCCACTCCAACGCCTTTTAATTTAACGTCATTCAATACAAAATCTTCAAACTCTACTCGGGTCGAGAGATAATTTTTGCCCGCTGTATCGTTCAACGTGGTATCGCCATCGTTATTTACATCATAAGTAAACTCACCATCGTCTACGTAGGTAAAATAGAAAAAAGAACCGGTTGGCATACTGGCATTGAATGCCAATGCATTGTCATTAGTAAATTTAAAAGTAATATCGGAATTTGAAGCCAGGGTAAAATCATTGATCGCTAAAGAACCCAAACGACTGTATTGATTTTGCAGCTGAGCTTCTGTCGAAACTATGTTTGGGTCAACCGCTGCCAAAGTGCTGTCATAGTTGAATTGCATAGCACCGACATCAATATCCATCACGCCAAAACGGTTGAGCTTCATTGCTAGCTCGCCCGCAGCAGATATATCAATATCAAAAGAGAACTCACTGTCTTTGATTACAATGTCGCGTAATGAAAAAGCGCCGCCGCCATCTTTTTCAAGTGCGCCATTGGTCTTATCTTCATAACGTACTTCACCCATAGTGATATCAGAAGCCGTTGTTATATCGATGGTAATACCACTTTGCCCCGACACGACGGACAAGTCATTGTCTTCCATTGGCATCATGGCAAAGCAACTTGCACTAAAGCTTGCACTAAAGAATAGAGGAATACAGATTGTTTTTTTCATTATTATTTGCCCTGTATTGTTAAATAGCTATCCGGCGTCATATTGAACCCGTCTACAACTAAACGGCCCATTGTGCCCAACTGATTACCTGCACGCATGTCACTAAGTGTGATATCACCTGTTTGAGTAATTACACCTATATGCAGACCACCAATTTCTTCACCTGCAGCATTTTTACCTGATGTTAGGTCGACGGAATTAGCGATACTAAAATTATTCAAGGTTACCTTTCCACCAAAAGAAAAGTCATCTGCACTGCTATTATTATCAGCACCATAATCGGTATAAGCTAAGTCTAGAGACAGTATTTCTGGTAGGTTCATCTCTATCTGAATCCCCTCTTCACCGCTGGCTCCTCGCGCAAATACATTAATATCGGTAATACCACCATGATCATTAATATTGGTCAGTGCCAAACCGCCGTAGGAGTTATTTTGATTCAAAATAGCACCCGCAGTTTGATCACCATTAACGTTAATCTGGTCTAAAGTAATGTCTAAATCATTAATACCCGTGATCGATATAGCCAATCCTGATTTCTTTCCTCGCGTAACTAGGTCTAAAACCATATTAAGAGGACGATCTACGCCACTACCATCCCCTGTGCCATCGGTATCAATATTAATATTTCTCATATTCAAGGAGTTACCTTGAGTCTCGAAATACGTGCGACCAATGGTACCTTCAAAGTTTAAATCAATATCGACACCACTTTGGCCAGAAACATTTCTTAAACTTTCTTCTTCAATACTTTGCAATGCATTGACCTGACTCGCTGGAAGCAACATTAAAAAACTTATCACACTGGCTAACTTGGTATGTTTTTTCATTTTAATGCCCCATCACTTCTAAGTAGCTACCAGGAAGTACTTCTAAATTCATTTTTAGACTGCCTAACACTGGCGCGTCTGCACCGCCGGTTGGCTTGAACATTATATCGTCAATACTCATACTGCCGCGAACACCACCCGTATTTGCAACCGCATCGCCTAAGGCTATTTTAATGCCCTTATCACTGCCCGACTCAACGTTAATAGAGCCATCTTTAATATAAAAATAATTGGTTGCTGCATTGCCTGCGTCAGAGGCTAGAGCATTAAAAGATACCGTGGCATTAAATTGCTGATCATCGGTATCAAAATAAATAAAGTCGAAGCCGGTACCCGCAGCAAAATAAGCATCAAAATTAATTGCAGACTCTCCAACAACGTCTGGAGCCCCTAATGTCAAATAACCGCCTGTAGGAATGGTAAAGTTTTGCAGCGTAATATCATTAAATACCGATTCATTGAGTTTAAAATTTCTGATATTGACCTGACCCGCAACTTCTGGAATGCCTATTCGCAATCCATCCGCAGTCACGTCAAAGGTAATACCAGCGAATTTAATACCACCCGCCGTACAAGTTGTGCCCGAATAACTTGAACAGTGGTCTACCGTCATCGAGAGTTCTGAACCATCGTCGGTATAATAAAGGTCGTAAGAGGTTTCTTTAGGGATTGTTACGTCAACTGTAAAGCCAGACTCATCCGCAAGATTGTTATTATTTAAGTCGTAGCCGCCCGCCCACACATCAACAACCAAAGGATCAATACCACCGGTATCGAGATTTCGCATACCAACGCCACCGAGAGTTTTGCCGTTAACTTTGACAGCATCTACAGAGAGGTCTATCGGGAGTGCTCGGTTGGTAAAACGAATACCGCTACGACCTTCACGATCGCTACCGACATCCCCCTGAACAACATCTAGGTCAACGACTAGCTGATCTCTGGTAGCAACATTCACATCAGACATAGTGATATTACCAAAATCATCTTCATCGAAGTATTGGATGGCATCGATTTGAATTTCATATTCGGAGCGTAAAATAACACCTTCTTGCGCAACCACATCAGACATACTGGAATCATCCAGGCGTTCTAAAGCGCTTGCCATAAGAGGCACCATTAGCAATGTAGTCAAGGCTCGGGCTGCCATGAGAACTCCTTCAATTATTATTTTTTTTATTGTTCTATTTTTTGTACGCCCACCAAAAAAGGAATGGCGCACTGGTACAGAAACATACCAGAATCAATACGATTGTGCCATGAGTCGTCATTACATTTTGTTACGAAACAATGACTTACATCTCGACTGGTGTATTTTTTCTTTATTTTTCAATAACTTAACTGGATTTAAAATTATTGTAAATTAAGTTTAATTATATGTATCTGGGGATGGAAACTGCTTTTCTTTGCTACAAATGCCAATTTATTTCTTTCTTTTTATTATCTGTAAGGTACTGATTTATATACGAAAATGGTTTAGAACCAAAAAAGCCTCTATGAGCCGATAATGGCGATGGGTGAATGCCTTTCAATACCAAGTGTTTACTAGCATCGATCATAACTTCTTTCTTTTGAGCATAAGCTCCCCAAAGCACAAAAACCACGCCCTCACTGTGCTCTGAAATTAGCTGGATCACCTCATTAGTAAAGGTTTCCCAACCTTGCTTTTGATGCGAGCCTGCGTTCTTGCGCTCAACCGTCAACATGGCATTGAGTAATAAAACCCCCTGTTTCGCCCAAGGGGTTAAATCCCCTGTTGTTGCGATAGGAAGTCCTAAGTCAGTATGCAGTTCTTTGTAGATATTTTTTAACGAGGGAGGGAGTTTTTTAATGCTTGAGGGCACTGAAAAACTTAGGCCATGGGCTTGATCAGGGCCGTGATAAGGATCTTGCCCTAAAATGACGACTTTTACGTTTTTTAGCGGCGTTAAATTAAACGCGGTAAAAATCTGATCCGCTGGCGGATAGATGGTTTTACCTTGTACTTGCTCAGCCGACAGAAAGCTCTGCAAGGCGTGCATGTAAGGTTGATCGAATTCAGGCGCTAAAAGGGATTGCCAATCCTTTGGCAAAAGCGAAGCAGACAATTCAATATCCGCTTGAGCCGGCTCATCACAACCCTGCTCGTCTGCAAACATATTGAATTGTTCTTTCATAATTATCGCTATTTAATTGGACGCATGTGTGGGAACAAGATAACGTCTTTGATCGTTGGGCTGTCAGTAAACAACATCACCAAACGGTCAATACCAATACCTTCACCCGCTGTTGGCGGCATACCATATTCTAGCGCCTGAATGTAGTCAGCATCGTAATGCATGGCTTCATCATCACCGGCGTCTTTCTCAGCAACCTGCTTCAAGAAACGCTCTTTTTGATCTTCTGCATCGTTAAGCTCAGAGAAACCATTGGCCAACTCACGACCGCCCACGAAAAACTCAAAACGGTCCGTCACAAACGGATTAGCATCGTTACGACGTGCTAATGGCGACACTTCCCAAGGGTACGCAGTAATAAAGGTAGGCTGGTCCAACTTCTCTTCTGCAGTTTCTTCAAAGATCTCGCATAACCACTTACCCGCACCCCATGCAGACTGCATATCGTCTTCACGAATGCCTACCTGACGAGCATAAGCAATCATCTGCTCTAGATTATTCTCTGGATCATTAATAACCGCTGCATCAAACTCAGGGTTATATTTAAGCACTGCCTCAGCCATGGTTAAGCGCTCAAACGGCTTATTGAAGTCATAAATAACCTCAGAAACCACATTACCTTCAGCATCTTTAGTCGTGCTCTTAATATCGGTAGTGCCCAATACCTCCAAAGCAGCAGTACGCAACATATCTTCTGTAATATTCATTAGATCGTTGTAATCAGCGTATGCCTGATAGAACTCGATCATAGTGAACTCAGGGTTGTGACGAGTCGACAAACCTTCGTTACGGAAGTTACGGTTGATTTCGAAAACACGCTCAAAACCACCCACAACCAAACGCTTCAAATAAAGCTCTGGCGCGATACGCAAGTACATATCAATATCTAACGCATTGTGATGCGTTTCAAACGGCTTAGCCGTTGCGCCACCGGGAATGGTTTGCAACATCGGCGTTTCAACTTCCATGAAATCACGATCCGCCAAATAACGACGAATAGAATTCACGATGCCCGAACGCACCTTAAAGGTATTGCGCGTTTCTTCACTAACGATCAAATCGATATAACGCTGACGATACTTAACTTCTTGGTCAGCCAAACCGTGGAACTTATCCGGCAACGGACGCAAAGACTTGGTCAAAATCTGAAAATTTTCAACTGCCATCACTTCGCAGTACAACTCGCCTTTACCCGACTTACGTAACTGACCTTTGGCCGCTACGATGTCACCGATATCTAGGTTTTCCCACGCAGTAGACTCTTTCTGTAGCTTTTTACCTACGTATACCTGGATAAAATCGCTGCCGTCTTTAATACCCACAAATGGGCCACCGCGGCGCATAACACGACCGGCTACAGAGATTGGCTTATCTAACTCAACCAAGGCTTCTTTATCTAACTGACCAAATTCTTTCTGAAGATCAGCCGCCATGTTTTCACGATTAAAATCGTTTGGGTGGCCATTCGAAGCAGAACCTTCACGTAGTTTGTCTAATTTACTACGGCGCTCTGCAATCAGTTTGTTCTCTTCTAATGCCACTTCAGCATTATTGTTTTCAATTTCATTACTCATGACTACAGGCCTTTTTTCAAACTAGCTTCAATAAATGGGTCTAGGGCGCCGTCCAATACAGCCCCCGTATTTCGATTTTCTACACCGGTACGCAAATCTTTAATGCGAGAGTCGTCTAAAACATAAGAACGAATCTGACTGCCCCAGCCAATATCGGCTTTTGAGTCTTCTAGTGCTTGAGATTCAGCATTGCGAATCATCATTTCGTGTTCATACAACTTTGCTTTTAACTGCTTCATCGCTTGATCTTTGTTCTTATGCTGCGAACGCTGATTCTGGCACTGAGTCACAATATTAGTTGGAATGTGGGTAATACGTACCGCTGATTCGGTGGTATTCACGTGCTGACCACCCGCTCCAGAAGAACGGTATACATCGATGCGAAGATCAGACGGATCAATATCAATTTCAACATTATCGTCAATTTCAGGCGAGACAAAAACCGAAGCGAAAGACGTATGACGACGACCACTGGAATCAAAAGGCGACTTACGAACTAAGCGATGCACTCCGGTTTCGGTACGAAGCCAACCAAAAGCATATTCGCCTTGAAAATGAATAGTCGCGCCTTTAATACCCGCAACATCACCCGCCGTGACTTCCAACAGTTCAACTTTAAAGCCCTTTGCCTCACCCCAACGCAGATACATACGCAAAATCATTTCAGCCCAATCTTGGGCTTCTGTGCCGCCTGAACCTGATTGAATATCAAGGTAAGCGTTATTAGGGTCCATCTCATTAGAGAACATTCGACGGAATTCAAGAATACCAAGCTTAGCCTCAAGGGCTTCTAGCTCAGCGACAATATCGTCTACGGCACCCTCATCGTCTTCTTCGACCGCCATATCCAAAAGATCTTGGGCGTCGCCACAGCCAGCTTCAAGATCATCAATGGTCTTAACCACCAACTCCAAACTTGAGCGCTCACGCCCCAACTCTTGGGCTTTTTCAGGCTCATCCCAAATAGCGGACTCCCCTAATATCAGTTCAACTTCTTCTAAACGCTCTTTCTTATGGGCGTAGTCAAAGATACCCCCTAAGCATATCGGTACGTGCGCTTAGGTCTTTGATGGTTTCGACGATCGGATTGATTTCCAAGGTACGGCCTGTTTTCGATAATGACAAATTTAAATGGAGCCGCATTTTAAATTAAACGCGCCTTTCATTCTATAGCAGGCAAAAAAAAAGCGGCCATCGTTCAATGGCCGCTTTATTTAATTTAACAAGCAAAATACTAATTGGCCCCTAATACTTGCCACGAGCCGTCGATGTAGCGAATCACATATACACCATCACGCTCTTCCCTTAGGCTACCCGTCACCAAGCCTCTAAAAGTAAAATACGCAATGGCCTCACAATCCATACCTTTTTCAGGTTCATTACCGCGACCAAAAAAGCCACATTTCTCCTCACTTAAGTTGGCACCATCATCGACACCCAATCTCTCAAGGTCTCTTTTATTGTAAGCTGAATAGCTTACGTTTGAGCCAACGACCGAGAATACGCCTTCTTTCAAATCGTCATCATCCGTCTTTTGCATCACCTTTGTTCCATCAACCGGTCCATCAATAAAATGAACGCCAGCCCAAGCTAATGCATACTCACCAGATTCATTCCCCTGCTCATCCGTGCGATAAGCAATCGAATAGCTTTCAGAATTACTACCAACCGCCAAATAAGGCAACCCACTACCATTTGGATTATTAACCACCTGCTCAGGATTAAATGCGAGTAAAACATTCACATCAATGACCTCATGAGTCCTCCAAGTCAAACTAATGTCAAGCAATGACTCTGGTAAATAATCGGTTCCTAACGTATTGACCAACTTGGACTGAAATTGCACGCGCATACTATCAACCCCAAGCACGATGGGTTTTTCTAATATTCCATAATAATAAGTCCCTTCAACAAGAGGCTTCAGCATTCCATCGGCTGTTAACGGATAATCAATACGATAAGCCCCCCGCCCGTTATATTCGCGCAAATTAAAGAAGTCCTGATTCGATTCATGAACGAGTCTGACAAAATTGTCTGGAGTCGCATCACCTGAATACTTATCGCGATAAGAGCAATTCAACAATGACTGAACGACCTCATTACCACTTGCATCTTGGATTATCCGAGTATATTCAGGATCCACTAACTGATCCTCAACATCAGATTGAGCAGAGCACACCAAGCCCCAAAACTTATCTTCCCCGTCTAATTTGGGGTATGCAACATAACGCTCTAGTCCACCTATTTCATAATCTATTTCAATATAAGGCACTTCAATCGTTTCAATTTCGCTTGCAACTCCTTCAGAATCCAATTTAGGAAAGTTCATAACCCCACGGCGAGCTATCACAAGCGGAGACTGGCTCCTACTACCTGCTTCAAAGCCTTCTCTAGGCTTAAAAAATGCTTCAAATGTTGGATATACCCTATCTGGAAAATAAGCACTAAAGTCAGCTGCCGATACAAATGATTCACTTGCACTTGCCTCGAAGTGCAATATAGCGTTATCCCTTAATGCAGTGGTAGCCTCTGCAGAATTACTACGTTGCCCTGCTATATTTAGCGTCCCACGCACACTGGATAAATTATAACGCTTACCATATTTCTCCTCTGGCGCTCGTCCCTCAAGGAAATCACCAACATCAGTATTAGCGATCATTAGAGCTGTTAAAGCGCCTGAGAACTCAATTTCAGTAGCCAAACCTGTTTGCGAAGGGTCATACAATTTAAAGTTAGGCATAGCCAATTCAATATAATCTGATACCAAATCTTCATTCACAGAGGCTCCTTTCCCCCCCACAATCAATGATGGAGCTAAAGGTAGCTCAGGCAATGCCTCGGCAAAAGAAAACCTCAAACCATTTTTGACGACAACAATACCTTCATCATTAACTGAGTCCGATAATTCAAGCCGCAGACCATTAAACTCAATGGCTCCGCTAAGAAATAAATCATGAACATTAGCGCTTGAAGAACCCTGAGGATTTGCTTCATCAAAGACCAAAGCCTGACTTACCTGCAGGCGCGCACCAACAGATTGAACAATTGTTAATACACTATTTTCTGCATCAAACGTATTTCCTTGTCCATGCCATTTACTCTGGGTATCGCAAGTACTATGGGTGCAGGAGAGATAGTATGAATAAATAGACAGTATTTGCTCAAAGATGCTATCAAACGCTGGAGATAAACGACGCGTCTCAGCCGTTATTAGATCTGATGAAGCCTTGAGTTCTTTACGATACTCTTCCGTTGCATAGTTATTTTGCAGGTTAGCGATATAGTTAACCATCGCTTTCGTTTTCATGACTGCATCCGAGTAATCTTCTAAATAGTGTTCAAAAATTACTGGCTTTGCCGTAGTCAATATCCCATCTTGTAAACCTGAAATTTCAGCCTCAAAACGAGAAATAGCAAGATTCACCTCAGCCGGAATAGAACGCGACATTGCTAGGTGATAATCACGTACATCTCTCAAATTATTTAATGCTGCTTGGTACAATTTTTTTACTGACAATATCTGATTATCCAAGGCAGAAGCTTGGTACAACTGGCCTCTATTTGAGACAAACTCTTTAATCACTTCTTGCTGAAAATTAAAATCACCCTCAACAATATTTGCGTTAAACTCCATTTCTAGCTTTTGCCAAGCGGCTAGAAGCGCTCCATAACGAATACTATCCTCTATAAAAGAAGATGAATCAGTATTAAGTAAATGAAGATTCGCCAAGTTTGCAGGCTCAACTGATAATATATCACCCAGCCCAAATAGCGCAGCTGTCTGCGAATTCCCCTTAACAACACCATAATTACTATAATAACTGGCCGCTGCTATTGTCCCCTCAGTGGTTTCAGTCGCATCCGTATCATTAATATATGTAGAAAATCCAAAAACTCTCGCCATCTCGGTAATAGGGTTAACAACCACAAATTGACCACTTGATATCGACTCAATGGCTGCGGACCACTGTTGCTGCCCCAGCAAACTATAAAATTCACCAAAACTAATATTGTGACCACTAATTACACAACCTGACGCCAACTGACAACTAGCCTTAGCATTAAAATTTTCTTGTTCAGGAGTACTAACAGTCAATACATAAGGCCCGAATTCATCTATATCTATAGCAAAATCGAAGCGGCCATTTTCATCACTAGTATCAGCACTGACCTTTACAGCAGCATTCTCATCTAAAACGAACTGCCCATGCTTTCCAATAGGTATAAGAGCTACGTCAGCCCCAACCACGGATGAGTTATTGACTACACCTGAAAAACGTTTAAAACCAGTGCTTTCGCTGACAACCTTTTCATTTGAATTACTACTACACCCAACTAAACAGATGGCAATAAAGAAGCCCAAAAATTTTAACTTGATACCCATAATTCAATTCGCTGCCTTTTATTTTTATATTGCGACTTACTTAAACCATATTACAAGCGCAAACCACAAATCAATTTACTATTGTTTTACTTGTTTAAGCAATTGTTAAATATATTTTCAGCATTCAAAACAGGCAAAAAAAAGCGGCCATCGTTGAATGGCCGCTTTAAATTATATCAATCGTTCCATGATTGAGTATTTATTCCACAATTACTCAATAATAGACCTTGCTACTATTTCATTAATTATAAAGTCATCACAAACTGCACTAAGTCAGCCGTTTCAGCTTTTGAACCCGCACACCATGGATGTGGCGCTGCTGGCATACCAATCGGCTGCGCAGTGCCCATTTCATCAGGGCCGTATTGCTGACGCATTTTTTGATAATCCCAGTAGTAGTGATCGTTATCCCATTCTACTTCTGAGAAGTACTTATGACGTTCGATAAACAGGTTACGCTTATAGCCTTTATCTAACTTAGTTATATAGTCAGACTTCGGTACACGGAACACATCACCTTTACGGTTTAAGTCTGGCGCAGTGATCGGTTGATCGGCACTGCCTGGCTCTGGGCGTACTGGTTCATGTAAGGTGTAATACTGGTTATACAGCGCTGAACCTTCTTCACAACGAGCAGGATCAACCAAGTCCGTCATATTACGTACGTGGCCATCGGACAATAAACCACGGCTTTGGGTCCAATACACATCACGCAAGAAGGTGGCGCGAATCGATTCCACTTCTTTTTGATAAATAGTTGGGGCAAAGAAACGACCCACCTCATCTAGGCGAACCATCTTCTCATTGGTATTGGCTCCTAAACCATCACTATGACAAGACGCACAATCACGCTCAAAGACTGCTTTACCACGCTCAACCGCTGCAGCAACCTTTGGATAATCCTGCCAACCTTTGGCTAAGAACTGTCCTTCTTGCAAAGCAGGTACTTGACGCGTTTTAGTGACTGCTAAATCAGGCTGATTTTTATAACCACCCCACCACTGGCGCTTAGGTGGCTGAGACACCATTTCAACATAGGTTTCTGTTAGTAAAGGCGTTTGTGTTTGTTCAGCTAAACGATCGTTATCACGCAACCAACGGTATAAACCGACTTGGCGCAAATCATTATCATTTTCATCCAGTACTGTCATGTAAGCGGTTAACGCTTCAAGCGGTGCTTTGCGCATCGCGCCTTGAGCGCCATCAGGCTCTTCTGAGTGAATGTAAGAACCTTCAAAACCCACATACGATTCGGTATGCGAAAGCGAACGACGAATTGCCATATAGTTCGTGACGTTAGGAATCGCTATCGGCGAGAACTGGTAATCATTGTCAGTATGGCTGCCTTCACCATTAATACGCACCATATTATGCTCACCTGTACCTGCAGGCATGTGGTAAATCAACATATCTTTGGCGACATTTTCAGCACCCGCTGACCAAGAAGGCCCTTCTTCCTTTTCATAAATGCCTTTAAATTTCTTGGTAGCCGTTTGCAGAACCGTCCACTTCATCGACCAACCCGGGTTCGGTAAACCTGGGAATACCTTGGTAATATCTTGGCCATCTGCGCCTTGATAACTAATTTGATAACCGTGGCACGAAGCGCAGTTAAAACCAATGAATTCACCTGGGCCCGTATAAGGCGCATTACCTTCGGCCGAACGATAACCAACCCAGCCGGTGTCTTTGGTATTACCTGCAAACTTCGCTGGCGCTAAGGTTAAGAAACCCGGAATCGGCGTTGGCATCGGGTAAGCATCAAAATACACATCATCCATGGCTTCATCAGGCACTTGTCCGCGCACGGATTTTACCGCACCAAATAACTTAGCAGGGTCGGCATAGCCACCCGCAACAGGGTCTTTCGACTTATAATCAAAAATGGCGTTCCAATCGAGATTACGCACCCAGTGGGCGACACCAATGTTGTAATCATAGGCCCAGAAAATTTCACGGCCTTTGCGCACCAACTCAGCAAATCCTGGGTTATTGATATCCACCGCGATCGGCGTACTGGCCGTTGCATCACTTAACTTCGACACCACATCGCAATTATGCAAGAAGGTATCATCCATAATGCGTGAGGTTTGCGCATCAATAACGTTATGCGCTTCACCTGGATTAATTAATGACTCATTCGCCCCGATACGTTTTTGCACCTGAACAATTAATGGCCCGCTACTGACATGGTCAGGCACGCGAAATTGAATTTCACTATCATGCCAAGACAACACATTTTTAGGCCACTCATCAACTTGTTCATCCGTTTCATAATTCACCTGATCAGCGGTTGCTAGTTTTTGGTCAAACATACGCAAATCAGTTTCAAGAATACGAGTATTACCAATCATGATTTTACTAAAATCGATATCCACGCCCGCACCAAAGTGAGCGCCTTTTAAGGTAACAATGTCCCCCGGCTGGAAAAGTGGCGTTTCAGTACCTAAACGCGTCCAGCTAGTTACGCCATTGACTTCAATGCTATCAATACTGGGTTG
>MDTG01146534.1_pt1 | contig 17986 bp, 15 predicted proteins | sample 811421 | NCBI WGS metagenome assembly MDTG01 (sample SAMN05326645, study PRJNA326480) | marine metagenome | isolation source: seawater | place: Pacific Ocean: South East | collected 2011 | reverse complement strand
GAAAGATAAGAAAGTTTTGGTTACGGGTCACACTGGATTTAAAGGAGGGTGGTTATCTCTCTGGCTTTATTTACTTGGTGCAAAAGTTTATGGAATTTCACTTAAGCCAAATAAAAAAAGTTTTTATAATTTTACCAAATTAGAAAAAATAATATACAGATCAAATTTTATTGATATTACGAATTTCGAGCTGATAAAAAAAAAAATAATAGAAATGAATCCTCAAATTGTTTTTCATTTAGCTGCACAGCCATTAGTGCTAGAATCTTACAAATTACCATTAAAAACTTTAAAAACTAATATTGTGGGTACTGCGAATATTTTAGAAAGTTTAAAAAAATGTAAAAATATTAAATCAATTATAGTTGTTACAACAGATAAAATTTATGGATCTTCAAATAAAAAATTTATTGAAACAGATAGATTGGCTGGTAATGATATTTATAGTGCAAGTAAATCTTCAGTAGAGTTAATATCAGCAGCTTTTTATACATCTTTTTTCAAAAAAAAAAATATTTTATTGAGCACTGTTAGAGCAGGAAATGTAATAGGAGGTGGCGATTTTTCAAAACATAGAATAGTCCCAGATATTATTAATAGTATAAAAAATAACAAAAGATTAATAATTAGAAATCCTTTTCATACAAGACCTTGGCAAAATATTCTCGATCCATTATATGGATATTTAATTTTGGCTGAAAAACTATTTAAAGGGAATAAAAATTTTGTTGGGCCCTGGAATTTTGGACCAGATGAAAAAAATTGTAAAGTAAAGTCGTTAGTTAAAAAATTCTTAAAAAAAAAAAAATTTAAATATAAGGAAATTAAAATAAAAAATTCTATCAATGAAACAAAACTACTCAATTTAAATAATAATAAATCTAAATTAAAACTAAAATGGAAACCAATTATAAATTTAAATAAATCAGTAGATTTGATACTGAATTGGAATTTCTTCAATAAAAAGAAAACCGATTATTACAAGAATTCTGTAGATCAAATTATCCATTATATAAAGCTTGTTAAAAAGTGATGCATTTTAACAAAAATAAAATTCTTATTACTCTTCTATTTATTAATTTTTTTTACTTTTTTATTGGATTTATTTATCAACATGATTTCACAAATGGTGGTAAAATTGATTTTGAGCATATTTATACAAATTTTTTACTGTTAAAAAAATATTCAATATTTAATTTGGATTGGACAACTTATGAGTCAACGAGTTTACCTTTACATTACATTATAACTAGTAATATTATTCCAGAGAATATATTTTTATTTAAATTATACAATTTCATTTTATCTTTAATCACTATTTATTTATTTTTTTATCTTTTGTCTGAGATTTATAAAATAAAAAATAATATTTATATTCTTATTTTATCTTCAATCTTAATGATAAGTAGCTCATTTAGAGGAGATAGTTTTTTTGGACAGGAAGAAATTATAGGTTACACTTTAGTAATATTATCATTCATATTTTTGATAAAATATTCTAATACAAAAAACTTTTATTTTAAAGTTCTATCAATAGTTTTTGCATGTTTGGCATTTTATAGTAGGCAAACTTTAGGTTTTTTATCAATTATTATTTTTTTTCAATTATTGGAAAAAAATAAAATATTTTGCAAAAATAATCTTTATTTATCATTATTTTTTTTAATTTTATTATTACCATCTTTATATTTTTTTTATAAGTGGGGAGGTCCAATCCCCATGTTTCAGCCCGAAGGTCAAAATAGAATGATACCATTTCAATTAAATAAAATTCCCGTTATTTTTGGGATGTTCATAGTATTTCTTTTTCCTTTAATTTTTTTTCAAGCAGTTTCAGAAATTAATAAAATTAAGACCAATAAAAATAAATTTTTAAAAATTTTACTTTTTTTTATTATATTTTTTTTCATTTATGTGTACGTATTCGACAATTTACCTAAAAGTAAATTTGGCGGAGGACCATTATATAAAATATTTTATGAATTTGAGTATTTTAAAATAGTTTTCTTATTCTTTTCATACTTAGGTTTAATTAGTAGTGCTTATTATAGTTACAAAAATTTTAATTTTTGTATGTTTACTATTGTTTTAATAATTATATACGGATTTTCAGATGTACCTTTTTTTTCTTATCTAGATCCATTGATGTTTATAATAGTGCTAGTTACAATAAATGAATTTAAAACCTTATTTATCAAGAATAAAGAAGCTATAAGTTTATCATTATTTGGCTTTTTTCTTTGTTTACATTTATCTTGGGTTTTTTACTTTAAATTCTTTTTGGGTGGTATTATAAGGTAAATTATGAATCAATTTAAATACAACGTTGATCCCTCTATTGATAAGGTATTTATATATGGGTTTGGCTTTACAGGAAAATGGTTAACGTCTAACATCGACAGAAAAGTTGACGGCTTTATTGACACTGATATAAAAAAAAGAGGTGAGAAATTTAATGGTGTTGAAGTATTTTCATACGAAGATGCAAAGAATTTTGTAGATCCCAAAACAGAAATTATAATTTCAACAGTTGATATTTTTGATGTAGTTCCATTAATAGATAAATTAGATAAACAAAAAGTAACCCCGATAGGTTATTTTTTAGATAATACCAAGGCAAATAATAATACAACTGGGGAACAAGATGAATATATTGAATATTCTTTAAGGACTGTAGAATATTCTCATAAGAATTACAGGGATAAAAATAAGTTATTTATAAGAAGTTTGGACTTAATGATAACAGAGAGATGTTCTTTAAAGTGTCAAGACTGCTCTAATTTAATGCAATATTATAAATCTCCAAAAAATATGAATTTTGAAGACTTAAAAAAAGAAATGAAGATTGTATGTGAAAAATTCGATTTCATAAATGAAATAAGACTTATTGGAGGCGAACCATTTATGAATAAAGAAATATATAAAATATTAGAATGGTTATGTGAATTTAAAAAATTTGAGAAAATAGTTATTTATACAAACGCTACCATCCCACTTAAAGAGGATTACTCAGATATTTTACAAAATAATAAAATTATATTTTCTATTACTGATTATGGAAGTCTGTCCAAAAATACAAAAGTTGTTACCGATTTTCTGGATAAATATAAAATACCATATAGAATACATACGCCAGAGTATTGGACTGATAGTGGAAGATTAGTTTATGAAAATAACAATAAAACACCTGAAGAGTTAAAAAATTTCTTTTCAGATTGTTGTGCAAAAAATCTTTACACAGTTCTAGGAGAAAAAATTTATAGATGTCCTTTTGTTGCTAACGCAGATAATTTAAAAGCTATACCCGACGACAAAAATAATTATGTCAGCATTCACGATACTAAAGAAAATATTAAAAACCATTTATATAACACAGAATATTTACCAGGATGCAATTATTGTAAGGGAAGGTCATTCGAGTCTGTTGAAATTAAACCTGCCATACAAACCAAAAGAATATTTGATTATAAAAAACTTCAAGACTAAATAAATGGATGTGGGTATAATCATCCCTGCTTACAACTCACAAAAGACAATTATTTCTACCTTAAACTCTGTTTCTAATTTGAAAAAAAAAGTTAAATTGATTAACTTTTACCCAGTATTAATTGATGATGGTTCTTCAGATAAAACATATTCGATAGCAGAAATTTTTAAAAAAAAAAAAGTTTTATATAAGCTCATTAAACTAAATAAAAATAAGGGTATCTCAAATGCAAGGAATGTAGGAATTCGATATTTGCGAGATAAAGATTTTTTAATTTTTCTAGATTCTGATGATAAAATTAATTATAGATTTTTTTTAAAAAAAAATATATTTAAAAAAAATACAATATATATTTCATCATATTTAGAGAAAACAAATAAAATTAAAAAAAGGGTTAATTTTTTTAACAAAGACAAAAAATTTAAAAAAAACCAAATATTAAATTATCTTAAGCTATATTTAAAGAAACCCAATAAACACAAAATGGTTTCTTACGTATGGGGAAAAATTTACCCATGTAAAATTATTAAAAAATATAAAATCAGATTCAAAAATAATCTGGTTATTGCTGAAGATTTAGAATTTAACTTAAATATATTTAATAAAATAAATAATTTATATTACAAAAAAGAATTATTGTATGAATATAATAATAATTTAAATAACAAAAATATATATTCAAATTCAATTGGATCATTGAAAAAATTAAAAAAAATTTTTAATTCAATACTTCTTCTTGATATAAAAAAACATTTTAATTTAAAAAATAATTTTTTCTTGTTTAATCACTGTAAAACCATACTTTTTTTAATTAATGTAATAAAAAGTTGTAGCTTAATCAGTTCAAAACAAAAAAAAAAAATATTTTTAAACAACTTAAAAATAATTTTTAGTAATCAAAAAGCAAGATCAGTTATCAAATGTTACAATATCGAATTAGCAAAAGGTAATAAAATTTTAGGGCAAAATTTAAAAAATTTTAATGCTAAAGAATTTTTGAATGAAGCAAAGCAGATATACAAAAAAAGATATCCCAAAAATTCCTGATTAGATATTTTCCATATTTAATCTTTTAATACTTTTTCTTATATACTTAAAAAAATTTGAATAATTAATTTTTCTAATCTTTAATTTATCATTTAAAATATATTTATCATCAAAATCTAGAGAACTTTCATCATATTTAAATGAAATTTTTAATTTCATTTTTTGTTTTAAAAGTTTTAAACAATCTCTTAATTCTAAATCTTCTTTAGATCCGATTTTATAAATTTTTTTTTTCTTTTTTTTTCTTAAGATATTTATAACCTCTTCAACCATTTTTTGATCATATAAAAAACTTCTATAAATTTTTTTTTTATCCGAATTAAATATAAATTTTTTATCTTTTAATAGTGCATAAATTATATTACCCACAATAAAGTTTTTTTTTAATGGTATCCATGGACCTATGAAAGAATAAAGTCTTAGTATTAAAATTTTTTCTTTAAAAAAACGTCTTAAATATCTCTCACATTTTATTTTAAATATTTTATAATTTTTTTCACGTTTAGAAAATTTACCTTTTTTTTCTACAGCACCTGAGCTTAAAAAAATAAATTTTTGATTAATTTTTTTTTTAATGTTTCTTGTGAAATTTTTTAAAAATTTATAATCATTTTTATAATCATGAGAAATTGCAGCATAAATAATAAAGTCAAATTTAAAACCATACTTATTAAAATTATTAATATTTTCAAAAGTTATATTCTTTGACTTATATTTGTTTATTATTTTTTTTGAAAATTTTCTTGAATACAAAAATAAGTTACTCTTATTTAGCTTTCTGTTTTTATAAAAATAATCTAAAAAAGAGTAGCCAAAAAAACCATTCGCACCAATAATTGCTATATTCATGAATTTTAGATTTTTTAAAGGTATAATTACTATGTTATATACTTTTAAGATATGTTTGAAAAGTTTTTTAATAATTATAAAAAGAAAAGGATATTTATACCTTCAAAAATATTTTATGGTGAAAATCTAAATAATGAAATTTATGAATGTTTAAAAGAAAAAAAGATAATTATTATAGTAGATAATTTCTTTAAAAATAATTCAGTTTTTAAAAAATTAAAAAATAAATTAAGTAAATATGTTGTAAATACTTTTTATATTTCAGGTCCACCCAAAATAGAGAATATCAATAAAATTTTTAAAAAAATTAATGGTAAATATAATACAATCTTATCTGTTGGTGGCGGTACAATCACAGATTTTTCTAAAGCTATTATAGCCAAAAAATACTTTGGAAAATTAGATGGAATTAATATTGGAAAAGACGTATCGAATTATAAAAAAAAGAATGTACAATTAATTTCATTGCCAACTACTGTAGGATCTGGAGCTGAAACTAGTAGGTATTATGTCGTATTTGACAACAATAACAAAAAAATTCATGGTAAATCTTGGAATTTATGTTCCGACTATGTTTTTATAGATTATTTATTAATAAAAAATCTACCTAAGGATCAAATTTTACTAAGCTCTTTTGATTGCTTTATCCATTATGTTGAGACATTTATTTGTAAAAATGAAAAATCCTGGTTTAATGAAATATTATCGCTCAATTTAATTCCTGTAATAATTGAAGCATTAAATAATCTTTTGCATAAAAAAAAACAAAAAAAAAAAAAATTTAATCAAATTAGCAGTTTGCTCATCACTGGCTGGAGCAACAATATCTAATGTTAGAACGGGCAGCATACATGAAGCAGCTGGTGCTTTATTGGAGTTAACAAATTTATCTCATGCGGAAACGTTATATATATTTTTTGAAGAATTTTTTAATTTTTATAAAAAAATACTTAATTCGAAAATAAACAATAATAATAAAAACCTAAAACATGATACAATATATTCATTAATTGAATGGTGGAAAAAAGAGTTTAAGAGGAATAGGATTGATGAAAGAATAAAAAAAAAATTGAAAAATATGAATATTTACAGTCAAGAAAATATAAATTATATTTTGAATAGAGTTAATCAAGATAAAGTTTGGAACTATAAAGAAAGCCCAATTATTCTCTCAAAAAAAAAATCAAAATATTTAATAAGAAAATCTTTAAGTAAATACAAATAATGAAAAAAATATCTGTAATTGTTCCTTGTAAAAATGAAGAGCTAAATATTAAAAATTGCTATGATGAAATTAAAAAAGTATTAGAAAAATATAATACTGAGTTTGATTACGAGATAATTTTTATAGATAATGCCTCAAATGATAAAACTGTAGAGGAAATAAAAAAACTTACAAGTATTGATAAAAAACTAAAAGCTATAATAAATTCTAGAGATTTTGGTCAAGTAAGATCGCCATATTATGCAATGCTACAAGCAACAGGAGACGTAATTATATCGGTAAATTCTGACATGCAGACACCTATTAATTTAATTGAGGATTTTGTTGAAGAATGGAAAAAAGGTTATCTTATGGTGTTAGCAATAAGAAATGAGTCACATGAAAGCTTATTTCTCAAAACCTTTAAGAATTTATATTATAAAATTTTAGCTAAAATTTCTAATGTAGATGTTTTCCCTAATTTTATTGGATTCGGTCTGTATGATAGCAAAATAATAGAAATTTTTAGAAAAATTAAAACTATCAATCCATATTTAAGAGGCATGGTAAGTGAGGTAGGTTTTAAAAAAAAATTTATTTATTATGACGAACCAAAAAGAATACATGGCAAAACAAAAAATGATTTTTTTTCTTTTCTTGATTTAGCTTTAATAGGTTTTACTAGCTATTCTAAAGCACCTTTAAGACTTGTTACATTGATTGGAACTTTTTTTTCATTCATATTTTTTACAGTTTCATTAATTTATTTAATATTGAAAATAATTTATTGGAATGAATTTGAATTAGGATTTGCTCCAATTTTAATTGGCATTTTTTTTATAGGCTCAATTCAATTGTTATCTATAGGTGTTATTGGAGAATATATAGGAGCAATTTTTGAAGATGTTAAGGATAGACCAATAGTAATCGAAAAAGAAAGAATTAATTTTGATAAGTAATAAAAAATTAACTTTTATTTATACTAACAAATATCAAAAAAATAAAATTATACAGTTTAGAAACAAATTTAAATTAAATATAATTTTAAAAGAAATAAAAATAAAAAATATTTCAAATTTAAATTATAAATTAAAATTAAAAGATAAATTCGCTTTTCTATATAGTAAAAATTATAAATATTCTAATATAGTAAACTTTCAAATTTTTAAAAATTTTAAAAAAAAACCTTTAAATAACAATTTAATAAATTTCAATTTAGAGAAAAATCCAAGCTTTATACTCAAGTCTGCTTTATTAAAAACTTTCAAAAATGACAATGTAAATAAAATTAAAAATTATATTAAAAATATACCAGGTATAAGTTCAGGTATATATATATACGGAACAGGCGTAATTGCTAAACAAGTTTTCTTGTCATGCATTGAGAATAAAATTAAAGTTAAAGGATTTATAGATAATTCAAATTCTTCTTTAATTAGAAAATATTTATCAAAAAGAATTTATAAACTAAATTTTATTAATCAAAATTCAATTATTATTATCGCTTCAGGAAATTATGCTATTAAAATAAAAAAAATTTTAAAAAAAAAAAAAATTAAATATATTATAAATCTTTCAGAATTTTTTAATAGTTTACATAAAACTAATGAGCCAGAAAAAAATTTCTTTTCAGATTTAATTGAAAATAGATATCGTTATTTAAATTTGATAGGTTATTTAGAGGACAATATTTCAAAGAAAATTATAAATCTAATTTTTAAGTATAGATTTTCATTTAATCTAAATTATTTATCTAAAGCAAAAATGTATTCAGGAAAAAATCAATGGTTTGATAAACAAATTATAAAAAATAATAATAATTATACATTTCTTGATGGAGGAGCATATGATGGTGATACAATTGAAAAATTTTTAAGATTTAATTCTTACAAATATCGCAAAATATATGGATTTGAAATTAATAAAAAAAATTTTCTTTTAATGAAGAAAAAATTCAAAAATTTTAAGAATATATTTTTATACAATAATGCTATTACAAATATTAATAATAAAGTTGTATATTTTTCTTCAACTAGTCAAACTAGTTCCAGAATTGAAAAAAAAAGTAAATCTAGACCAATTAAAACAATAAAGATTGACAATCTTTTAGATCAAGAGGATTGTTTTATAAAACTTGATATAGAGGGTCAGGAAAAGAAAGCATTAATTGGTGCTAAGAAAATAATTAAAAGTAAAAAAACAATGTTAGCTATCGCATCTTATCACTTTGAAAATGATTTATGGAAACTAGCAAGCATCATATTGAAATTTAATACAAATTATAAGTTTTATATAAGGCACTATACCCAATCAAGTTATGAAACAGTATTGTATTGTATTTAATGTAACTTTAATTAATAATATGATTTACTTAAAATTATGCAAACCGTTATACTTGCTGGTGGTCTAGGTTCGAGATTGTCTGAGGAGACAATGATAAAACCTAAACCTTTAATTGAAATAGGACAGAAACCAATTATTTGGCATTTAATGAAAATATATTCATTTTATGGACTAAATGATTTTATTGTTTGCTGTGGGTATAAAGGAAATTTATTAAAAGAATATTTCTTAAATTTTGTCACTACGAACTCCGATATCAATGTCGATTTAGAAAATAACAAATACATTATATTGAATAAAAAAAAAAAACTAAAATGGAAAATTTCATTAATTGATACCGGTGAAAAAACACAAACAGGCGGAAGAATCAGAAAGATAAAAAAATATATAAATGGAACTTTTTGCATGACTTATGGTGATGGATTGTCGGATATCAATATAAAAAAATTAATTAAATTTCATAAAAAAAATAAAAAAAAAGTAACAATGACAGTTGTAAACCCACCAAGCAAATACGGTAAAGTTAATGTAAATAAAAATTTAATTACTAAATTTGACGAAAAACCAAGTATATCAAATAACTGGGTAAACGGTGGTTTTTTTGTTCTAGAACCGTCAATATTTAAATATTTAAAATCTGATAAAACAATTTGGGAATCTAATCCTTTAAAAACATTGTCAAAAGAAAAAGAGATTGCAGCTTTCAGACATAGTAATTTTTGGCAATCAATGGATACTCTAAGAGAAAAAATTTTATTAAATGATCTTTGGAATTCAAATAAAGCACCCTGGAAATGCTGGAGAGATTAATTTTTTTTAAATTAAAAAACAATATTTTTACCAAATATATAATTGTCGGATCTATAAATACTTTTTTTGGTTATTTTATAGGAATATTTTTTTTTTATATTTTTTATAAAAGTTACGGCATAATATTTGTTTCTTTAATAAGTTCAGTTTTTGCAATTTCTTTCTCTTTTTTTACATACAAGATGTTTGTTTTTAGAACAGTTTATAAAAATTGGATATCTGAATATTTAAAAAGTTATATAGTTTATATTATTGGTATACTTTTAAGTACAATAATCCTTTGGATTTGCATAGAAATTTTAACAATTAGTATCTTTATTTCACAGGGATTATCTGTAACATTAGTGGCTTTAGTAAGTTTTATCGGTCACAAAAATTTTACTTTCAAATAATTGTCAAAGAATATAATTAATAAAATATAATGAAATATAATCACAATATTTTCCAAAAATTAGTTATTTTAGAAATGGCAAATAATCACATGGGTGACCTTTCACATGCATTTAAGATAATTAAAACTTATAAAAAATTTCAAAAAAAATTTAAGTTTAAATTTGCTTTTAAACTTCAATATAGACATTTAGGCACTTTCATACATAAAAGTTTTAAAAATAGGAATGACTTACATTATATAAAAAGATTTAATGATACAAAGCTGTCAAATAATCAGTTTAATAAAATTATTAATTTCATAAAAAAAAATAATTTTTATACAATCGCAACACCATTTGATGAAAAATCTGTGGATTTAATTCTTAAACAAAATTTGGATTATATTAAAGTTGCAAGTTGTTCATTTAATGATTGGCCACTATTAGAAAAGATATCAACTACCGAAAAACCATTAGTTCTTTCAACAGCCGGTGCAAGTTTAAATACTATTGATAATGTTGTCAGTTTCCTAAAAAATAGAGATAAAAACTTTTGTTTAATGCATTGTGTAGGACAATATCCAACTCCTAGAGCAAAATTAAATTTAGCAAGAATTAAACTTCTAAGAAACAGATATGAAGATGTACCAATTGGTTATTCTACTCATGAAGATCCAAATGATTTTGTAAGTATCAAAGTTGCAATTTCACAGGGCGCAAACACTTTTGAAAAGCATGTAGGTCTTTCAACAAAAGATTATGAGATAAATAAATATTCATTAAATCCTGATCAATGTAATAGATGGCTTTCCTCTATGAATGATACATTTCGATCTTTAAGCAGCTCAAATATAAATATTATAGAAAAACAAAGTTTAAATTCTCTTAGAAGAGGAATTTTTTTAAAAAAGAAATATGAGAAGAATAAAAATATCAATAAAAAAGATTTATATTTTGCATTTCCTTGTGTCAATGGGCAACTTACTGCAAATGATTTATCCAAATATACATTCCTTAAATCAAAAAAAAATATTCAAAAAGATACAGCTCTAATGGTCAAAGATATTAAAATAGTGAATTCACGAAACTTAATATTTAAATATTTAACAAGAATAAAAAAATTGATATTAAAAAGTAACATAATTTATCCAAAAAATTCAAAATTAGAAATTTCCCATCATTATGGAATAGAGAATTTTTTGAGATATGGATTGTCCATGATTACAATAGTAAATAGAAAATATTGCAAAAAAATTTTGATACTTCTTCCAGGCCAAACACATCCAACTCAATATCATAAAATCAAAGAAGAGACCTTTAATATTGTTTATGGAAAAATGATTTTATATTTAGACAATAAAAAACAAATTTGTAAGCCGGGGGATATTGTTACAATTAAGAATAATGTAAAACACAAGTTTTCAACTGAAAATGGTTGTATTATTGAGGAAATTTCGACTACTCATAATATTAGCGACTCTTTTTATGAGGACAATATTATCAACAATAATAAAAATAGAAAAACAGTACTAAATTATTGGTAAATTTTATATTTATGAAAATTAAAGTTGCCGATTATATAGTTGAATTATTAAGAATAAATGGAGCAAGTAATATTTTTTTAGTTCCAGGTGGTGGTAATATGCACCTTACAGATGCAGTTAAAAGAAATAAAAAAATTAAATATTTAAGTTTCTTTCATGAACAATCTGCCTCAATAGCAGCTGAATCATACTCAAGATCAAAAAGTAAACTTGGAGTGGCTCTAGTAACATCAGGTCCTGGATCTACAAATGCTATAACAGGAGTAGCAGGAGCTTGGATAGAGTCGGTTCCATTAGTCGTAATCTCTGGTCAGGTTAAAACACAAGATATAAAAAATAATCCAAAGATTAGACAAAATGGTCCACAAGAAGTTGACATTACAAGTTTAGTAAAAAAAATAACTAAATATTCAATAACTATAAAAAAAACGAAAGATATTGTAAAAATAATCAAAAAGGGAATAACTCAGGCTATATCATTACGTAAAGGTCCAGTTTGGATAGATCTTCCTCTGGATATTCAGGGCTCAATAATAAATATAAAAAAAAAAGATTTAAAAAAAATTCAAAAAAGAAAGAAAAAATATTTTTTTCCAAAAAAAAGGATTTTAGATTTATTAAAAAAATCAAAAAAACCAATAATATTAGCCGGGCATGGAGTTAGGCTTTCAGAAGCATCAAGGGAATTCAGAAGTTTAATAAAAAAAACTGGAATCCCATTTATGACCACTTGGAATTGTATAGATTTAGTAGAATTTAAACATAATAAAAATTTAGGTAGTCCTGGTGTAGTTGCAAGAAGAAACTCAAATATATCAATCCAACTATCAGACTTAATAATTTGTATTGGAACTAGTTTAAATAAAGTGATCACAGCATTTAATGAAAAAAATTTCGGGTTTAATGCAAAAAAAATAATAGTTGATATTGATAAAGATCAATTAAATAAAGTAAAAATACCCAACTCATTAAAAATACAAGCAGATGCAAAAAATTTTATAAATTATTTAATTTCTAATGTGAAAAAAACCAATCGATATAATCGCTGGTCAAAAGATTGTTTAAATTTAAAATTAAAATTTGAAGATGAAATGTTAGTAAGAAAAAAAAATAAAAAAATTATTAATCATTATGAATGTGTAGAAGCAATTTCTAAAGCTCTTAAGGAAGGAGATAATGTTAGCACAGGTAGTTCGGGCTTAGCAATTGAAATATTTTATACCTTTTTCAAATCAAAAAGAAATCAAAGAGTTTTCTTGACCTCAGGACTTGGCTCAATGGGGTATGGTATTCCATCAGCAATTGGAAATTGTGTAGCAAACAAAAAAAAAACTATACTTATCGAAAGTGATGGAAGTTTGATGTTTAATATTCAAGAATTATCAACAATAAAATCATATAATTTACCAATTAAAATTATAGTTCTTAATAATTTTGGATACGCATCTATAAGAAATACTCACTCTAATTATTTTAGTAAAAGATTTGTAGGAACAGGAAAAGAGGATAATATTTTTTATCCTTCATTCAAACTAATAAGTAAGGCAAACAAATTGAAATATTTTTGTATAACTAGCAAAAAGCAACTAAAAACCAAACTCCCTTCTTTGATAAAGGGAAAAAATCCAACTTTAATTGAAATATTACTTAATAAAAATGAGGAATTATTGCCAAAAGTTGGATCTTATATAGATAAAAATAATAAAATTAAATCTAGACCACTACAATTGATGACACCATTAATTTCAATAAAAAAATTAGATAAAATTTTAGAAAAAAAAGAGATAAGAAATTTGTATAATAAATTATAGTAAAAATATGATTAAATTCTTAAACATATACCAGAACGACAAACATTTAATTGGTGAAATGAAAAAAGGTATAGCTAAGATAATAAGGAATAATAATTTTATTTTAGGAGAGGAAGTAAAAAATTTTGAAAACAATTTTAAAAATTATACAGGAACTAAATATGTAGTTGGGTGTGCGAATGGAACAGATGCGATTTTTTTAGCTTTAAAAAGTTTAGATAAGAAAAGCGGTGAAGTAATATTACCTGCTATGACCTACATTTCTACTGTATACTCTGTCATAAATGCTGGCTTCAAACCTGTTTTAGTGGACATTGAAGAAAATTCTCCTTTAATAGATTTAAAAAAACTTAAAAATAAAATAACAAATAAGACTATAGCCATTATACCTGTTCATTTATATGGTTCTGTAGTGAATACAAAAAATATTAAAAAATTAATTAAAGGAAAAAATATTAACATTATCGATGATTGCTCACAAGCACATGGAGCTAAACTTGGAAAAAAGAGTGTCGGAAATATAGCAGATATCAGTACTTTTAGTTTTTATCCTGGTAAAAATCTGGGTGCATACGGGGATGCTGGTGCCATAACTACAAACAATAAAAAAATTTACACACGTTTAAAATTATTACGAAACTTGGGATCCGATAAAAATAAATATTTGCATAAAATTATAGGTAACAATAGTAGACTTGATACAATTCAAGCATGTATTTTGAACATCAAATTAAATTTACTTAACAGACTAAATAAAAAAAGAGTTGTTTTAGCACAAGTGTATAGAAAAGAAATAAAAAATAAAAAAATAAGACACCTCCATTATTCAAATAACTCTGTTTATCATCAATTTGTAATTACAATATCTCAGAGGGAAAAATTAATAAAATATTTAAATAAATTCAATATTCCAACTGGCATTCATTACCCTAAAGCTATACATCAACATCAATCAATTAAAAAATTTTTTATTGGACAAAGATTTCGTAATTCAGAAAAATTATCTAAAAACTGTTTAAGTTTACCTATTGATCCATATTTAAAAAAGAAACAAATCAAAAAGATATCTAAGATTATTAATTCTTTTTAAATACACTCAATATTTTTTGAGAGAAAGTTAAGTTTGTCATTGGTATTATTTTTGCATCCACACAATTAAAAAAGTATTTCAACTCGTTTATTAAACTATCATTTGATTTGATGTTAATATTTTCACTATTGCCATGATAAATTCTTGCTTTTTCGGTTAAAATTTTTTTAAAATAATTCACTTTAGGATAATAAGCATATTTGTTGTATATTTTTATTTTATTAATTTCCTCTAACTCGTCAAAAATTAGCATTTTCTTTGTGCCAATTATAATTATCTCTCTCTCTTTTTTAGGATGTAACCAGCTAACATTTATATCAATTTTAATATTTTTGAGTTTTAGATGTAGATTGGAAATATCATAGTTATTTTTATTTAAAATATTGTATTTAATATTTTGTTTTATTACAGGTATTTTATCGAAGAGAAATTTTAATATACTAACGTCATGTGTTGCTAAATCTAATAAAACATCTACATCACTTCTTATAGGGCCAAGATTTTTTCTCGACATATATATATATATTATTTCACCAAGTGTTTTTTTATCTATGATATTTTTTATACGTTTAACATATTCATTATAACAATAAACATAACCAACCATAAAAGTAGAGGTCTCATTTTTTTTGTGAATTTTAATTAATTTTTTTATATCTTCTAAGTTATTAACTAATGGTTTTTCTACAAAAATATTTTTTTTATTTAGTAATGCATTCTTGCATAGCTTAAAGTTTTGCGATGGTGGTGTAGCTATAAAACAATAATTATATTCTTTATTTCTTAAATATTTTTCTGAATTTATGCTCGTAGTTATTTTATTTTTAAAACGCTTTCTTATTAATAAAAGATTGGCACCGCTTTTATCTATTACTACTATTTTTTTACATCCCAGTTTTAAAAGGTTAGCAACTATTATTGTTCCCCAATAGCCAGCTCCGAATACGATTATTTTTTTTTTGAAATTTTTTTCACTTTAAAATTTTTTTGAATTTTTGCATAAATTTTTCCTGGTTTATCGCAAAATTTGCATTGGTGGTAGAATTATAATGTGAAATATTTTTTGCAAGAAAGTAGTAATAATTTAAATTCAAACAACTTGAGAATACAGAAAATGGTATATATGGATCATTGTCAGGTCTAATGTTAATTACCTTTGCACCTCTTTTTGCCCAAATAATGTTTGCCATACCAGCACCAGTAAGGCCAACTATTATGTTTGAGTTTCCACATACTTCTATTTGTTTTTTAAAACTCAATTTTTCCATATACAGTATTTTAAATCCTAAATGTCTAAGTTTATTTTCAAAATTTTCTTCCATGTAAAGATTTCTTCTGATAGCTATTTTTCTACTTATATAGATTTTTTTATATTTGTAATTATTTTTAACTTTTTTTTTATAAATTTTATTTGTTAATTTTAATAAATCTGATCTTGGATTTCCTGATAAAAAAAGTTCTGGAATATAAATACAATTATTTATTTCAAATAAGGTATTTCTTTCTTCAGAAATAATTTGATTTTTTTTTAAAATAAATAGTGTTTCCCTCTGAAATTTTGTCTTGAAGGCTGGCAAAAAAACCTTGTAATTTTTAAAATGCTGATTAGTTTTTATTAAAGCGATTTTGGGTAAAATATCTGTAACCCAATGAAAATAACCATGAGAATGTCTGTTATGAATTACAATCACATTTGAAATTTTTTTTTTTGTATAAAAAAAACCTTTTAAAAATTTACAAACAAATATTATGATTAATAAAATTGACTTAATTATTTTTAATGAATTTAAGTTTTTTAAATTTAAATAGTTTTCTATAACTAATTTATTATTGGTTCTAATATTTCCATAATTATCTAAAAAAATTTTTTCAAATTGATAATATTTTTTACTTTCTCTATTTTCTAAACCAATATTTTGAAAGAGAAACTTATGTTTATACTCAAAATTTTTTGGTTTTTTTATAAATTCTTTTCTTTTTTTTAAAAGATTAAATGACCTCATATCAAATGATTATATTATCAATAAAATAAAAAAAATTTAAAAAAAAGAAAAAAAATATTGTATTTAATTATTTTGACATTTAGTAATAAATTTATTTGATTATATATGAGAAAATCAAGAAAAATATTGATAACTGGTTCTCAAGGATATATCGGATCCTCTCTAAACAAAGTTCTTCTCAATAAATATAATTTAATAAATTTGGATAAATTTATATCACCTTTAGAATTAAAACAAAAAAATTTCTTCAAAATTAATATTTTAAATTATAATAAACTTAATAGTTTATTCAAAAAATTTAAAATAGATTTAATTATTCATTTAGCAGGCGAGTCAACAATAGATAATATATCTAAAAAAAGAAATTATATAAATAATAACGTTAAAGCCACTGAAAATTTAATTAAGTTAATGAAAAAATTTAAAGTGAAAAATTTAATTTTTTCAAGTTCAGCCGCAGTATATGGCAAAAAAAATAGAATTATAAAAGAAAGCTCACCTAAGATTCCTAACAATATTTATGGAAAAACAAAATTAATAACTGAAAAAATCATTATAAATGGTTCTAAATCACAAAATTTTAATTATATAATTTTACGTTTTTTTAATGTTTGCTCTTCTATTAGAGAAAAAAAAATTGGAGAATTTCACATTAATGAAACACATTTAATACCTTTATGTGTGAACAAATTTTTAAATAATAAAACTTTAAAAATTTATGGAAAAAATTTTAAAACCAATGATGGAACAAGTGTTAGAGATTATATACATATTAAAGATATTTGCACTGCGGTTGAGCAGTGCATACAATATTTATTCAGAAAAAATCAATCTCAAATCTTCAACTTAGGAACGGGTAAAGGGTTTTCAAATTTGGAAATTGCAAATAGTTTTAAGTTTAAAAATAAATTTCTAAAATATATATTCATTAAAAAACGAAAAGGAGATGTTGGAAAATTATTGTGTTCTTATGATAAAATAAAAAAAATTATTGGGTGGAAGCCTCGATATTCAAAATTAAAAAAAATTATAAGAGATGAAATATTTTGGCAAAAACATACTTTAAAGTTAAACAAACAAAGAACTTTTAGATATTAAATTTGTCAATTGATTTAATTTGTTTGTTGTGTATAAAAATTGAAGTGAGATATATTATAGTTACTGGTGGAGCTGGGTTTATAGGTTCATCTTTAATTGAATTCTTAACTAGAAAAACAAAAAAAAAAATAATATCAATCGACAACTATTCTACAGGTAAAACAAATAACCACATAATAAATAATAGAGTAACTTATATAAAATCTCATACAAAAGATATATCTAAAATATTAAATAGATTAAAAAATAAAATAGATGTAATTTTTCATTTTGCAGAATTTTCAAGAATAGCTCAAAGTTTTGAAAATATCCAAAAATGTTTTAGCTCT
>MDTG01397282.1_pt1 | contig 17988 bp, 14 predicted proteins | sample 811421 | NCBI WGS metagenome assembly MDTG01 (sample SAMN05326645, study PRJNA326480) | marine metagenome | isolation source: seawater | place: Pacific Ocean: South East | collected 2011 | reverse complement strand
GATTATGAAAATTTACAATTTCAAGCTACAGATCCTGATCCATATCGTGGCGGAGTTGCCAACATTCCAGAATCAGAGATGTCAGGAGTAGAAGTTGAATTTACTGGATTATTGTCTGACGAGCTAACATTAGATATGAATCTAGCATTTCTTGATTCTGAGGTATCTTCAGATTATATGGCTTTGGATAATGTGGATGCTTATCAGTACTTTTTCGGAGAAGAAGATCTTAGATATGCATTAAGAAAAAACATTAAAGGAAATGAGCTTGCCAAAACCCCAGAATTTACTGCCGATATATCTCTAACTTATGAAACTACTTTGAAATCTGGAAGTCAGTTCACAGGAATTCTTCAATATATCAAAAGAGGCGAGTTTCAACAGAGAGTTAATAATAATCCAATAGTTGATGCTATTGACGCATACGATATCTTGAATTTAACTGCTAGCTTTGATTTTGTAGGAGATAGGTGGGGCCTTGACTTGATGATCTTAAATGCTTCTGATGAAGATGGAGTTAATTCAAGCATGACTGATGTTTTTGGTGTTGCTGCTACAGGAATAGAGTTGATACCACCGAGGCAAATTATGGCTCGATTAAGCATGAATTACTAATTGAGTTTATTTAAATAACTTTATCTGATGATCAAATTCTAGATTTGGTACAATCGAACATGGATAAATTATTCATACAACCAACAGAATTATTAGAGGACTCCTTTAAACTTGCATGGCAAGTTTATGAGAGCGGATATCGACCTAATTACATTATTGGGGTTTGGAGGGGAGGAGCTCCAATTGGCATAGCTGTTCAAGAGTTTCTAGATATACTCAATGTCCCATCTGATCATATTGCTATAAGAACTTCTTATTATAAAGGTATAGGGGAGACTCAAGAGAGCGTGCAAGTTTACGGTCTAAATTATGTAATAAAACAGGTTGAATCTGAAGACTCATTATTAATAGTTGATGATGTTCACGATACAGGAATTTCCGTACAACAAATTATATCTGACCTTCAAGATGCTTGTAAAAAAAATACTCCTGAAATAAAAGTTGCAACACCATATTACAAACCCAGTAAAAATAAGACAGAAAGAAGTCCAGATTTTTATATTCATGAAACTGATAAATGGTTAGTTTTTCCTCACGAGCTCCAAGGTTTGTCTAGTCAAGAAATTATTGAGAATAAGCCTCAGCTTGAAGACTTAATACCAAAGATAAAACCTTTTCTAAATAAGTAAGTATTTAATATAGCTAAGAATGTAATATTATTTTAAAGTTAATAATTTAGTAAATGCAAAATGTAGCAACAATTGGTAACGCAACCTTAATTGCATATGATAATTCTGTCCCAATTCTAAGCACTGATCCTTGGTTTGGTGACGAGGATGATGCCTATTTCGGGAGTTGGACTTTAAGTCATGAGATACCAAATAAGTACAAAAAAGATATCCTAGATTCTCATTATCTTTGGTTTTCCCACGGCCACCCGGATCATTTAAATCCTCACTCTTTAAAGAGGTTTAAGGGAAAAAATCTTTTACTTCCCGATCATGTTGGCTCAAGAATCTATGATGATCTAAAAATAAAAGACTTTAGCATAAAGATATTGCCAGATAGAAAATGGATTAATTTAACAGAAAATATAAATTTGATGTGTATAACAACCATAATGCAAGACTCAATTTTGTTAATGGACATAGGTAAAAAATTGTTTATTAATTTGAATGACGCAGGAACCAGGGGTTGTACAAGATTTATAAGACGTGAGGCAAAAAAATTTTCAGATGTCTATTTATTAAGTTTATCTGGATATGGCGACGCAGATATGATCAACTGTTATGACGAGCAAGGAAAATTTATCATACCTCCAGCTAAAAATAATACACTTGTTGGAGAACAGCTTAGCCTTACTGCTAAATCCGTAAGCGCTAATCATGTCATTCCATTTAGCTCTCATCATCAATATCAAAGATCTGACTCCATTTGGGCCCAAGAGTATGTTACTCCAATGCATGCATATAGCGTGGGGCTTCATGAGGATATAAATTTTATACCTCCTTTTGTAGAAATAAATTGTGATTCTGGATATTTCAAAGAAATAAATCCCAAAGCAATTAAACCTAAAATTTTCAAATCAGAAAAATTTGGTGACAATTGGTCGGATGAGCTATCAGCTGAAGATTTTCTTGCAGTAAAGAAATATTTTTTTGAAAAAGAGGTGATTTGTAAAAGGTTCGGCTTTGTTAATTTTGTTGTCGGTAAAAAACTTCATACTATTTCATTAAACAAATCTCTTAAAAATAGAGGCATTCAATTTGAAGTTCCAAGATCAAGCTTAATGAAAGCAGTCAATTATGAAATTTTTGATGATTTATTAATTGGTAATTTTATGCGCACAACTTTTTTTGGTTTATCTTCCCTCTATGACTATGACTTCAACCCCTTAGTTACTAAATATGCTGATAATGGAAAGGCAAAAACAGAAGAAGAAGTCGCAACATATATTAATGAGTATAAAAAGAGAGTTGGAAGACAATTTATTTTTGATTCCTTTTTGGATAAATCAGCAAGTTTATTAAATAGATTTTTAGTAAATAGGCAATCTAGGGCAAGAAGATTGATTAAATCTATATATTATAAGATTAAATAGTTAACATTAATAAGGTTACAGAATTGAGCTTGAAAGAAAAACAAATTGATACTATTTTAGTTTTAGATTTTGGCTCTCAATATACTCAATTAATTGCTAGAAGAGTCAGAGAGTTAGATGTTTTTTCAGAAATTCTTCCTTGGGATATTTCTCCTGAAAAAATTAAAGAAATTAAACCAAAGGGAATTATTCTTTCTGGAGGACCGGAATCAGTTACAAAATCAAATACTCCAAGAGTTCCTGAGATTATTTTTCAATTAGATATTCCTATTTTGGGTATTTGTTATGGAATGCAAACTCTTGCTGAGCAGTTTGGAGGTCAGGTAAGTCGCTCTGAGGCTAAGGAGTTTGGGCATGCTGAAATCCGTATAGAGGAAGCATCATTGCTTTTTGATGGGTTTAGTTCTGGCTCCTCAATTGATGTTTGGATGAGTCATGGTGACCATGTATTAACATTGCCCGATAAATTTTCTTTAATTGCTTCAACTGCTTCAGCACCAATTGCTGCAATGGAGCATTCTGAAAGATCTATATTTGCTTTACAGTTTCATCCTGAGGTAACACACACAAAACAAGGCATTGCCGTTTTGCATAATTTTGTATTTAAAATATGTAAATGCGCTGCCAAATGGAAAATGGAAAATCTTATCGAGCAAAAAATCCAAGATATTAAGGAAAAAGTTGGCAATGAAAAAGTCTTACTTGGTTTATCTGGAGGCGTTGACTCATCAGTTACTGCAATGCTTTTAGATAAAGCAATAGGAAAAAATCTAATTTGTGTATTTGTTGATAATGGATTGCTTCGCAAAAATGAAGCTAAAGATGTAGAAAAACTATTTAAAGACAAGATGGATCTTAACTTGTTAGTTGTTGATGCTAAGAAAATTTTTTATAGACATTTAGAAGGAATTTCAGATCCGGAGCAAAAAAGAAAAGTTATTGGTAGAACATTTATTGATGTCTTTGATAACGAGGCTGCAAAATTAAAAGATAAGATAAATTTTCTAGCACAAGGAACTATATATCCTGATGTGATTGAGTCATCTGAGTCAGAATCAAAAGAAGCTAGAGTGATCAAATCTCATCATAATGTTGGCGGCCTTCCTAATGATATGAAAATGGAACTGGTTGAGCCCTTGCGAGATTTATTCAAGGATGAGGTAAGAAAAATGGGATCTGAAGTTGGACTTCCATTAGAGATGCTCAATCGACATCCATTTCCAGGACCTGGATTGGGAGTGAGAATATTAGGAGAGATTACTCAAGAAAAAGTTTTTACCTTGCAAAATGCAGATGCCATATTCATTGAGGAATTAATTAAAGCAGACTTATATGATCAAGTAAGCCAAGCATTTTGTGCATTTCTTCCAATTAAATCAGTTGGAGTTGTTGGTGATGAAAGAAGATATGCTGATGTAATTGCTATAAGAGCAGTCGAAACGGTTGATTTTATGACTGCTACCTGGGCCAAACTTCCGTATGATTTCCTTGGGCATGTTTCAAATAGAATTGTGAATGAAATCGAAGAAATTAGTCGGGTTGTTTATGACATTTCAAGCAAACCACCTGCAACTATTGAGTGGGAGTGAACAATATTTCTCAAATCCTAATTTTTACTGGCTTTACTGCTGGCATGCTAAAAGAGTTGTTGGCTGAAGGGCGAAAGATGGCTAGAAAATAGGATGAGCAGTAATTTTTCATACCGTGCTGACTTACAGTTACTAAGAGGTTTCTCAGTATTACTGGTATTCCTCTACCATTTAAAAGTCCCTGGATTCGAAAATGGATTTTTGGGTGTTGATATATTTTTTGTTTTAAGTGGATTTCTTATGGCAATCCTTGCAGAGAAAGTCAGTCCAATTGAGTTTTACACAAAACGGTTAAAGCGATTGCTTCCAGCATACTTTGTAGTAGTTTTAGTGACGAGTGTGGCTGTAATTGCATTAACGATTCCCGTTGACTCTAATCAACGATTAGATCGAATTTTTTACGATTTGGTTGGGCTAAGTAATTTCGCTTTTTGGGTTGAAAATTCCTACTTTGACAATAGTGCATTTAAACCACTTCTGAATTTCTGGTCTCTCGCTGTTGAGCTTCAATTTTATTTGTTCGCACCTTTTCTTCTACCTTTTTTGCACAAAAGAAAATTTTTATTAAGTCTAGTTATTGTAAGCTCGTTATTGCTCTCTATGGCAATAATTACTATATCTCCCAAAACTAGTTTTTTTATGTTGCCAACAAGGCTGTGGGAGTTCTTGTTTGGAGCTTATGCTGCTTGGTTTGCAGCAAAAAATGCTCAAAATAAGTTCACAAGTGCATTTGTTTTAATTGCAGTGTGCACCCTGCTAGCGGTTATTTTTTTGTACCCACTTCCACAAGACTCGTTATCTGTTTTAACTGGGCATCCAAGTGTCGCAGCATTGACGGTTGTAATCTTAACAACTGTAATTATCGCGTTGGGTCTAGACAAATTATTTTCCACAGATTCAAGAGTCGCAAAGATGTTAATCAGGATAGGTGACTATTCTTACTCTATTTACCTTGTTCATTTCCCAATAATCGTGCTCGTAAATTATGCTGAATTTGGAGGCACAAGATTAGGGTTTAATAGCATCTCGCACTTGCTCGCTATTGTTGCTCTAACTATAGTTTCATCTTTTTTTCTCTATAACTATGTTGAAAAGGTTAGGTACATTAAACGTCCCACTGTTCCTTTATTTTGGCTTGCGTCAACTTGTCTTTTACTGGGAATCTTCGGAAGCAGTTTAAACAAGTTGGGCTACAATCAAAATGAAATCTTGATATTTAATGCGTGGGAGGATAGGGCATATTATCGTTGTGGAAAGTTAACAAGGATTTTAAATCCAACTTCTAACGTATGTTTGATAGGCAACGATCTTGATAGCGATAGAGTATTACTGCTAGGTAATAGTCACGCTGATTCAATTAAAATGTCCTTCCAAGAATCTATGAAAGATAATGGAATGACAACCTTCTTTTATGTTTATAACAACCCTTTAATATCTTCTACTCATAATGCGGAGTTTATAAGTAATGACGTTTTTAGCAGTGGAATTAGCACCATTGTGATCCACTACAGCCCAAGCGTTTACGATAATGCTGATTCCATTGCAAGAATGACTGCTTTTGTTCAAATGATGAAGGCTAAAAATATAAGTGTTCTATTCATTGCTCCTGTACCAGTTTATGAATACCATATTCCAAAGACTATGCTTGAACTTCTAGACAAACCAAGTTTAAAACTAACCCTGACTAACTTCGATGGCTATAAGATAAGTGCAGCAAGTTTTGAAAACTTTATAACTGAAAATAATGTTAGCGCAGAAGATGTATTCTATCCTCATACGGTTTTCTGCCCAGAAGGTGAGTGTGTATATCAGAGAGGAGGAGTGCCCTATTATTTTGATAGTGAACACCTTACGTTAACTGGAGGAATTCAGTTGCAATCAATTTTCAACGCAATTGGCTTTCGGCTAAGTTCAAAAAAAACTAGAAAATAGATAGTTATTGAATATGAGTGAGTGGTTTCACAGCCAAAAAAGCTAAATAATCAAAATAGGTTTCCTACATGCTAACCATTGTTTTTATAATGTTTCTTCGAATCGAAGCTATTGAGAGGTAATTAACATGTTCCTCGCAAATTTCATATTTTATTAGCGCTTAGCCTTTAAAAACAGTTACTCTATAGACAACTAACTCATTAAAATTATAAATAATTATGATTAAAAGTATAAAACTTTACACATTAAAACTCATAAACTTACTTTTGGTAGTCCCATTAAGGTTTATATTGACATCGATTAAACAAAATAAAGGCATTCGAGATAAAACAATTCATAGCATTTTGTGGAACGAATCTATTAATGATTCCGCGCAATATGTGAAAAGCTTTCTGCCCGAAGTGCTTCTTTTTGACAATAAGCAGGCCTTATGGGACTTTACAATTGCAAAAATTGAGGCTTTTGGCCCATGTGACATTTTAGAATTTGGCTGTTATAAAGCGAATTCCATAAATTATTTTTCAATGAGGTTACCAAATAACAAATTTTATGGATTTGATTCTTTTGAAGGACTTCCTGGTGATTGGCTGGGCCATCACCTATCAAAGGGCGCATTTGATCTTAAGTCAAAACTACCAAGAGTTACTAAAAATGTTGAGCTCATTCCTGGATGGTTTGATGAATCTTTACCAGTTTTTTTTGAAAACAATACTAATTTAAATACTTTCTTATTGCATATCGACTCTGACACATATTCTTCTGCATGCACTGTTCTATCGAACACAATTGAGCTTTTAAAGCCTGGAGTTTTAATTCTATTTGATGATTATTTAGCATATCCTAATTGGGAAAATGGAGAGTTTTTAGCATGGAAAGAATTTTGCTCTCAACATTCCATCAAATATAGGTATTTAGCCTTTGCTAATGAGCAAGCCCTTGTTGAAATAATTTAAAGTCTAACTTTTGGGATGGCTAATATTAATTGAAATCCAGGAAAATTCTGATGCGGTAGCTTATCTGTTTTATGAAAAATGAGCTTTTCTCCAAGAATAAATCTCATCACCTCCCCAATTAACTTAGAGAATGGATTTGAAAATAAATTGAAATTAGGTTGAATTAGATAAATTACATAATCAAGTTGCTTAAGAAAGGCATTTATTTTGAGAGCTTGTTCTTTATTAATCTCTATATTGTGCTCAAATATTAATAATGGCTTATTTTTCTTTATTAACTCCTTAGCGCCAACCATTACTTCAAGCTCATGACCCTCCACATCTATTTTTATCATTGAAATTTCTTCATTAGAAAAATCTTTAAGATCATCTAGTTTAAATGAATTAATCTCGTGAAAAATTGTGCCATCTTCTTTAATACTTTGCCTTTCAATTGAGGAAACTATTGATGAATCACCTATATTGAAATTAGACTCATTTAAAAATTTCTTTTCATTTTTATCTGAGATTCCAATGTTAAAAATATTTATATTCGTGATATTTCTGGTATTGAATTTTAATAATTCATAAGTATTAGGGTTTGGCTCGTAAGAAAATACTTTTTTTGAAATTTTGCTGAAGTAGAGAGAGTGATTCCCAATATTGGCTCCAATATCTATGAATGTAGAGAGTTTTTTGAGATGGAGCTTATCTTTTAAAAAAGACATTATTGCATTCAATAAATCCTCTTCGTAGATTCCAAAATTATTTATTTCTAAACCAATATGATCAAAAGCAAAAATAGCAATTCTTGGATTACCGCGTTCTATATTTTTGCTAGCATATTTATGATTAATCCTATTTATTATTTTCCTTAAAGGTCTGGAAAATCTGTATCTGGATAAATACTTATAGTTTTTAGTCATTAAAATTCCATATTTTGTAAAATTTATAAAGTATAAAGATGTTAATTCATACTATATTTTAACTTCCATAGGATTTATATTGTTTATTTCAATTAAAATTAAGTTTAAGTCAAAAAAATATGGAAAAAATTGTAATTGTTTCGCAGGCTTTCCATCATCTCGAAAAGAGCATTTTGTTAAAAAATAATGTTTTAAAAGACTCATTAATTTTCAATTTTCATCAAGATAAAGAAAAACTATCTTCCCTCAAGAGAAGTTTTAATAACACATATATCAAACATTTCGATACTCCTGAAAAAATACAGTTTAATGAAATTAAAAACGCTAAGTTATTTGTATTTTTTTCTTTTTCGCCACATCTATCTTTTATTAAATTTATTTATCAAATTAGAAAGGCTGGTAAGAAAATAGTATTTATCCAAGATAACCATCAATTTTCAATTCATCAGGGTAGTGTAAATTCAATTATTTTTAAATCAGATTTAATAGTAACTGCTTCTGATAGCGAAAAAAAGTACCTAATGGACAATGGATTACATTCAAAATCAAATATAGTTTCTGAGGGATGGATTTTTAGGGATGTATATGAGGGCTCAAAAATCCATGATGGGAACCAAATAGAAAAAAAAATTTTAATCGTTTTCACAGCACCGATTGAGATAACTTTAGGCTCAAGTGAGACCCAGGCTTCTAGAAAAGATATTCTTCGGTGGGTAAGTAGAAATTTCCCAGATTATAAAATCTTAGTAAAACTTCATCCTCATGAGGATTATCATCAATTTGAGTCCAATATAAAAAATTTAGCATTGCCCATATCAATACTTTCATCACAAAGCTCTATTAGTAAGGCAATTGAATCAGCTGAAATTGTCGTTTCTTCTAATGAATCTCAAGCCCCATTAGATGTAATATCTCAATATATTGATAAAAGACTCATTATTTATTTCTACAGAAAGCAGAATTTCTTAAAAAATAAAGTCTCTATTTATGATGCTGATCAAGATAATCCTACCATTCAAATTGGAGAGGTAGAATATTTACATAAAAAACAAATTAGAGAAGTTTATTTAGAGCTTAATAAAAATGCATACGCTGAAATTGAAAACCAAATATACAATTTAATTTCTGACGATAAAAGTTCAGATCCAGATTCTATAATAGAGATTTACCTTTGGCTTTATATTTATGAGCAGAAGAAACTTGTTTTAAGTTTTCTTGAAGATCAACAATCAAAAAAATATAAAAATTTGCAAAATTTATTATTAAAAAAAGATTTTAACTTACTGCAACTTAAGAAAGATTTCACCGAAAATACAATGAGAGATCCGCTAAGTATTATTTTAGTAAGATATTATTTATCAAAAAATCATATTCTAAAGACTGATCTTGATTGTATTGTTAAGTATTTTTTTAAGGAATCCCTTTTTCAATATTTTTTTAGGGATTTAATAAGATTGAACAACCTTGTTTCTTTCAAGATATCAAATTCATATTTTAAAGCCAACTATAAAAACCTTATTGCCAATATAGAATATATGTATATTTTAAAATTTAAGTTTTCCAAAATTTTCTTTAAATTATTAAAGAAAATTTATAGTAAAAAAATATTTATTGTTAGTTCTGTGTCTTTTTATATTTCTGATAGAATTTTAAGATTATAGTAATCAAACATATTGTTGTATTAACTATACAATTATGAACACGAGTGAACCCAACCCTACAAACAAACTTGAGACTTGAATAAAAAAATTTTCTTAAGGGTTTGGTCTCCCATGTTAGGGTAAGAACATAACGCTAGTTAATTAATAATTTCAAAAATGATAAAACCAAGAAGTATTCTAAACATTCTTACTAAAGAACATATCCAAAAGTTGCCATTTATTATCCTAGCTATGTTGATTGGAGCAGGATTCGAGGTAATTGGCTTAAGCCTAATAATTCCATTACTGGACATTATTACTAACGCTTCTCAAAGTAAATTTGTGAGTTATATTTCCTTAAATTACCCAATGCTTGAAAGTGAAATTATTATCATTTTAACAATAGGGTTTTTTGCATTAATTTACATTTTTAAAGGTCTGTATCTTGCATTATTAGCTCGCATAATTAGCAATTTTGTATTTGGGATTAAGGTAAGCATAAATAAAAGGCTTATTCAGTATTACATTAATGTACCATATGAATTTCACCTTCAAAATAACTCAAGTTCACTGATTCGTAATATTACAATTGAAGCTCGAACGTTAGTCTTCCACACACTCATTCCTCTTTTAGTTATAACAACAGAAAGTCTTGTGATCATAGCATTCATAATATTTCTTGTATGGCTAGAGCCACTGGGCACTGTAATCGTAATATCTTTATTGCTTTTATCTGGACTAATATTTCAGGGGCTCATTAAGAATTTCATGGAAGAAATTGGGTCAACTCGCCAACATGCAGATGGGCTGATAGTTCAAAAAGTACAAGAGGCTATTGGTGGAATAAAGGATGTTAAGGTGCTTTTAAGAGAGGAGGCTTTTATTGAGCATTTCTCAAAATATAATTTGCTATCAGCTAAAGCAGATGCTCAACATTTTACATGGTCACAATTTCCAAGAATATACCTTGAAACAATTGGCGTGGTTACACTATGCACGTTATTACTTTTCCTTACGATTAATTCCGCTGATTCGGCTCAGGTAATTCCAACTTTTGGCCTTTTTGCTCTTGCTGCATTTCGTTTATTGCCGTCCGCAAATCGAATTATGATTTCATTTAATGGTTTAAGATACTCATCCTCAGTTATTAGTAATATTGAGAAACAGCTTCATGAAGCTGAATTGATCCCTATCCGCAAAAGCAATGACCAATTTGTCAAAAATTCTTTGCCATTTGCTAAAACTATTGACCTCCACAATATCTCACATAGCTATGGTGATTCAGAAAATAGCTCACTAAGAGATGTTTCTATTTCTATAGAAAAAGGTGAAAGTATTGGGATTATTGGAAAAAGTGGTGCTGGAAAGAGTACTCTTGTAGATGTTATTTTAGGTCTCCTAGTTCCAAAATCAGGGACTATAGCCGTTGATGGTAAAAGTATTTACGATAATCTTAGTGGTTGGCAACATATTGTTGGCTATGTTCAACAAGATGTTTTCCTTCTCGATGACAGTATTTTAAAAAATATAGTATTTGGAATTGACGAACGCAACATAGATTTTGATAGATTGAATCAAGTTATTAAAGAGGTACAACTTAATGATTTCGTTGATACACTTCAAGATGGTTTAAATACTCAACTTGGAGAGCGTGGTCTTCGGCTGTCAGGGGGACAAAAACAAAGAATTGGCATTGCTCGAGCTCTTTATCATCAATCGTCTATACTTGTCTTTGATGAGGCTACTAGTGCGCTTGATTCAGAAACTGAAGCTGAAATTATGTCAGAAATTTCAAATTTAAAGGGCGATCAAACGATTATAGTTATTGCACATCGACTATCAACTCTTAAGCATTGTGATCGGATTGTGGAATTAAGCAATGGATCAATTGTTAAAATTTTTCAAGGTATTGAGAAAGAAAACTTACTCAAAAAATTTATGTAGTAATCACTGAAGCAAGGCTTTGAGCTTTTGGTTAAAATCCTAAAAAGTAAGATCTTTGCAGTTGTGACTACAAAAAAATGTATAATTTTGACTTATTTTAAGAAAGCTACTAATTAAATAAAATGAATAAAGATCAAAAAGTTATTGAAGATTTTGGAGATGAATGGGCTGATTTTACATATGAGAATAAGACGATTGATCAAGTAGAACTGGAAAAAAATTTTAATCAATACTTTTCTATTTTTCCATGGAAAGATATACCAGACCAAGCAGAAGGTTTTGATATGGGCTGCGGATCAGGCAGGTGGGCTCAATTCGTTGCACCAAAGGTGAATTCACTTAATTGTATTGAGCCTAGTAGGGCTATTGATGTTGCCATGGTAAATTTAAAAAAGCTAGAGAATATATCTTTTTATCGTGAGACTACTGATACTTGCTCTTTGAAAGATCAGTCGCAAGATTTTGGATATTGCTTAGGAGTTCTTCATCATATTCCAGATACTCAAAAAGCACTTTCAGACTGCGCTCGTTTGTTAAAAAAAGGAGCTCCTTTCTTACTTTATCTTTATTATAATCTAGATAACAAGCCCATCTGGTACAGATATATCTGGAAGATTTCAGATTTGTTAAGAAATATCATCTCAATTTTACCTAGAATCCTCAAAAAAGTGGTCTGCTCTTTTATTGCAGCTTTAATTTATTTCCCACTGAGTAGAACGGCATTATTTTTTGAATTTTTAGGGGTCAATGTTTCAAATTTTTTGCTATCCGATTACAGAAGCAAGCCATTTTATCAAATGAGAAATGATGCACTTGATAGGTTTGGTACCCGGCTAGAACAGCGTTTTTCTAGACAGCAGATTGAAGACATGCTTTTAGATTCAGGATTTCGTGATGTGAGCTTCTCCGATGAAATGCCATTTTGGACCAGTATTTCTTATAAATCTTAGTTACCAAATACGATGGCATAACCTCATGATTGCAAATTAAATTTAAACAGAAATGAACCAAGACATTAGTGTTGTTATACCCGCATATTTTAATATAAGTGAGTTTAAAGTTACCTTTGCTAATCTCATAAATCAGTCTAAGCGTGCAAAAGAAATTATTGTCATAGATTCATCAAAAGATGATCTAATTCAAGACTACATTAATGGTCTTCCAGAAATTCAAGAAACTGAAATTATATACTTAAGATCTAAAGAAAGACTATTTCCAGGTGCAGCAAGAAATCTTGGAGCATCTCATGCTAAGTATCACTGGATAGCATTTATAGACTCAAAGACTATCCCTCCTTTTGATTGGCTAAAATCTTTATTAGATAGAGCAATATCTTCTGAGACTGATTTAGTTTTTGGCAAAACAAAATATCAAGCTTTCACTACTTTTCAATTTTTTGTGCTTGCCTCAACCTATGGATATTATCCTATTGTTTCGCTTCCAGGAACGTTAATTTCTAGAAAAAAATTTCTTTTAACTGATGGTTTTAATCCTTCTGTCAGGTCTGGAGAAGATATTAAATGGAGAGCTGATGCTTCAAATAAGTTTTTGCATACCTTTGCAGGAGATGAAATTGCACTTACATATACATCGCTCCCTAAAAGCTTATATAAAGCTATAAAAAAATTTTTTATTTACCAAATGTATGGCGCATTAGTAGATATTCAGATTAACGCAAAATCTGTATTTCTAGCGGTATTTTTAATTATTGTTTCTCTTATTGTTCCCAGATGGAACTCGCTTTTACCTGGTTGGGATGAACATCCCTTATATATTCCAGATATTACAAAAATATATATTTTATCCATTACATTTACAGCCTTGATCCTATTACTTTTTAATAGATCCGTTTTTGCATTAAAAAGCAACTCACCAATCTCAAGAGCATTCAGATTTGTGATTTTAATCCTTGCTCTGACTGTAGCATTAAGATGGAATTATGTTGTAGCTGGATTTGTAGAAAGTTCTAGTCTTTATATACCTCATGTAACAAAAATTTTTCTTTCGTTGATCGGTATTGTTGCCCTGTACTTCAGGGGCATTTATTTCCCTTTCAAAAATGGTTTGGTATCAAAAGATATTTTCCCATTTCGATGGATAGGAATAGGGATAGTTGGTTGTATCCTAGATATTATAAAAGCTCCAGGTTATATAATAGGCGCCATCTGGAAAATATTAAAAATTTAGTCATTAAAATATAGTTTTAATCATTAATCTTGGAGGAATATATGGATATATCAAAAGCTGTAAAGAAGAGATCATCAATTCGAGCATTTTGTGATACTCCTGTCGATAATAAGCTCATCAAAGATCTCTTATCTGAGGCCGCCAGGTCTCCAAGTGGAGGGAACCTGCAGCCATGGAGAATTGCAGTGATAAATAAAAAAAGTATGAATGATTTTTTAGCCTTTCAAGAATCTTGGAATAAACCAGAAATTCCTAGTTATGACATTTACCCCTCTAACCTAAAAGAACCTTACAGGACCTCCAGATATGAGTTGGGTGAAGAAATGTACAAAATATTAGGAATAGATAGAGATAATAAATCGGGTAGATTAGATCAGGTTATGCGAAATTTTAAATTTTTTGATGCACCAGCAGCAATTTTTTGCTTTGTTGATAAGCAAATGGGAATGCCACAATGGTCTGATTTAGGAATGTTTTTGCAAACTTTTATGTTATTAGCTACCGGAAAGGGTTTAGATACATGTGCCCAAGAGGCATGGTCTATTAAAAATACTAGTGTGAGTGAGTTTGTTGGCGTCAGTGAGAATGAAATATTATTTTGTGGAGTCGCATTGGGTTATCGTGATAAAGATGCAAAAATTAATAAACTGAAATCTAAAAGACGGCCTTTAGATGAGTGGGCTACATTTTTATAATTAAAATGAAACAAAAAAATGAAGTTTTAAAATACATGTCCATGGCAATTTCAGAAGCTATTAGAGCAAATGACATTAATGAGGTTCCTGTGGGAGCTGTCATAATACAAGATAACAAGGTCATAGGACGAGGTTTTAATCGTGTAATTCAAAGTAAATCAATCTCAGCTCATGCAGAAATTGAAGCGATAAATTCTGCCAGCAAATTTTTAAATAATTATCGACTAAATGGTTGTGATTTATTTGTGACCCTTGAGCCATGCCATATGTGCGCAAAAGCTATCGTTGATGCAAGAATAAAGAGACTATATTTTGGAGCATATGAACTTAAATCTGGTGCTATAGAATCAGTTGATCAGTTCCTAACCAAAGATCATCTGAATCATAAAGTAGTTTTTAGCGGTGGACATATGCAAGAACAATGCTCCGATCTACTTAAACAATTTTTTCAATCCAGAAGAAAGAAAAAAATTTCTTAAGAAATTTTATCTCAACTCTAGCCAGATAGGACAATGATCCGATGGTTTTTCCATAGCTCTAGTATCGTAATCTATTCCAGTATTCAGGATTGCGTGCTCTATGTTTTCTGATAACAATATATGATCAATTCGCAACCCTCTTTTAGGATTATCATCAAACATCCTTGAGCGATAATCAAACCATGAATAAATTGATCCTTCCTCAGGATTTTGTTTTCTCCAAGAGTCTACAAAACCTAAGTCTTTAATTTTATTCCACATCTCGATTTCTTCAGGAAGAAAAGCGGTTTTACCCTCGCGCAACCATCTTTTTACATTCTGTTCACCAATACCAATATCCAAGTCAGATGGCGCAACATTAAAATCTCCCATTACAATTAAATTTTTTTCGTTTTTTTTAATTTTTTTAATGTGTTTTTCTAAATCATTATAGAATTTTATTTTCTTTGGAAATTTGGTTTCATGTGATCTGTTTTCCCCTTGAGGAAAGTACCCGTTCATTATCGTAATTTTTTTTCTATTCCATTTGAACGTAGCTTGAATAAATCTTTTTTGATCATCTGCTGAATCCCCAGCAAAACCTTTCTGTACATTTTCTGGTTTCTGCTTACTAAGAATTGCTACACCATAGTGACCCTTTTGCCCCCAAAATTCTGCGTGAAATCCAATTTCACGAATTTCTTCAATTGGAAATTCCGGATCATTTACTTTAGTCTCTTGAATTCCAATTACATCAGGATCAATAGTATCTCTTAAATGAATGAGTTGATGGGGACGAGCCCTGATACTATTAATATTAAACGATACAATTTTCATATTTTATAAGGCTTTAGAAAGATAAATACTTTGATTAAACATTGCATAGTCTGAGAGAATTTGCGTACCTTCATTTAATAAATAGTCATTGTCTATGTCTATTTCAAAGTCTTTTTCATCTTCAGTTTCTTTAGCATCATTGTAATCTTCCATATCTTTATATGAATTAAATATCTCTAAATTAAGAGAGGAGCGTCTTTTGTTTTCAACATTTAATGCCCATGATTGCCTTTCATCTTTCTCAACCTTCCTTTTTGCTATGTTCAAAGAAATTACTTTTTTGTTTTTTTGGATTTCATATCTTTTTCTTACATCAAGGATATATTGTAAATTTGGATTTTTATCTACTCTTAATAAATGCTTATCATTTAATTGAGATATCAGAGAAGACTGCATTGAAAATTTTTTGTAATATATAGGTTCAATTTCATCCCAAGGAAGAGCTGTTTTGAATGAGCTTTCGCCAAATTCCTCAATATCCCATGTGCTTGGTAATGTGATATCAGGATGTATGCCTTTACTTTGCATGCCGGATCCTGTGACTCTATAAAATTTTGATTCCGTTATTTTGATTTGTCCAGAGCTCAAATCATCTAATTTTTGAACAGTGCCTTTGCCGAAAGTTTTTTGACCTATAATTATACCCCTTTTGTAATCTTGAATAGCCCCTGCAAAAATTTCTGAGGCAGAAGCAGAATATCTATCAACCATGACCGCTAACGGTTTTTTCCAGACCTGCTTAGCCCTAAGATCTCCCCATAATCTTAAACTGCCATTGCTTTCTTTGACTTGCAATGTTGCTCCAGAGGATACGAACAATCCAGTTAATTTATTTGCTTCATAAAGTGAGCCACCAGAATTACCTCTTAAATCTATTAAAACAGCATCAACATTTTGATTAACAAATTTCTTCAGAATCGTTTCAACATCTTTTGAGCTGCTTCTAAAGTTTGGATCTCTACTACGCCAAGCGTTAAAATCTATATAAAAAGTAGGCAAATCTATTATGCCGATTTTTATTGTTTGCTGATTTCTTTTAACTTCAATTATTCTTGATTTCGCTGCTTGCTCTTCCAGCTTTACTTCTTCGCGAGTAATTATCACAAATTTCCTTTCACTAAAATCTTCTGTTTTTCCTGGAATTAGCTCTAACTTAACTTTAGTACCAGCTTTACCGCGAATTAATTGAACAACTTCATCGATTCTCCACCCAACAACATCAGTTGGTATTGAGTCTGATTTATCAACTTGAGAGATTTTGACTATCTTATCATCTGGATTAATTCTGCCTGTTTTTTCTGCGGGGCCTCCAGGCACAACACTTACTATGGTGGGATAATCGTCCTCTGTTGTGAGCAAAGCTCCAATTCCCTCAAGCTTTAGACTCATTGTCATCTCAAAATCTTCGGCTGACTTAGGAGAGAAGTATGAGGAATGTGGATCAAAAAAAGATGTTAAATTATTCATAGAGATAGAAAAAATATCTTCTTCATTTCTTTGAGAAATTCTTCTAAGCCTATTCTTATATCTTTTTTGAATAGTTTCTGTAGCCTCATTAAGCTCTTTATCAGCTAGAAGGGACGTTAATATATCGTTTTTTGCAAGTCTTCTCCATATTTTTTTTAGCTCGATTTTACTCTTTTGCCATCTTTTTTGATCGTGTTCAATCAAGAGGAAATCATCTTTTGTAAAGTTAAAATTTTTTTTCGCAACTTCTTTGAGTTGATAATTAGTAGCTTCAATCAATCGATTATAGTAGAGATTTATAAACTCAAACTGGGACTTTAAATCTATTAAGCAAAGAGATGATTTGAAATATTTACTTTGATAACTAGTAGGATGATCAAATTTTGAAAATTTTCTTTTAAATAATTTAATTTCATTTTCTGTGAAATAAATTTTTTGAGAATCGAGTTGATCTAATAGTACATCAAATATTTCTGAGTTAATTAAGTTCAAATCTTTATCAATAAAAAAATGATCTTCAGCCATTTTTTTATAGATTTCTTGACAAAGCTCTTGTTTTTCATCTGACACAGGTATATAAATTTTTGTCTCAGCGCCGATGCTAAGCAAAAGTATTGCTATTAAGCTCAAAGCTTTTTTCTGTCTATACAAGATAATTAATTTACAATATTTATTAATAATGAATGCTAACTATATAGAATTTTACTTTGACTGTTCAAGCCCTT
>MDTG01183922.1_pt1 | contig 17988 bp, 16 predicted proteins | sample 811421 | NCBI WGS metagenome assembly MDTG01 (sample SAMN05326645, study PRJNA326480) | marine metagenome | isolation source: seawater | place: Pacific Ocean: South East | collected 2011 | reverse complement strand
TGTCGCACCCAGGTTTCTTTGCTCGCAATGTTGGGTCGCTTGAGCATGCGCTCCAACAGCAGGTTGTGGTTGGCGTTCTGAGGTGGCGAAAACGCTGCAATTTGAGGCGACCGCCATTCGGATTCAAGCTCAAGTTGTGGAACCCCGTCGTGAAGGAATTCAATGGGCAGGAACGCGACGGTGGCTTCGCCGTATCGGACGTGGAACATCCCGGTGGAAGTGAAGGTCGCAACGGGCGTTGCTTCCACTTCGTGAAGAGAGGCGAGCGATTCGAAGGCGGATTGATCCTCGGTTCGAACGGCGATGGTCATGCGTTCTTGGCTTTCTGAAACCAAAATTTCCCAAGGTGACAGGCCTGCCTGCTTGAGCGGTACTTTAGCGAGGTCGATTTCACAGCCGTTGGTGTATTCTGCCATTTCACCAATTGAGGAGGAAAGGCCTCCTGCACCGTTGTCCGTAATGCAGGTTATCAGGCCCGCATCCCTGGCTTCCAGCACCATGTCCAACATCTTCTTCTGCGTGATGGGGTCGCCGATTTGAACGGCGCTGGAGGGGGATTCTTCCGTGAGTTCAAGTGAGGAAAACGTCGCTCCGTGAATGCCGTCGTACCCAACTCGCCCGCCAACCATGTAGACGACATCCCCTGCAACGGGGGTTTTGACGTGGGAGGGACGGCCATCCGGGAGCGTTCGAGGCATGATCCCCACCGTTCCACAGTACACGAGCGGTTTGCCGATGTATCGGTCGTCGAACACGATGGCCCCGTTCACGGTTGGAATGCCTGATTCGTTTCCACCGACACGGACGCCGGCATGGACGCCTCGAAGAACTCGAGAGGGGTGAAAAAGGTTCTCGGGGAGTTGTCCTTCCCAGTCGGGTGGGCCAAAGCAGAACACGTCGGTGTTGGCGATTGGGCGAGCGCCCAGGCCCGTTCCAAGGATGTCCCGATTGACCCCCACGATTCCTGTCATGGCCCCACCGTACGGGTCCAACGCCGACGGAGAGTTGTGGGTTTCAGCTTTCATGCACACGCTCCACGTGTCGTCCCATGCGATAACACCCGAGTTATCGTGGAACACAGAGAGTAGCCAGTCCACGTCTTCTTGCATGTCGTGCGTTGGGGTCATGATGTGTGTTTTGAACAATGAGTCGATGACGCTGTCTTCGCCCGTCTCGTGGTCGACGTGATGTATTTTTGATGCGAAAATCTTGTGCTTGCAGTGTTCGCTCCACGTTTGAGCCAAGCACTCCAATTCAACATCGGTTGGTGCATTCGGTGAAATGCCCATCGAGGTGCGCTGGGCGCGCACGGCTTCGTCACGATAGTGCGCTTGAATGGCGTGCATTTCGTTCAGGTTCAACGCCAGCAGCCCGTCGTTTGAAATCGCCTCCAAACGAGCATCGTCGACCTCTAAATCAACGGCTTGAGGTTCGATAAACACCTGTTCGGGAGGTGTTGGAAAATCAAGCTCAGGCCACGATTTGGCATGACACTCGCTTCGGTCTGCGACCAGGGCTCGTTCGATGAGATTGTTGTGAAGGGTGTCGGCCAGCCAGTGGACGTCGCAATCCTGTGGAAGACCGTAAAACACGTACGTGAGGTAGGTCGAAATCCTGGCATCGGGGTCGTTGGGAAATAGTGTGAGAAAGCCATCGGTGGCCGCCTTTCCTGGGTTGTCGGTGACGCCCGGTTTGAAGCCAACCGTGATCACAGCGTCCGGCGATGTTGCGAACGATTGGGTGGTGAGAAGCATGGTGTTCGTCAGCCCGTGCTCAATGATGGGGTCGGCAAAGAGGTCGTCAACCCGGGGCGCAACGGCCGATGAGGGTGTCTCGCCGTGGATGAGGTAGCCGCAAATGGAGCGGACCGTCGCGACACTCAACCCGTGGTCCGCGGCCAGTTGTCGTCGAACCACGTCGCCGCGAACGTCGCGCATCCCATCTCCTTGACGGGGCGTTACTTCTACACGAGTGACTGGCATGTTGTGCACCGTGCCCGTTGGACATGGCGAGGTTGTTCCATGCGCTCTTTGTAGTCTGCGCCTTCATCGGTTCAGCATTTTGGCCAGGAATTGCCCGGTCGGGCTGCCCTCGGACTTTGCGACGGTCTCTGGGGTCCCGACAGCGATGACTTGTCCGCCGCGCTCGCCTCCCTCTGGGCCGAGGTCAACGACCCAGTCGCACGATTTGACCACGTCAAGGTGGTGTTCGATGACGATCAGGGTGTGACCTTTGTCGCGAAGTTGATGCAAGACGTTGATGAGTTTTGCAACGTCACTAAAACTCAGACCGGTCGTGGGTTCATCGAGGATGTAAACGGTGTGCTTGTTGGGCATTCGTCGCAACTCACTGGCCAGTTTAACTCGTTGTGCCTCACCGCCGCTGAGCGTGGTCGCAGGCTGTCCAAGACGTATGTAGCCCAGGCCAACCGCTTCCAGAGTTTCCAGCGTGCGGTGAATTTTACGGTGGTTTTTGAAGAACTCAACCGCCTCGGAAACCGGCATTTCAAGAACATCGTGGATGGTTTTTCCGCGCCATGTGACCTCCAGTGTTTCACGGGTGTACCGTTTCCCGTTGCAGATGTCGCACGTGATCCACACGTCGGGAAGGAAGTTCATTTCCAGTTTGATCGACCCTCCCCCCCTGCACGCTTCGCAGCGGCCGCCCTTGACGTTGAAGCTGAAGTGGCCCGGTTTGTAACCGCGTTCCTTCGAACGTTTGGTGTTGGCAAAAAGCGCTCGGATTTCATCGAACACTTTGGTGTAGGTCGCCGGGTTTGAGCGGGGGGTTCGGCCGATGGGGGATTGATCGATGATGATCACCTTGTCAACGTGATTGACACCTTCAATGGCGCGATGGCGTCCGGGAAGTGTTTCTGCACGATGCACGTCCCGTTGAAGCGCTGGAGCGAGGATGCCTGAAACGAGAGACGATTTTCCTGACCCAGAAACTCCAGTGACGGCGGTCATGCAACCGATGGGAAAGGACACGTCAACGTTCTGCAAATTGTTGTGCTGTGCTCCCTTCACCTTCAGCCGCTTTTTTCCAGGTTTGGTGCGCTTGGACGGCCAAGGAATGGTTTTGCGCCCGCTGAGGTACGCACCGGTGATGGAATCCTTGCACGCCATGACCTCGTCAGGGGTGCCGTTGGCAACCACCACACCGCCTTCAAGACCGGCTCCCGGGCCTAAATCGCACAACCAGTCGGCCTGCCGTAACGTGTCTTCGTCGTGCTCCACCACCAACAGGGTGTTCCCCAGGTCGCTCAGCTCTCGAAGGGTCTTCAGCAAGCGATCGTTGTCGCGTTGGTGCAGGCCGATGGAGGGTTCGTCCAGCACGTACATGACACCGGTTAGGCGACTGCCGATTTGAGTGGCGAGGCGTATGCGTTGACTTTCGCCACCCGAAAGCGTGTTGGCTTTTCGGTCCAGTGTGAGGTAATCCAAACCAACGCTGTCGAGAAAACCGAGACGCCCTTCGATTTCCTTGATGATTTCTGAACCGATGAACATGCTCCGCTCGTCCAGAGATTCAAGAAGATCTTGGAAGGCTTCGGGCGGGCCGTCGCCCTCTGGGTCCCAAGCACGAACCAGGCCCAAGGCGTCGTGCACCGAACACTGGCTGACCTCCGGAAGGCGGATGCCGCCCACCGTGACATACCGGGCTGCTCGATTCAATTTCTCACCCCCACAATCGGGGCAATCAAGATCCGTCATGCATGAGATCAGTCGGTTACGGGTGCGATCGGACGTGGTTTCAGCGTAGGTCTTCTCCAATCGGGGGACGATCCCCTCCCAAGGCTTGCTGTACTTGTACTGGGAGCCGTTTTCCGACGTGAATTCGTAGTGAATAACGGTGGACCCGGACCCGTAGAGGAGAATGTCTTTTTCGTCCTCGTCCAGCATTTCAAACGGAAGTGTGGTGGATATGCCGTAATGCTCACACGTGCACTCGAGAAGCTTGCGATACCACGAGGGTGACATGGATTGGCGCCAGGGAATCACGCACCCGTTGGACACGCTCATGTTGCCGTCAACGATGAGTTCGACGTTGAATTGACGTTGAACGCCCAACCCCTGACAGGTGCCGCATGCACCGAGCGGAGAGTTGAAGGAAAAGACTCGGGGTGAGAGCTCAGGCATGAACGCTCCGTGTTCCGGGCATGCGAAGTCTTCGGACCAAGCAATGGTCTGTCCTTGTTCTGTGGCGTGGGCGTTTGAGTTCTCACTGAGCTCAACATCGCTGCCCGGCGCTTCGAGGCTTTCGACAGCCAACGTTCCACCGCCGAGACGGAGCGCTGCTTCAACGGCTTCAGTCAGCCGTTGTTTGCGATCACGCGTGCATCGCAGTCGATCGATGCGCACGTCGATGTCGTGGCGGAAATTCTTATCCAGCGTGGGTGGTTGTTCAAAGGACGTTTCGTGTCCGTTGACTCGCCCGTTGAGGTACCCCTGCTCCACCAACTGACGAAAGAGTTCCACGTGCGTTCCCTTCCGTGCCCGAACCACGGGGCTCCAGACCGCGACACCGTGAGCTTCCATGCGCCAGAAGATGTCGTCAACGATTTCCTGAACGGTTCGCCGAGCAACCTCCTTTCCACATGTTGGACAGTGGGGTTTGCCGATTCGAGCCCACAGCAAACGAAGGTAATCCTGAATTTCAGTCACGGTTGCAACGGTGGATCGAGGGTTGTGGCTGCCTTGCTTTTGATCAATGGAAATTGCGGGGGACAAGCCCTCAATCGAATCGCAATCCGCTTTTTTCATCTGACCGATGAATTGTCGAGCATAGGATGAAAGACTCTCAACGTACCTGCGTTGCCCCTCTGCATACAGCGTGTCGAACGCCAAACTGGACTTTCCGGACCCCGAGACACCGGAAATCACCACAAACTTGCCTTTTGGAAGTTCCACAGAGACGTCTTTGAGGTTGTGGGTCCGGGCCCCTTTTACCTCAATCCAACCGTCTTGCCCGTTCGACATGTACCGTTCTCCGAATCTCACGAATCGGCAAGAGTTCTTCAACTAGTGCTTTTCTCTCGCCGATATGAATTCGTGGGCCTGCATTGTATTACGACCCCGATAATCTCCTCCAAAAGCCCCCACAGGAAAGAACAAGCCTTCAAAACGGTCGGATGCACGCCAAAGCCCGTGACGCCTCAACAATTGATTGTGTTTCTCAAGCCGCAAGGATGCTGCCTTCGATGCGGTCGAACCGAAAGCATCGGCCCCGTCAATGTCGAACAGTGTCATGACTGTTTGGCCATGAACTTCAACATCGACTAAGTTCGATTGAACGACGCCGGCAAAGGCGCTTCAAACCGAATCGGATCATCGTTTTCGGGATGTAAAAACTCCAACGCGAACGCATGAAGCATGATTCGCTTGAACGGGTTGGTCGTTGCACCGTGCCGATCGTCGCCCACCACGGGCGCATCCAACCGCTGCATTGCCATGCGAATCTGGTGGCGACGGCCGGTTTCGATGGAAACCTCAACATGAGATGTTTCTTGATTTGATGCAATTACACGATAGTGAGAGATCGCTTCTTTCCCCTTTGGATGATTTTTGTTGACCGCCTTGACGTTGAGGTGTTTATCCTCCGCCAACCAGCTTCTTACGGTGCCCATGGACGGTGATGGATGTCCTTCGACCACTGTCCGATACGTCCGGTGCACCTCCCGATCGTGAAATTGCTGTTGTAGATACTCCTTCGCCTGCCTGTGCTTCGCGAACACCACGATGCCGGAGGTCTCTCTGTCGAGTCGGTGCACGATGAAGCACCACGCCTTCGGATCGGTGAGTCGAAGGTGGTCAATGCACCGACTGTGGAGGGTGTCAATCTCCAACCGATCGGTGGCAACAGTGAGAAGTTGGGGGGGTTTGTTGACCACCAGCAGCGCTTCGTCCTCAAACAGCACGTCAAGATCAACAACCGAAGAAGGCGTCGGCGGTGGTGTGCGTTCCTTGGCTTGTTGGCGTTCAATGATCTCGACGACGTCCCCGGTGGTGAGGTTGTGTTTGGCGCGATGAGCCACTTCACCGTTCAAGACCACCCTCCCTTGAGTGAGCATTTTTCGGAGCGTGGAGGAGCTTGATTCCGGAAACATCGTGCGCAGGGTCGCGAGCAGTTCGCCGTCCCCGTTCTGCCTGTGCTTCACACCATCACCTACAGAACCAAAACATCGATCCAAGCGCCGACTTCACCCGACTGGCCGGGTTGAAGGAGGGTCAGCCCGCTGGCGCTGGCCAGGCTTTCCAGATTGCCCGACCCTTGATGTCTCGGCTGATGAGCCATCATGCCTTCTTCGGTCGATGTCAACGTAACGCGACGCAACGTCATGCAGTCGTTGGTCGATTTCACGGGATCGCACAGGCGGGCCCGAACCGTCCATTCCTTTGGTCCGTCGGTGCCCAGAGCGTGCCTGAGGTACGGCGCCACCAACATGCGGAACACAACGTGGCTGGATACGGGATTGCCGGGCAAACCGAAGAGTGGGGTGCCGTTCCAGACACCAAACAAAGGTGGAGACCCGGGTCGAATCTTCATTCGCCAAAAATGAACGTCGCCTTCCTCTTCCATGATTCTACGAACGTAATCGAACTCCCCCATTGAGACACCGCCGGAGGTCAAGATGAGATCGCACGTCTTGGTCGCCTCGTTCAACGCGTCCCTCAATGCATCCATGGTGTCCGCAACTGAGGGGAACCGCACTGGGGTGTGGCCCGCCCATTCAACGAGGCCTGCAAGACCGTAGGAGTTTGATTCGTAGATTTCACCGTGGGCGAGCGCCTCTCCTGGTGATTTAAGTTCGTCGCCGGTGGAGACGATGGCGATGTTGAGCCGTTGAAACACGGGAACACTTGCATAGCCCATGGTGGCGCAAAGACCGATTCGAGCTGGGGTCAATCGCTGGCCTTTGGTGAGAGCGACGGTCCCTTGTTTGAGATTTTCACCGAGTTTCCGCACAAAGTGCGGCTTCGGCGGTTCAAGAAGAACCACGGTGCCGTCGCCCACATCGCAACGTTCGATGGGGAGAATGGCATCGGCGCCGGGTGGCATTGGCGCCCCCGTCATGATGCGAACGGCTTCGCCGGGGCCGACTTCAACAAGCTCGTTGTCACCGGAAGCAGCCTGAAGTCCAACCACGGTCAGAGTGCACGGGTAGGAAGCGGCCTCATCAAAACGACATGCAAAACCGTCCATGGCAGAATTGTCGAACGGCGGGTCGTTCACCATGCTCGTCAAATCCTCCGCCAGCACGCGCCCGGTGCACATCTCAATGGGGCGATGTTCAGTACGCAGCGGAGGAGGGGTTTGCTGGCATATGGCCCGTGCTTCGTCGACGGTGATGAAGTACGGACGGCCATCCATGACGACGCCAAGGGTGGCTTGGGTTTGAGGATGTGGGTCAACGGTAGAATGATGGATGGCGGTTCATTGCCAAAGCATGGTTGACGGTTTGGCGCTCACCCAAGCCATCCAAACCACGTTCATCACCAGCGGCACGGCCACGATTCTTGCGACGTTGATCGGTGTCCCATTGGGGGCATGGTGCGCCCGGTCCACAAACCGGTCGTTTGGTCGGCTGAAGACCCTCATTACTGCGCTTTACGGACTGCCTCCCGTGGTGGTTGGTGTGTTCGTTTACTCGCTGTTCTCAAAATCCGGTGCACTGGGTTCACTGGACGTATTGTTCACCGTGCAAGCCATGATTTTCGCTCAGACCTGCCTTATCCTACCGTTGATTTGGGGTGGTTCGTGGACCGCGTTTGAGGGCGTCGGAAAAGCGTACAGCGATACCCTCTCAACGATGGGTATCAGCCGTCGCCAGCGGTTGTTCATGGAAATACGACTCGCGAGCAACGGTGTCTATCACGCCGTTGTCATCGGATTTGGGCGAGCCATTGCTGAGGTGGGCGCTGTCATCATGGTTGGAGGAAACATCGCTGGTAAAACACGCGTGATGACGACGAGCATCGTGTTGGAAACGTCAAAGGGGAACATGGGACAAGCTGCCGTTTTAGGTGTCCTCTTGCTGGTGTTGTCGTTGAGCTTGGTCGCCTTGGCAGCCATGGTGAGGACACGCCGCCTTGCTGTGCGCGTCGATGTTTCAGGATCCGAATTGCCCCAACCAACACCGCTCTCCAAAGCGATCAACAAACGCATCACGGTTCAGAAGGCGGGGCGGATGATTTTGAACGATGTTGAAGCCGTCTTAAAGCCCGGTGAAATCACTGCGGTGGTCGGTGAATCAGGGGCAGGAAAGACAACGCTGTTGCGGGCTCTTGCGGGTCTGGAAGGCGACGAAGTGGTCTGCGGGCCGGCCTCGTGCATCTACGTTCAGCAGAATCCGGTGCTTCTCACCAGCTCGGTGGCTTCTGAGTTGATGCTCCCTTCCAAACTCTTTCCGTCGCTGTCACCGGCCGGTCAAGCGTACGCCTCGCTGTTTCAACTGGATGAAGTGCTCAACCAGTCAACCCAAGATCTCTCCGGTGGAGAGCGTCAGCGATTGATGCTGGCCCGACAGTGCTCATTTTCACCTTCGCTTTTCTTGTTGGACGAGTGCACGTCAAATTTGGGGTGGCTCCACGTTCAGACGATTGAACGAGAACTCCTGAGAATGAAAATGGAAGGGGTGTGCATTGTCATGGTCACCCACAACATTTCCCAGGCGCATCGTATAGCCGATTCGATCGTCGTTCTTCGTGACGGAAGACAATTGGAACATGACGACCCGTTCGCTACGTCCATGCTGACCGGTGAGTGGCTGGATCATGAGGCCACAAAAAACGCATGATCTCCGTTGATGGTGTACGAGGCAATAATGGATCGCCCTTCTTCAACGAGAAAACTTCCAAAGCGATGCGCTGCGGTGGCGTTGTTCGGCTGGACGATCAGGTAGGCGTACGGGTTTTGGACAACCTCGTCGTTGAACTCGTATCGTTCCAAATCCACGTTGTTTTGAAATCGCAATGCGGTGCCGCGGTCCGACAGCGTCGTGCAGTCCTTTTCGTGCGCCATGTTGATGGCTGCCCCCATGCCCTGACCGATGGAATAGTACCAGTCGCCGGGTGGATGCAGACCGTTTGAATCCTCGACAACGCTCAGATTTCGGGTCTCGTTCAGATGGCGCCAAATGGCCTGCTCCTTTGCATGAGTGCCGGACTCATCTCCACGAGAAACGAAGCATTGTTCTTCATTTGCGATCCGTTCGAAAGCGTCGTAAACAGACCCGTTGAGATTGAGTGGTGAGAGCAAGACAAAGGCGTTGTAAGCAACAGGTGTTCGCTCGTAAGCGAACCCATCGTCGATGAACAACTGTTCTTGATCGGGTGCATGGACAATGAGTGCGTCGACATCACCTGTTCGACCGAGTTGCAGCGCAGCACCTGTGCCAACCGCAACGTACTCGACGCCGATTCCGTGCTGGCGTTCAAACTCCTCGGTCAGCACGTCCAGAAGACCGGAGTCGCGCATGGATGTGGTCGTGGCGAGACGGAGCGTCTCCGAGGGGTTCTCGTCGGGAACGATGCAACCAGCGAGTGAGAACACGAGAAGAAGGGCAAGCGCTGCCGCAAACGGTCGCATTTCAACCAAACTTCATGACGTGCCCGCATTCAGGATAGGTGCAGGTAACGGTGTATCGCGAGCGTTTCGGCTTTGGAATTTTAAGCATAGAGCCGCACATTTCGCACTGCACGCGAATGATCTCAGGGCCCGTTGGCTTGGGTGCCTCACCCAAGGTTCGACCCACATCGGTTGACCACCCGAGGGAATCAGAATATTTGTCGGAAGCAGAACTCAACTTTGACTGTTTGAGAGAGAGTCGCAATTTACGCTTGCGCTTGCCTTTTTTCTTACCGGGGGGTTTTGCAGCCATGGGACTCATTGCTCCGCTGGGCGTTGATGTATTCAATCGCTTCGCTCGTTTGGCGCTGCACGACGGTCTGCCCGGGTCTTTGGAATGCAATATCCAGCGATATCGTGGAATGCGTCCGGGTGTCTAATGCATGATTAAATGCTCAATTGATGTACCAGATTATGGGCATCATGGACGAGAAAACGAGGAAAGGCATCTCGACCGGGGTCCTCGGGCTTTCGCTGATTCTTTGCCTTGCAGCGCTCTTTGGGCCGTATTGGCTCACGTTGAACGGATACGAAGGGAATTTTCTGGCGTCGTGGTCGCTCAATGAAGCGCAGCTTGAGTTGGGGGATGAGCGGTCCACCGATTCGCTTTCTGAATTGTGTGAGTTGGAGGAGGAAATGGTTGGATCCTCGTACGCAGACACGTGCGACATCGCACGTGCAGGCGCATTTGCCACCGTCTTTTTGTGGTTGGGGGTGCTGTTTACGAGTTTGGCAATCGTGCACGCCATTCTGCCATCAGAAAGTGCGGAGTGGGTGGACGAGAACGTTCCAGAGATCGCCCAGGTAATCGTCGCGTGGTCGGGCGGTTCGCTGATGCTCGTAGGTGTGGTTGTGTGGTATCTTCTCCTACCGGACATCGGAAGTGTGGACGTCGGAGGGAGTGCGTACCTTGCCCTGTTCGCTGGCGTACTTGGGCTCGGTTCTGTCGTCGTTGAAACCTATGAAATCGACGTGAACATCGCCCGTCGCGAACGGTGATGAACACTTCAACATCACCTGCTGAGTTCATGTATCCACGGGGTGTAGGTCTGAACGACCAAAGGCGGACGTTGAGTTGTTCAAGCGAATCGAGGCCAACAATTGGAACAGAACCGTCATGACCGCCGAGTTTCTCCGTTTCAACGTCTTTGGCTTCTTTAATTCTGCATTTGCTTGGCTGCTCTACGAGGTGCTCTACAACATAAATCTCTGGCCCGGGCACGCAGCGGTGGCTGCGTGGAGTGTTTCCTGCGCTGTGGGCATGATCGAATCGCATTACGTTCACTACAAATTTACGTTTGATTCGACGTTTCCCTACGGTCGGAGCCTGTACCGAGCCGTGCTTGTGTACGCTGGACAACTGATGCTCACAACGTACCTGACCTACCTTTTGGTCGAGCAATACTTGCTTCATCACAGACTTGTTTGGTTGCTGAACATCTGCCTGTTTGGCATTTTTAACTTCTTGCTGATCAGATGGATTGCCTTCCCACCAGAACACGACACCGTGCGGGCCACAGGATTGTAAATCTCAACGTTCGATGACGTACGACTCCCCATTCTTTGGCTCGTGCACGATGTGCCCCTGTTCGTTTAGAGCCTTGACCAGGGGGGGGCGTGCGTGATTGGGGTCGGTGTGGTACACGACCACATGTTTGGCCTGACAGGCCTTCGCAAAGTCGAGGATTTCTTGATGGCCAGCATGGGTTGAAAATGAGAATTGCTCGGTCTGAAGGGGAACATCAACCCGTTGACCGTAGATGACGATAGATCCTGTTTCCAACAAGCTTCGACCCCCGGTGGCACGAGCTTGATATCCGGTGAAGAAAACGGCGTTCTTTTGATCGTGGCGAAGTCGATTCAAGTACCAGAGGGCAGGTCCTCCTTCCAGCATACCCGAAGTGGTCACGATCACGTCAGCACCCAAGGCCTTCTTCCGATCGGATTTACTTGAAACCTGTTTGGCCCATCGCCAAGCCCGTTCGAGTGCTGTGCTGTCTCGTAGGAGCCCTGGATTTGCGAGGTGTGTTTTTGCAACTCGTTTGCCCATTCCGTCGACGTGGACGTTCAGTTGCGGAAGGTGTTCGTGAAGCATCATCACAACGTCCTGCGTTCGTCCGTTTGCAAACGCAGGAATGAGAACTGTCCCACCTCGGCGAACCACGCTCTCAACGGCGTCGATGAAGCGACCAATTTCATCCTCCTTCGGAGGGTGGTTGCGCCCCCCATACGTACCTTCGACAAACAAAATATCTGCTTGCACGGGTTTGGCACCTTTCACGAGAGAAGAGTCACGCGTGTCGAAATCTCCCGTCAAAAGGACGGTTGTTTCGGGTGTCTTGATGTGAAGCATGGCGGCGCCAGGTATGTGACCTGCTGGGTGCAGGGTCAACTCCCATGCATGATGCTTCCACGGTACGCCGAAATCGTGGATGTACCACGAGTCAAGGGCTGTGTCGATGTCACGTTTATCCCATGCGAGAGGATAGCGTTCAATGGAGCTGACTTTGTAGCAGTCGCGCCACATCATATCGGACAGCTGAGATGTAATGATGGTGCCGTGCAGGCGAGTTCGGTGGTGTGCACACAACCACGGTGCCATCCCTAAGTGATCGATGTGCGAATGAGTGATCACCGCATCGTGAACCACAGGTGCTTCGCTTGGATATCGTGGAGGAGACGTTGGTGCAATTCCGTAGTCAAGGAGCAGACGTGTTCCTTCTGAATCCTCCAACACGATACCCACGTTTCCCACTTCATCACCTCCGCCGAGGTAGTGAAAACGAAGGCCATGAGGTGGTGGATCGTCCGGATAGGTCGATGTGCGGCCTGGGGAATACAACACCATGGTTATTCGAAAGCGTCCTGTAAAAAGAAGGTGTGGGTGATACCCCTTTATTTCCACTGGAGCAAAAATTCAGATCTCCGTTGGATGTGATTCATGAATTTTGGTTCCCAATGTTGATGTACTTCTCGCGACCATATTCAACGGGTTTTTTTCAAACCAATACACCAACATCATTTTTTCAAACCTCAACGATCGACCATATTTCCTTCCAACGGAAATCAAGGGGTTGTTGTACGAACGTTTCTTTTGACTCAAGAAACACGTTCCTCATTTCCTCTGGCCAACGAAGAAACCTTCTACAACAGTATCTTCCAACGGTCATGGGGCGAATCATCAATCATGAATTCATGGTCGACGAGGATCGCTGCTTTGGCTGTGGAGCTTGCATCGCTCTGTGTCCAGTGCACGTTCTCACACTTGAAGATCGTATGATATACGTCGATGAACCAAATTGCACGCATTGCCGCCTCTGTTTGCCCTCATGTCCGGTGTTTGCTCTCGACATTGTTCCAGCCGTCGGTGAATGACATGCACATCGTTTTGGTTGGAGGCACAGCCGAAGCACTGCTGCTTTCGTATCACCTTGTCTCTGAACACACCGTGTCCATTGTTGAACTCGAAGCAGAACTCGGCCTTCCCGTCCAATATCCCGGTAGAGTCATCGACAGAGATTTCCTTTCAGATTACTTCACCGACGACCAAATTTCATTCCTTATGCTTCACCCAAATCCAGACGGATGGGGGTGTCGATGGGATTGGATTGTGAAACATCTCGCCGCAAACGTTGCTCGGAGAGGCGTTCAATGCTACACTCGAACACGTATCCTTTCGTGCACCAGCACCGAGGCTGGCACTGTGGTCAATCTATCAGGTGGTGAACGAGATTTACCAAGCCACCTCTATGCCGATCGTGTGATTGCAATGCGTCCCCTTGAATCTGCAGGTCCGGGGAAACGACATCACCAATGGACTCCAAATCTTCCAGAGCAATTTCCTGAGACCAAGTTACGCACTTGGTTTGGAGCTTCTGTTCTTCCAACCGATGCTCAAACAGCCCCTTTTCCTGATTTAAGACTGAAACGGGCGGACGATATCACGGAATTGTGGTGGTCAACACCACCTTCATGGACGCCTTCGCATGGCTATTTCGAGCAATGTCATGTTCGGCTTCCCTCCACCGTTGACCTCCTGTCGTTTGACGGCGTGATATCACGTGTTCGTGAGTTTTTGAACACCTTCGTTTAAATCATTACATTTGGTGTAGGAAAAAACACCAGTTTCTTAGGAGAGACGCGATAGCAGCGACTACAGCGCATGCGCTTTGGTGATGGAGATGGGAACACATCCAATGGCAGAACTTCGCAAAAAACTTCAGCTTCAGGGTCTTTTGGATAAACCAACAGGCAAGTCCTGGACGAAACTTATCTCCCTGTTGGTCGTGGTTGGTGCATTGTACGCCGCCCACATCGTTCTTCCGTTGAAGTACGGATTGCTTCTTCTTCCACTCACCGGCTTGATCACCACCACGATCGCCATGATTGGGCACGAGGGGGTTCACTCCTCTGCATGCAAGTCGAAAGCCGGCAACGTCTCCATTGCATCTTTGGCGTTTCCATTGTTCTCGGGCCTCTCGATGAACTACTGGCGTGAGAAGCACAACATGAAACATCATGCTCACCCTAACGTTTTCGAAAAGGACCCGGACATCCATTCGTGGCCCCTCACGTTCTCTCAAGAGGAGTACGTAACCAGCGGACCCGTCCGTCGTTTTTTCCAGCGCTATTTGCAAGCCTACCTGTTTTGGCCCGTCATCACACCCCTCGTTGGTCATCTGATGCGCTACGATGGTGTGAAGCACGTCGTGATGGCTCCCTTCAAAGCCAAGCGAAACAAGTTCAACAAAATGTGGCTCCTTGACGCCGGACTCATGTCCGCCCACTTCTTTTTGTGGCTTGGCCTTCCCATCCTTTTGGGACTTGCCTGGCAAGCTGTGATTGGATTTTACGTCGTTCTCTGGGCCATCGTCGGTTTCTATCTAACAGCGATTTTCATCGTCGGGCACGCTGGCCGCCCGGTCGTCTTGGAATACGACGAAAACTGGCGCTTGCAAATTGAGACGGGACGCCGCATCAAACTCGGTCCCGTTGGATCGTTCTTCTTCGTCGGACTTGACTACCAAATCGAACACCATCTCCTTCCTGCTCTGTCCCACTTCAATCTCCCCAAAGCAGCACCCATCGTAAAGCAATACGCTGAAGAACGCGGCTGGGAATACGAGGAAGTCGGTTTCTTCCGTGCGCTCTGGGATTCGACGGTTGCTCTTGCTGTGGCTTGGAAAACCCCCGCCATTGTCATCAACGCAACTGCAGAAAAGAACACTGGGTTGCTCGAGGACTTTGGGCCAGGCGCACCGTCACCTGAACGCAGTTGAATTCATCCATCCAATTTAGGTCCGTGAGACCATGACAATCAAACTGTATCTGGAAAGCATCGATGCGGGTTATGCTCATCGATTCGACGCACGCGTTGTCGGCGTTGATGAGGACAGGGTGGTGCTTGATCGCACGCTGTTCTACCCCTTGGGCGGTGGTCAACACTGGGACACGGGCGTGCTTGCCGGCCCAAACGGCGATCTCCACGTATCGGAAGTTCGTGGTCGGAACGACGTCCACCACTCTGTGGGGGCCGATCATCAACTGGAGGTTGGCGATGAGGTACGGGGGACCGTTGATTGGGAAACCCGCTACGCACACATGAGGATGCACACAGCACAACACCTCGTCAGCGGGTTGGCGTACGAGATGTTTGACGGCGTTCGTACGGTGGGCAATCAAATCCACGCCGACCGTTCTCGAATCGATTTCAATCCAATATCCTTTGATGAGGTCATGCTCCAAAGCCTCATCGACGGTGCGAACGAACGAATTGACGAGGGGTTGGACGTTACGGACAGCGTCATGACCCGTGGAGAAATCAACGCCATCATGCCTCCCGAACGAACGAACATGGATCTCCTTCCAGCCAGCGTGAACGAGCTACGAATCGTTCAAATCGGCGACCGGGTCGACATGTGCCCGTGTGCAGGAACTCACGTGAGCAACATTCGTGAACTGGGTCATGTTGAGTTGCTCGGAAAGAAATCCAAAGGCAAGGGGACGCAGCGTCTCTCGTATCGCCTTCACACACCGTCACTCGTTCGTTCTCCGACAAACGTCGTTCTTTGAACAACCGCATGTCGGCGAATGAACCACACTCGCTCAACCGTTCGAAAACCAATCGATGAAGTGGTTTTTGATGTTCACAGGGTCAGCATTGACCGGTTCGACGTTTCTCTTCTTGGATATGATCTTTCCAGTATTGCGTCATTTCTTTCGCCATGTATCCATCGTAACATTGCTTGCAAAGAACCAGCTTCGCTGGGTATTCACCATGGTACAGGTAGGTCTGCTTGTCATCGCTGCAAACCTCGCATTTTTGACCCGCAGATCCTTGTGTCATGGTCGCCAGGTCTATCCTGTATTATTTAGAGATGGGTCATGCATCGTACGATCTACCTCGAATCGCTGATGGTTTTGACCGGGGCCAGAAAAGACAAACTCACGTCCGACGCGTGAAGGGTTTAGAACTCCAAATCGTCGTCGATCAGGTCTTTGACGTCCTTGACAGCCTCTTTCAGTTCCTTTCGTTGGCTTTGCCGTTGTTTAAATTCCAAATCTTCGAAAATCTTGGCCGACGTCTCGTCCAAACCGGATTGGGAAGCAGCAGCGTGCACCCGATCGGTCAATTCCGTATCCTCACCAATTCGTTCCCTTCGATCCACCTTGGCGATGGGTTTGCTGGGAATGGTTCGTGCGCCGTAGTGCTCGTCAATCTCTTGATTGAGCAACCACGTTTCTTCGCCGACCTTCTTCGCATCCTCCGCCAGCATTGGAGCGTCCTTCCAAGGGTTTTGATTCCCCACGTCTCGAATCGCATTGAGTTTCTCCACCGTCCGTTGCTGCTCGAAGATCGTGACGATGTCTTCTGTTGTGCGCGGCGCTGGGGCACCCACCAACGCTGTCGCAAGTCGCTGTTGTTCAATCAGTGAAGCACCGTGAACCTCGTCGTGATCGTAGCGGTGGGGTTCAGCCGCCATGGCCATGATTTCCTTTGCCAGCTGGTAGAGCGGGTCGTCAGGTGGAGCCGATGCAAGCGTGTCCCGAACGGCACGGTGATGCTGTATGCACGACGTGCACCGTGAAACGCCCGGCTGGTCGGGCGCATCGCATCGCAGACAACAGGCTTGGAACCCCAATTCCTGCATGGCTTTGCGTGGCATCGACATAAGCGACTCGTTCTTGCATCTTGCTTGAGGTCATGAATGCTTGGACACGAGGATTCAAAGTGAACGCCCGCCTGGTCGTGCCATGGGGAAACGAGACCGTCGAGCCGACGTCTTGGAAGACGACCCCTTTCGAAATCAACGTTCTAAACCTCGGATTCATCGTGTTCACCAGCGCGTTGACCGGGAAGGGACGGTGCACATCGACGCCTCATCTCAACTGGGCGGAGCGCTGATGCAATTCCTCGGCCGTGAAAATTGGGAACAACCCAAACACCACACCGGGCGAATCTGGCATTTCAGTGATGTCGAAAAACAACATCTCCGCCTGGCCATGGGTGCGTTTACACTTGCTCTTGGTTTCATGTCCGTCGGTGGTATTTCTGGAGTCTCATACTATGGATTTTCCATGTGGATGGCGATGCTCTTGCTGTCCATGCCGGTTATGTTTTTAGCGATCGGTCCAGCGTTCTTGTTTCATGAAATCGGCCACAAACTCGTCGCAAAAAAGAACGGATGCTGGGCTGAATTTCGAGCCGACCCCAAAGGGCTTCAGTTTGGAATCGCCTTAGCGTTCTTCCTCGGATTTCTCTTTATGGCGCCGGGCGCCGTCATGGTTGCAGGCCTGGTGACGCGTCGCCAAAACGGACACATCGCCGTGGCCGGACCCCTCACCAACCTCGGCCTTTTCGTGATCGGTGTTCCACTCTGGGGCGTCATTCTCGGCATCACTGGGGCGTTTGATGGTTTACCCGCAAACGGAGGCTCCCTTTTCGGTCGAGACTACATTTCAGACGGTAGTCTCGTTTGGCAGGCAATGTTGGTGGACGTCGGCGTGTACTGGTTGGGTGCCAACCTCGTTCTCGGTCTCTTCAACATGCTACCGTTTGGCCCGCTGGACGGACTGAAAGTCAAGGATTGGAACGAGCAGGCTTTCTTTGCCGTCCTCGTTCTTTTCTCCGCGCTTGTCATCACCATGTTCACGGGCGTGTGGTCGCCAACAAACGTCTTGATGTTCATTGCGGAGCCTGTTTCCAGTCTCTTGCGCTGAACCCAACCGTCGTTGACGACCGACCTCACCATTAATGGTCAACTCCACCACGCAAAGCCATGAGTTCGGAGGTGGACCCGCAAACTCCGTTCTGGGGGGCGCCCGAACCCATCACCATTCGGGAAGCCATCTCCACCA
>MDTG01141510.1_pt1 | contig 17988 bp, 17 predicted proteins | sample 811421 | NCBI WGS metagenome assembly MDTG01 (sample SAMN05326645, study PRJNA326480) | marine metagenome | isolation source: seawater | place: Pacific Ocean: South East | collected 2011 | reverse complement strand
CACAACATTGCGTGTGTGCTCGTGCCGGCGGACTTTCGACATTTCATTTACACACGACGCTCCAGTCTTTTGCGAGCCGATTTCGTTTAGATACGCAAACACTCGAGGTGACGACGGTTGCACGACGAGCGAGACAAACTGGGGTGGAAACTTGCCGCCGACCTCGACGGGCCGCCACCGCTTCATCACGTCAAAGTCGGCAAGCGTCTTGATTATGTCTGTTGACATGTAGCGACGGTGTCACACCCATCCGGTGGACGGATGATATCGAGACAATAGCGTCGAATTCCGTCGAAGGCAAAGTCGTACGCGCAGGGTGCATGTGTCAGACGCCACGCGGTCTACCTTGAAGGCCACGCTGATGCGAATCGGCGTGCGATTGTCAAAGTGATAAAGGCGCATCGCGTGACGCGTGCTGATGCCGGTCTTTTTGTGCATGCGTGCCGGAAGAGGAGTCGCTTTGCAAGCTACGATAGAGGCACCATTGTGGCGTCGTACCTTCAACGATACCTTTACGAGCTTTCCGCGTGCGATGGAAAAACGATCGTGGCCAGCCAAAAAGAGCAAGGTATTTTCGCGTGTCGTTTCCATCGTCGCAAAAGAGATGTCATCGGAATCATTCATACTCACACTATGAGCGTCGGGAAGCTTCGAGTCGTCCGACTCTGACGATGGTGACGCCACACGCGCCACAAGACCATCGACGACTTTGCAGACTGCGACGTCGCAGTTGTGACACAGGCAGCGCGAACACGTTCGCGTCTGGCGTCGGTGATTTGCTCCGCGACAAGCAAGGCAATCGCCGACGAAATTGTGCTCATCGGCAAGGCGGTGACATGAGTGACACGCCAAGAACACAACCACGTCGTCGGATGCGGCAAAGCTCAAGCGGCGATGTTCCATGTCAAAAAATTTTTTCCCTTTTTTTTCGATTGACGACGATGCCCGCTGTTTCCCGTACCTCGAAGTGGACTGTTTTCATGAGCGAGCAGAAAGGCAAAGGGCTGAAACGCCACCAAATCTCCAAGCTCTATAGGGCTGTTTCCGGGAATGAGCGCTCGGCGTCGCCACAGAATGCGAAGACTGCGAAAACGCGCATTAGCGTTTGGTGGCCCGCGATGCAGCAGTGGTACAACGGAAGTCTCGGCCCGTTGACGAAGCGTGGCCATCACATCATGTACGACGACGGTCAGCGAAAGTACTTGCATCTCGAGTTGGAGACATGGTCGGAGCTCGACGAAGACGGAAAGCGGACGGACATTCATCAGAGTCTGCACCCACAGGAGGCGGTGTCAGCGCTGCGCAATTTGTACGAAACGGAGACGCCGGCTGCCGCGCTTTGCACCGACGTGCGTCCGGATGTCGGCGCAACCGGCGCAACCGATTCTTTGGCCACGATCGCTTCGTTTGTTGTCGGCATCATTCGACGCAATCAGATGTCGTACGTGCGCTTGGAGGAATTGCTTCGCTACTTGGTGCAAGGCGAAGACCGCGCCAACATAAGCAAGTTTGTGGAGTGCCTGTGTGACGATTCCCACGCGATTTCTGCCGAGGCATTGTCGAAAGTCCTGCACATTTGCGCAAAGTGAATGTCACGACGAAGAGAGACGAGGTGGTGGGGGTGAACAATGTGGCTCAGTGGTTAAGTGGTCAGACAGCCAGCCAAGGATCTGGCGAAGGATCTGGCGAAGGCTCCGGCAAAGGCGAATACTCTGGCGAAGGCTCCGGTGAAGGCGATGGCAAAATCGGCGGGGGGATGCAGTCCGTCTTCCACAGCATGTGTCCTACGCCGATTCCGAGCCCGAATCCGATGGGCAAAATACAGCACAATAGAGGCAGAATGCATGGCACAACATTTAATTTCACGCGTGGTGCCGCCACAGGCGTCGGAGTGTCGCATTTGAAACAGTCTTTCCCAGACTTGTTGATGCAAGTCGACTCTAGTTCTGCAACTGCGGGTCGAGTGGTGCGGGGAGGTGCGCGCTCGGATTCAGTTTCGAAGCCTAGAGTGCTCGAACGCATTTTCATAAGTTCCCCAAAAAAAACATGGGCACTTGAGAAGAAAAAAAAAATGAAAATCATTTGCTGCAGCGTGCACGGCTACACGCAGTGGGAGTCTTCGTTGATAGCGTTGATCAACACCCCCGAGTTTCAACGACTCAAACGCATCAAGCAGCTTGCCGCGGTGCACCACGTCTTTCCGTGCGCGACGCACACCCGATTTGAGCACAGTATTGGCGTCGGACACCTTGCCGAGAAGTTTGTGCTGGCTCTCTTGGCACGTCAGCCGGAACTCGATATCGATCCGCTGACCTTCAAACTCGCCGGCCTGTGCCACGATTTGGGTCACGGACCCTTGAGCCACGCATTCGATAGATACCTGCATGATTGTGGGAACACGCAGCCGGAGCACGAGACGCGGTCTGTTGCAATCTTGCGCGACGTCGTGCGGCGATACGCGATTCCACTTGATGCGGCGATTGTGGATGCGGCATGCGAGCTCATACACCCAATGCGCCACGACCTGCCAAAGTATCAGTACCAAATCATCGCCAATCACGTCGATGGCATCGACGTGGACAAATTCGACTATCTTCGACGTGACGCCCTGCACACAGGTGTTCGCGTCGCACTTGATGTCGAGCGCTTTTTCGAGTACGCACGCATCGTCGATGGGTGCATTTCGTACCCTCCGAAGATGCAGCACACGATCAACCAGCTCTTCACCGTTCGGCACGAGTTGCACAGCCTGGTGTACCAACATCGTGTAGTGCGTGCCGTCGAGCACATGTATCTCGACGTGCTCAAGATGCTCAATGTTGATGATTTGCCTCTTCAAGATCTTACGGATCACGTCTTCACCCAACTTTTTGTGGAGTGGAGCGTCTCGATGGGGCGTGTCAACCGGGCGACGGCCAATTCCGTCATCCAATTGCTGCATCGCATCGAGACGCGAGACTTTTACGAGTGCATCATCGACGAACGCGTCACGCCCGAACGACTGCCTCCACTCGGCTTTGCCAACATGTGGCATGCTCTGATACTGGATGTCGTCAAGATCGGGTATTCGTCGCATCCGATTTTTGCCGTGGCGTTTGATGACGCGCCGCGCCTGAGTAACATATGTTCCACGAAGCCATTCGACTGCTTCGTGCGTCTATACTCACGCATGTCACGCATGTCACGCATTCGAGACAAAGGCAGCCGCGCCGACCGTCCATGCCGCGCCGACGGCGGAGAGCCACGGGCGGTTCGAACGCGCTAAACGCACGCTGCCGAACGCACCGATGCCGGCGAGGCCAACGAGAATCACCTTGCCGGCATAGACCCGCCGTGGCGCTTCCACGACTTCGGAATCGTACACGGGCAGCAAGGCGAGAGCGACCAGCACCGCCGTTGCGCCAATTGCGACGCGCACTGATTTGTCGATGTCGTCACGGCCGAGACTTCCGCACGACGAGAAGAGACAGGCGCTCGCCACCGTGGCAACGACCATTTGCATATTTTCTTTCACCGTCGTTTTGTCGAAGACGTAGTGCGTATAGAAGTCAGACAGCAAGACGTCGAACAAAAACACGGAAAAAACGGCAAAGCCGATCGCTTGGCACACGGACGGCGCACACCCCCAAAACGGATGCATCCCAACGATATGCGCGACACGTGCCGTCGCGGTCGCGACAAGAAAGAATTCGTTCATCGAAAGAAGCGCATATCGCACAAACGCAACGGTCGCCACGCGACCAATCGCCGTCCGAACGCATTGCCGCGGCGACCGCCTGAACTTTTCGTAGGCATGGGGGGACACATAGGCGTTGTCGGCCACGAATGAAACGGTTCGGGCGCAGCAAAAGGCGACCACAAGTCTGAAGTATCCCGCGTGGCAATCGCCGAGTCGTTGTAGGGCAAACGAGATGACAATGACAACCGCGGCGATGATGGCACTCAAGAGCGTCGTACGCTGCGCGATTTTGTGCCAAAATACAACGACGGCCGTCGTGCCGATGACGATTGCCACAATCGTACCAATAATGTAAACGTGAATCAATTCTTCGACCGACAACACACAATTGTTGAGCTTTTCTTGACTCACCCATCGATCCATTGATTCTTATTTTTTTTATGGTAGAAAATTAGAATCGAGATCTTTTTTCAATGTCGCAGTCGACGCTGGTTGTCCCGGACGATACAACCGTCTTCAACGACGCACTTGAGGCAAACGTACATCGCGTCGAAACAGCGATTCTTTCCGATTCTCACAAAGACGACGGTTGCATCGCAGCGCTTCCCCCTTGCTGCACGGCTGCCCCACTGGATGCCCAACTCTGTTTTTTGTTGAATTCATCCGGGTCGATGCATACGCGATGTGAAAGCCAAGAGGAGGAGGCTGACCAGCCGGTGGATGAGTGCATCGCAACGACCCGTTGCAACCCTCACCCGACAAACGTTTGCAACGGAGGCGTCGCCATGCGCGTCTTTGACGGGTGCAAACCGCTGTTGGCACGTCATCGCAATGCGCCGGCGACGGAGCGAACACATGTTGGCACCATTATTTGCGTCTTCGATGGTGTCCCTCATCCGAACAATTCGAGATTAGGTGTCGACAAATCCACGAATCCTTTTGAAGTCAGCCGCTCAGAAGAAGAAAAAGTCGACGGCTGATTTTCGCCCCCTCTGAGCCCCGCCCCAATGGAGTGGCCGCGAAGGGAATGTCCACGGAGCGACAACCTCTCTCAGCCCCTGCGTCGCAGAGGTCTGCTGCGGAGCGACGTCTTCTCTGAGTGCCGCACATGCCAACGCAAATTTTGTGATTGGACAAAAGTCGGGTCACCCGATGACAAACGCGACAACAATGGCACAAACAATACAGCTTAGAACCGACCTCGAATGTGTTTCTCAATTGCTCAACACAAAATTAGGTGGAGCAGATGTCTTCATGACTCAGTTTGATTGCCAAATTACCATTCGTCATAGTTGAGTTCATAGCGAGTGCGCATTGCCGACAGATTGGCGTTCGGTCGTCGCAGCAACGATAACGATAGAACTGGACGGTTTTATTCGGACATCCCGCAACTGCGTCGAGCGTAAAATGACAATCGCCTTGGGGCAGAGCGATGTTGGCATAGATCAGAGACCCCTCGACATTTCGGACGTCGAACTCGGATACCGCGTCGTCAACCCACGCGATGGAATTCCTACCTACAAACTCCTTGATGAATGAAAGGTCGCTCAGCGGCGTGATTTCTATGGGCGCGGGATACTGTAACCATGCCCATGCCCTTTGTACCGCGATGACGCTACCGTTGCAATGGCCATATCCACTGACGTCGTATTGCGGCTGCGCATCTGACGTGGAGAGCGAGAGGAGCAAGGGGATTCCGAAGCCAATCGAGGTGAGCAGAAAAACGGCACAAGTGCAGGTGCGTAAATGCAGTCATGCTTTTTTCCTTTTTGCGCTATTTTTTTTCTGCGCCTTGACATAGTAGTTTTTGGTTTTTTTCTATTTGTCTTGGCTCTTGCCATCAGCTCGGCGCGCCGAGTCGTCTCGAGCGCCTCGAACGGTCCACACTTCCCGCGACAGAGCGAGCACGTCTGCGACGTGTACTAAAGAAACGTTCATGGAGCCCGTCGCGTTCCGTTCTTACGGTAAAAATTGACCGAACCTCCGCGCGTGCAACATTTCATTTGTGATTTTTTGACACACGGCCCGGCGCGTTGCAAAATTGGAGCGCGGGCATCGCAAGTTGAAGGGGGGGCGGGTAACCGAAGCTAAGGATTTTCCTAGCCTCTCCATCCTGGCGCGCCGCGTGCTCTTCAAGATCTGATTCTGCAATTACTTCTTTTTGTCTTCAAGCTCCTTTTCTGTTGATCCCTTTCGGGTGAGCGGTTCTAAGTTGTGCGGTTGCAACTGTTCGAGCTTTCGAAGTTGTCTCATGGCAGCGGGAAATAACTCCTGTAACTCCTGTAACGCTTCTTCATCTAACGCGTTTGCCTCGTTGGCTGCTTCTTCATCTAACGCGAAGGGCTCTTCTTTTCGCCTTTTCGCCACTTCCGCCTGATCTGTGTCTGTTTTCCTCTTTTTCGCAGCCTGCGTTTCCGAGTCTATCTCTCTCGTAGCCTTATCCACCGAGTCTGGCGACGACTCTATGTAGTCTAAAATCTTTAAATTTTCTGCTCTGCGCCTTCGCAATAGACTTGACATCAAAGTATATTGTTCGGCAAGTGCTTGGAGTACGACTTCTTCTTCATTGATTTCGTCAGGGGAGATCATCTTGTATATGCGAAGAAAAAAAAAATTCGAAAGCATTAAAAAAAACCAATGCTTCACGCAATCGGAGAACAGATAAATAAGATCGAAACTCAAATGTACGGCACCTCGTATCGCGGACCCGATTCACACTCGTACTACTCGATCCTCGATCGGTTGGATCGTTTATCGCTAGCGATAAACGAGTCAAAGGGACACCGACCGCCGCATCAGGGTTTTCCAGGAGATGTGATGACGACATCGGTGTTCCCTGTTACAATGGAAAAAGCAGAATTTGAAAAGTCTATACAAGAGCACTATGTTGTGAAAATCGCGGGAAAAGGAAACCTTCCGAATTGGTACGGAAACGAGGAGAAGGCCAAGTACAGGAAAGATTACAGTACCTTTTACAAGAATTTCAGTGCAGACGATGATCACTACCAGTTGGATGGTGAGAGTCGGGTCAATCCGTTTAAGGCACAATTCGAAATCACCGAATTGTTAATCAGCAATGCTGCTTCTGATTTTGAAGCGTTTCACGCCAAAGTCCAAACATACGCCAAGGGCAAACCGATTGCGTATATCTTCGATGGCGACAATTTACAAGAGGATACGTCACCTTTCACGATCGGCATCAGATATTTGATTGAAACCGGAAAAACCGTCTACGCCTTCAAAGACACAATATTAGGTGCCAAATGGAAAAAAGTGGATCCGACTTGCTGCAAAGCCAATGACATTGACATTGTGACTGCGACGGCGCCACCACACAAAAATTTCCGTGGTTTGCAAGTGGGTAAAGAAATCGAATTCAAACCGCCGGTCAGCATGAACCTCACGTCCTACAAACAATACTTGCGCATTGGTGAAGAATATTTCCAACCTTTGCCTGCTGGAGGGAAACATATCACCTCTTGGACGGACAATCAGTACACCGCCCTGGTGTTGACACCCGGCGACAAAACACACCCCTACACCACATCGATTTGCCATTGCTACTTTTCTTACGCGTTGCCGTTGATGCTGACCATCAACCAACCCCAAAAAGACAGCGAGATTGTCAACGGCACCGATGGGAACAATAAACGAGACAAATTTGGGCGCACGTTTGTCGAAGAAACTGTAAAAGTCGACGGAATGTCTGAGACGAGTTCCGATAAAGTCGGTCTCGTCATCCCTAGTGCAGTTGGTGAGTTGGACAAGTTGGGTAAGACTATGACGCATTATTCGTTTGCGGATCGGGGCATGGTTTTTCTTGCCCAGCCACGCATATGAGGAGCGATGTCGAATGTCCAAACCACAGGAACTTCCGAAACCATGCGACCGCGTCAAATTGTGCGTGTGGCCACACACACACACACAAAAAGAATGCCGTTTTTTGTTTACTGGATCCAATCGGGACCAAGAGCTTACTTTGGCGCCACGGTTGACCCGACAAAACGCTTGCGTCAGCACAATGGCGAGATTGCTGGTGGCGCCGCGCGGACACGCAACCGGGGCCCTTGGAATTTTCATTGCGTCATCAGCGGCTTTCGCACATGGACGGAAGCGCTCCAATACGAGTGGGCCGCAAAGTACTACACGCGTCGGGCAAGGGGCATACGCGCGAGACAAGAAGGGCTACAAGTCCTGAATCAACGCGAGCGGTGGACTTCAAACAGTCCACTTGCCGCGGAGGTGCCGTTGACATTCGAGTATTCACCGACATCATACGGAGTCGCTCCACCCGACTATCAACCCCGACCACAAACGTCGAAACCGACCGGCAAACGTCATCGGAAAAAAAAAGGCTTTCAGAAAAGCTTGCACCACGTCCACTATTAAGAATTTTGTAGCATTCAACCCGAGGGTAGATACGGAGCAGCTTGTGTCGACGTGTGTGTGTGGCCGACTCTCGATCGCGACTCCTTGATCACTCAATCGTGTACTGATGTTCACACAGTCACTCCAAGAGTCCCGCTGTCGCCAAGAAAAAGTTGAGAAGGGTGACCAACATTCGAGTATCAAATTGCAACACTATTTCACGCATGCCCTTTGATTCATTACTTTTTTTTTGTATGCCCAATTCTGTGCCTCCCGGTCTGCGGGGGAGGGGAAACGGTTCGAGAGTCGAACTCCACTTTGATGTCAACAGAGTCAGATTGGACGCATGTAAAACGTTGCGATCAAGCGTGCGATGAGTCATCAGACCCTTCTTCCTTTTGTATTGCAAGGTACGGCGACCGCAATGTCGCCACCAAGTGAAATCGGCGTCAGCGAGGTACGGAAGAGGCGCGTGGCTGGCTCGCAAATGGGTGCGTCCTACGCCGTTCCGATCGTCGGTTTGCCCAATGACGAGTTGCAGCAAGTGAAAAAGGATTTGACCATGGTACCGCAGGACTCCGCGTTTGGCGGTCCACCCACGCCGTCGTTTGACGCGTTTGCCACAGACGAGACGCACATTCATGTGCCTCGTTTCTATGGGTATCACCGCTGGGGTTCGCCAGATACGTGCGAATTGTCAGACGGGCATCCCATGCAATGTGCGTTTGTGGGAACCCTCAATCAGACCCAGCAAGAAGCGACGGCGCAGACACTCATGCAGCTGAGTGCTGAACCGAACGGTGGTTTGCTCGTGCTGCCATGCGGATACGGCAAGACAGTTTGTGCGCTATACATTGCGCATAAGCTTGGGCGGCGCACGCTAGTTCTCGTCCACAAGGGATTCCTCGTGCAGCAATGGCACGAACGTGTCGCGTCATTTTTACCAGAAGCCACCTGTGGAAAGATTCAGCAAAACGTGGTGGACGCTGACGCTGACATTGTCGTCGGCATGGTGCAATCGATCTCAAAACGGGAGTATCCGGAGCACATCATGTCGAGCTTCGGCACCGTGATCATCGATGAGGCTCACCACATGTCCGCGCCCGTGTTTAGCCGAGCTCTGCGATGTCTCCCTGCAAAGTATATATGCGGCCTCTCCGCGACCCCAGAACGCAAGGATGGGATGACGCGTCTGCTGTACTATAGCATGGGCGACATTGCACATCGGATCGAACGCAACCCGGAGCATACGCTTGTGTCGTGTATTCTGTACGAAGGGGGGATGCGAACCGAAATCAAGTACCGCGACGGGCGTGTATCGATGCCCCTCATGCTAAACGCCCTCGTCAAGGACGCGACTCGGAACGAGTGCATTGCGACGCACATCGTGCGTTATCTTGAGCACGACAGGTATGTCATTGTCCTGACGGATCGGATCGAGCAGCTGAAGGCCCTCTTGCAGCTGCTCATCGACAAAGGCGTTGGAGCACACGACATTGCATTTTACATTGGTTCGACGCCAGCATCTGAGCGGACACGCGCGAGCGAACGCCGTTGCATACTGAGCACGTACAGCATGGCTAAAGAAGGGCTCGACATACCGCGTCTGGACACGCTCGTCATGGCGACGCCAAAGGGTGACATCGTGCAAGCAAGCGGACGAGTGCAACGCAAACACCCGGAGAAGAAAACGCCGTTGATTGTCGATTTTGTGGACACCTTTTCAGTGTTTGAAGCGTTGCGCTGGAAACGGTGGCGATTTTATCGACAAGAGAAATTTGTGTGTCAGTCCTTCAATTCTGTGAGTCGCGACGTGTCTTGGTTTGTATAGAGATACCAAGTTGGTGTATACAACCATGTAGGAACTTTAATTCCATCGAGCGTTCCACAATAAAATCTCCACTATCGCCGCCAAACAATCCATGCTTCAAAATATCACGACGTAATTTCAGTGCATATGCTGAGCCTCACGGCTCTTTCATGGGCGACATCGGCGATCGGCCCCCGATCGACGGGTGTTTGACCGGCATGAGTCGCAGAGGGTGTTCCTTCCAATCGTCACCATCTTTGCGTCCACCGCGTGCGACGAAAACTGCACGTTGCTCATGAGGTAAGAAGTGGCACTGGCGTCGTTCGGGTACTCGATAAACCCGCGCGTTTTGCATCGGGTGCCCTCAAACTCTATAAAGAGTATCGAATGAATAGGGTTTGTCCTTCGTTTGCCTGAAATCGGCCGTGACTTGTGAGTCTTTCTCAAATACAAAGCCCCGAGGCCTTTGGTATATCTGGATTGATCATCCCGTAGCGTTTGCTGCCCTGTTTCCACACTTGAATCTCCCCTTTGGTATGAGACGAGGTGTCTCACGTCCTCTTCTTAAATTTTCGCATTCACGATTCAAGGCATTTATTTGTCAAGCGGCTTCCCTTGTTCATCAATAGGGTACGGTGCTTTGACCAAGCCATCGTTTGTGTTGCGATTGTGGTTCAGTAGATTTAGTATGCTGTTTACGTTGCCGGAGGTATTCAAAATCGTTTGATACGTTTCCCCTATGGTGGTGATCGGCCTTACTTTTGTGTGAGAATCGTAGCATATGATGTCGTAAATGATCTTTCCAGTATTCGATATTGGCGGCGAGTTTCCACACTTTTCGGCACTCAAAATATCCATCACGAAAGGCGTTATGCTCATCACAAGCCTAAGAATGTAAGCCACGAGAACAATCAGCACCAATATGAGTATGAGCATTATCACATAATATGTGCTGTTTCGGTGTGTCGCAGACACGAACGCATCCAATCGGTTAGTCTGCTGCATTTTTCCCAAACCAAGGAAAAAAAACGAGACGGGCAGAATTAGATGCTTGCCAACAGCGCGAAGACGACGGTCATGAGATGAGATCGGAATCGTTTTTGTGGATGCAATGTTTACACAAGAAGCTGGAGGCGCTTCGAACGGATCTTGAAGAGCCGTTTTCGGCTCTTCGACACCATCTGAGCAGCGTGTGATGTATCAATTTTGACATGTACATTATAATATTGTGGAATGTTTGCAATGAGGGCGTGGTGTCAAAACGCCCAAAAAAAGAATATGCAGAAGAGACAAAGTACGCATGGATGTGGAAATTGTCGGGGCGATTACGATCGCGCTCGTCTCCGTCTGCCTCGGCATTAAACGAGCTTGCGTATACATCGGCTTGCCGTTGCTCGGCGCCATCGTGTATGCAAGTGTCACACCGTATTTTAAGACGACAAGCGTGGGACAAGCAACGCTCGGACAAGCGTTGAGCTCGAAGAAAGTAGGCCAAAAAGTTGGCACGAACTCGACCACGCTTCCGCCTTCTACAAAAGCCACAAAGCCACTTCCAACAACCGAAAATCCACGATTTGGCGACTCTCCCCCACCAATGCCACCACCAACGCCACAAGTTGCCGCACCCGACACCAGAACCGTGAGCTACATTCACCACAAAGACTACACACCCGACGGCATCGCCGAAAGGCGTCACGATTTCCTCTTTCGTCCGCCAGCAGACACGTTTATGAGCACAAGCCAACGCGCACGCGTTCTCGACAGCATGTACACGGAACTCTTGGAGTCTTCCGTGAAGCAAGATCCATATCTGCGCAAACCAAATGCGAACGACGAAGGCTGCCAGCCGATGCGCACAAGTTCTCATCGCATTTGACGTCTCTACGAGTGCCACCACTTGTTCGCGATCACGTCATCCATGACAGGTCGCACGTCGGCGTCAATGGAAAAGCACGCATCCAATAGCACTTGCGCTTCCGGAGTGGGTTTGTTGAGTCGGTACATGTCGAATAGGTAAGCGCAGATCGATGTGTCACCCGACTCGCTGAGGTGAAGGAACCGGGCGTCTTTCGAGCTCGCCTCTTCAAACGGAAAGCACCCCGCTAAGCATGCAAACATGCAGACAGCAAGCGCCCAAACATCCCGTTTCGGCGTGCAAAGTAAGAGTTTAAAAATCTCGGGGGCCGTATACGAGATGCTACCGATGCATTTGCGATTCGCCAGACCAAAATCGATGATTTTAGGCGTTCCGTTTCTGCACAACATAATGTTCTCGAGTTTGATGTCGCAATGCACGACGCCCATGTAGTGCATGCAGGCGAGCGCCTGTGCTGGACCATAAAAGATGTGGCGAATTCTCGCTTCAGAGAAAGATCCCTCCCGCTGCAGAATCGTGTAAATGTCTTCCCCCAACAGTTCCGTTATGATACCTAATTCGGAGTCGACTGCGCACGTGCCCAAGATTCGGCAAATGTGCGGGTGTGGCCACAATCGCATGAGATGCTCGACTTCACTCTTGTATGAAGATATGGATGTTTGACTCATGAGTTTCACTGCAACGTCTTCACATCCAACGTTTCCTCGAACGACCCGACCATAAGTGCCTTCGCCTAGGGTCGACAAGCGATCAATGTTGACGAGGGCGGTGTGCATTTTTTTTCGTGTACTCTTTTTTCGGACATGTTGTCCGTGTATCTGTTTGTTTCGAAAAAAAATAAAAAAAAATGGATGTGGAGCCACAAGATGTTTCCGAAGACGACGACGAGACGCCGACAAATGTGCCGGATGTTTCCAATGACGATGATGCGAACATCGTTGCATCAATCAATAGCAATGTAAGCGCTTTACAGGTAAGAATCGAACAGCTTGAACAGAAACATAATTTCATTGTGACGAGCGCGATAGCGGCAATCGGATTCTATCTCGTCCTCGAGGTGTTAATATCTTTATTCAATGTACGCTCGATCGTATCGACGATATTTTACAGCGATGGTGAAGTGAAACTCCCGCCCATGCCAAGATGATTATGAAACATCTTCAATCGTTTCAATCGTTTCAAAGTTTATATGTTGGCACACAAAATAGGGAGTCGTCAAGGCGCATCGAAACGTTCGAGTTCCATGCGGTAGTTGCGCTCTGTTGCGTTGATCGAACTCTGTAGTTCCTGTTCGAGTTGGATCATGTAGTCGGACGACACGTCGGCGTGAGACGGCGAGGCCTCCATATCCGTGAGCGACATGCCTAAACGAATCTTGGCGTTCGGATCGTCCTGCGAGTACGACGAGATGTAGAAACGGACGAGCGGCTCGCGATCATTTGCCGCCGCGGCGCGCATGACATTTGAAACTATGCCGACCGGTATCTTTGCAAAGTGCCACCCATCGCTCGATATGCCGAGAAAGAGGAGGCAGAACTTGGTGCAGTCGACACCGTCGAGTGCTTTGGCAAACACGACATCTTGCTTGAGTTGCTCCACATTCGACACGCGAGCGCGACACTCGGTGGGAAGCCCGACGCAGAAGACGGCGCACAGGTTCTTTATGTCAAACGTGTGCATCGTTCCGCGATCGAGCCGCACCTTGCGCGTGCTTTTCGTATTCTCTTTGATCACGACTCCACGCAGACCGTCAAAGCTTGGGATCCCGTGCACTTCTACCACGCAGCCATTCATTTTTTCGGGGCGAAAAAACGTTTTTTTTAGTATCTCTTGCATTCTCTAAAAAGTGATCCAAGATTGGTGGCGCGTCGACGTACAAAGGTTGCAAGTGCATCGAATCAGCTCGTTCGCTATTACCACACTGCACTTCGTAGCTGCTGAAATTGCAAAATCTTAGGCTTGATTAGGTCTGATCGCATTCATCAATCTCACATACACGCCGTCCGGAATGCATCCTTCGATTGCTTCTGCTTTTGCAAGTATGCGACTGCAACATCCTGAATGTAGATCGCAGCGTCGTTCAAATCGGTTTCTCGGCTCATTATTTGTTTGTTGGACGACAATCGTTTACGCTATACAACGCGTCACCCCGCCTCCTGGGACTCGATGAAACGCGCTACCCGACTTTCGCCACAGAAGCATTTGGTGAAAGCGTGCCCAGCTTGTAACAACCGCCGATTCAAGGCACCGACTCAATCGTGGACATCCACGCGATGTAGTCCTCCGCGTCTGCAAAATTGGCTTGCAGTTCGGCGTCGTACGACGTGATGCGTCGGTACCACTGCCGCGTGTTTCGCAATACGCTGACCTTTTCGTCGTACAATGTGGGTGGGCCGTTGAAGCACGACCAGTAGACGCACGTGATCTCGTTCCTGTGCAGTGGCATCAGATGCGTGCCCGTCTTGCCCGCCGTAACGAGGACCTTGCTCGGCATCTTCGGCACCGGCATCACAGTCCCGACATATTGAACGTCGGTCGACAATGACACGCACCGAGCCGCCGGAAAGAGATGATGCATGTCCGCAATGTCAAAGATTGCGTTTGGCCGCAGGATTGCGCCACAGGCCACGATACTCAGGAGCGCCAGCATACCTCGAAAAAAATTTTTTTTTTCGCGTACAGACAAACAGACGGACGTTTGTTTTTTTGTTGCTTAACACCTAAAAAGCAAGATGGGTTGGTTCTTGTGGGCTATAGGAATACTCACCTCTCCGCGCTTGCTTCCATCTTTCTCTCCGTTTTCAAGAGTGACAAAGTCTTCTTCAACCCGAACAGTCGACGCAATTTTGACTGTTTTGCAGGGAAACTGGCCATCAGAAATAAGCTGGGATTTGACGTGCCCTAGTTTCTCGTCTCCAAAAATCATCGACGAAACTTGGGATGGCGAAAAAAACGTTGACGGTTATATAATTTTCGCCCCCTATACGATCCAATTTCAAGTGGGTGAAACATGCAATGTCACGCTCGAAGATGCCTACGGCGATGGCTGGAACGGTGCCTCATGGACTCTTGATAATGTGGTGGATGCTGCTAATAATAGTCAACCTATATCGTTCACCTTGCTACAGGGTGACTTTGTTGAATACACATTCACGGTTGGACTTGCGGCGGTGCCGCCAACGCCGCCAACGTCGCCACCGCCGCCACCATCTTCACCTGCAACATATGACAGGCTCACCATCGTATTAGGTCAAGAAGACGTCTCCGATATTGATTTCGTTTTCCACTGCACAGATCACCCCGTAAATGCAACCAGCGAGGAGTGGTTGGTGAAAATAGATGGCAACCCGCTTACTTACGACGCGTATAACGGATGGACGTATTGGCGATGGAAAACTCACGGTGATCCTACTCAGCTCACTTATTCCATAGGCTTGCAAGAAGGCGCTAATTGCGGAGTGTACTTGATCGATTTTAAAGACAATCTTTGGGACGGTGCATACGTCACATTAGATGCATTGTTTCCGCTCCTTCTTGCGAGGGGGCAAATACAAGATGTCTTGAGACTCACCCCCGACGCATCCTTTCCTTATCTTGACGATGATTATATGCAAATGGTATTTTTTCCAATTGACTACTCAAGTCCAACACCACCATCCCTACCACCCCAACCATCCCCACCACCACCGCCTCTGCCGCAGCCGTCGCCGCCTATTCCGCCAAACCAAAGTCATAACACTTGCTTCAGGAGGGTGCCGTACTACGAGTTAATAGAATCGCCGGCTCCGGATCAACTCGATCATCCGGAATATAACGGTCATCCGGAATTCAGAGATTGGACCTTAGGATATGACTGGTCACCAGACTATGCATTTCTTGATGCTCTCTATTTGCGGGAGGAGGAGACTCATTGGGGGCACGACATGTGTCCCGCCGCGGCAATGCCGTGGTTTGAATACGCATGCTGCGAGCCGCTCTATCCCGAACAATATAATCCTTCCATCGAAAGCTATGTGACGGACTTGAAGTGCACCTTGAAACTGAAAAACTTTGGAGGGGCACCATTGGAAAAGGCTTATCTGAAGCTGGCATTCACGCAAGCGTTTGGAAGCAGGGATAATTACCTCTTCAGACTGTTCTCTGGTGGCAATATAGATAACGCTTTAGCATTCTCACAGATGGGCAACATGGCTGAGCCCTATGAGCTCACTCGTCCAGACATGAAATCCGATTCAGGTGGCGTTTCGGCAAATTTTGTCGGTACGTTTGAGGATATTGTCGTTTTGTACGGGGACCCACTGCCTAAGGTTGGATTGGGGTCAGCGCCACCTATTCCGCCACCTATTATTCCGCCGCCATCGCCTCCTGCATTCTTCATGGGTGCACCTCACGCCACTTGCAACGAGACTTGTCTATCTTATAATAGCTTTTGCAACGAGACGGCCCAAGCAAGTTTTGCAAATTTGGGAAATAGTGTTTTTGCTGAGCACGTCTTTGAAAGAGCGGGAATAAACTGTTTTTCTTTCAGTAAAAATTGCGAGGTCAACAATAATTGCGCTCGTTATGGCTCGCCTTACATACATACGGACATTAACACATTTGGCGAGGTTTGCCATGTTGGAAATGTGTCCGCAACGTGTGATCAGAGACCCGCCGATCCTCAACATAGGCGACTATGTGCGTGTGGGGCGGGACCGCATGTAGATGACTATACATCGCCGTTTCCCACAATTTATTCTTCGTCGGCAGTGACGTTGGTCGTGAAGGGTGCCTCGGCTCCACCTGGTCTTGCCTGGAATATATTGTGTGAGAGCGGCTTCTCAGCTTCAGGTGTCAAAGGCGCATACTCACTCGAAATTCCATTTGAGGAGAATTGCGGAGTCACTCTGACGAGTCCAGATGGACTTGGTTGGAATGACGTCAGATTGACCATTGACAGTGCGGAGGGGGTGCATAAGGGGATCACTTATCAGATTGATGGTTATGATCCAGCTACATTACCGATTGACTATGGGTTGGATTCCGGCAGCACCGTCACCTACACATTCATCATGGCAAAACCGACGTTTTCCGACAACTTTTTCACGCTTGACGTGAGTGAGGAGTTTCATTCGACTTTCATCGTCAAAGGTCTTCGTCTAGGGACCCAAATCGACACAAATTCGAACGGAGGAAGATCTGGCGTCGGGGGGAAAATGCAGGTATACAATCACTTTACACTGACCGCGGGCGTAGACCAGACGACCATCGCTGGCTCCGCAAATGGTTATCCAAACACAGAATGTTACCAGGCTTTCGCAGGAAGCGCTTTCCTGTCAACCAACGGATTAAATGACATTTACAACGATTTGGCCCAAAAACGCCACTGCGAGGGCGAATATGACAAGGAAATGACAGTCGATGAATTGTTTGGTCGACGGTCTAAGACTGGATTAGATGGCCCAGGCGTGGCAGCCAGTTATCCCGAGTACCTTACTTATTGCCTTGCGCCTTCTATATCGTTGTTTGACGCCCATAAGACGTATTTGCCAAGGGCCTTGTGCCTGAACAATTGTTATGGAAGCGAATTGGGTCCTGATGACAATAAGCTGTATTCTTTGAATAACAATGGAAAGTGCGAAGACGCATCCGCGGGCCCACTGCAGCAATGTGTCAACGACTGCGGTGACTGTGGTGTGAATCTTCCGGCATATCAAAGTATTTTACCTGTTGGTGTAATTACGCAAGAAGAGGTCGACGCATATCAAATGATTCGTCATTACGATTTCTCATCACCCGCACTTACTGATTGGTTGAATTGGGATATGACGACACATTCTGAGATAGAGCGTCAATGGACCTGGATGGATAATGCAACGGGTACACCAAGCCCGGACACTGGTCCAGCTCAAGGGGAACCAACCGCCGGCGGCGGCGGGTATTTCTTTATGGAAAGTTCAAACAATACGGACGCACAACAGACGACTTCGTGGACTGACGGTATAGACACCAGTTTCGTGTTTCAATACACGGGGTGCAACCTGACCGGCGTGCAAAGTGTTGGGTTCAGTCTTCACATGAATCAGGGCGCAAAGCTCGACGAGCTCCATATGGGAAGTTTTTATGTCTTCTCGGCAGAAAATAAGCCGAAGATAGCTTTTGATGGCCACCAAAGCCTAGGTTGGATGTATCATGAGGTAGAGGTTGATAGCGACTTTTTCTACTTTTGGGGTAAATCGCGATATATTACGACCATTTCAGACGGAGGGGGAACAT
>MDTG01106898.1_pt1 | contig 17988 bp, 16 predicted proteins | sample 811421 | NCBI WGS metagenome assembly MDTG01 (sample SAMN05326645, study PRJNA326480) | marine metagenome | isolation source: seawater | place: Pacific Ocean: South East | collected 2011 | reverse complement strand
TTTTTAATGCAAGCACTGATAAGCTATAAGCTATGCCTACTCACTTAACTGATACTCATTTTTCCGACCTGCCGATTAATAGCAAGGTTGTTGACGCCTTAACGGCGGCAAATTTCAATAATTGTACACCAATACAGGCGTTATCTCTGCCTCCGTTGCTTGAAGGCTTAGATATTGCCGGACAAGCTCAAACGGGTACAGGTAAAACTATTGCCTTCTTGGTTGCTACTTTTCATCATTTGCTAAGCAAAGCAGATAATGACGAGAACAGCAAATCAAAAGGCCCTCGAGCCATAATAATGGCACCAACGAGAGAGTTAGCCGTTCAGATTTTCAACGATGCCAAACTGCTCAGTGAGCATACCGGTTTGTCGCTTGGATTGATTTATGGGGGCGAAGGTTACCAAAGTCAACGGGAAACCCTAGAAGAAGGGGTAGATATCATTATTGGTACGACAGGACGCATTCTGGATTATTACAAACAGAACGTGTTTACCTTGAATAATATTCAAGTTGCCGTACTTGATGAAGCCGATCGTATGTTCGATTTAGGCTTTATTAAAGATATCCGCTTTTTGTTCCGTCGCTTACCGCCTGCTACAGAACGTCTAAGTATGCTGTTTTCAGCTACACTTAGTTATCGCGTTCAAGAACTCGCTTACGAACACATGAACAACCCGACTCACGTTCAAGTTGCGCCAGAGCAAACAACGGCGACTCGGGTATCGCAAGAGTTGTTCTATCCTTCTGATGATGACAAGATGCTACTGCTTCTTTCATTATTTGAAGAAGAATGGCCAGATAAAGCCATTGTGTTTGCTAATACCAAATACAGCTGTGAGCGCGTGACCGACTGGCTTACTGCCGATGGTCATCGTGTGGGCTTGTTAAGCGGTGACGTACCACAGAAAAAACGCTTGGGTATATTGGAAGACTTTACCAAAGGTAAGCTAGACATTTTAGTGGCTACGGATGTTGCCGCACGTGGCTTACATATTGATTCTGTCACCCATGTGTTTAACTACGATTTACCTGATGATGCAGAAGACTATGTTCACCGTATTGGTCGAACCGGTCGTGCCGGACAAAGTGGTATTGCCATTAGTTTTGCCTGCGAAAAGTACGCGATGAACTTGCCGGATATTGAAAAATATATTCAGCATGCTATTCCTGTTACCGATTACGATGCAAGTGCCTTGCTTCATGATGTGAATGCGCCTAAACCAAGACGCAGACGCACACCAAATACGAGAAACTCGTCACGTCGTGGCAATGGTAAAGGTCGTGGCAACAGCGGTGGCAATAGAGGTAAACCGTCTAATCGCGGAAACAGTAACTAACATTCGAGACAATATGCAGGCAGAACTTCAGCACGACTCTGAAAGCTATGGCGAGTACTACGCCGCTGTAGACTTAGGCTCTAATAGCTTTCACATGGTCATTGTTCACGTTGTTAATGGTAGTGTTCAGATCATTGGCAAGGTGAAACAGAAAGTACGTTTAGCGGCAGGGTTGGATGACGACTTTGCACTAGATGAAATGAGCATGGAACGTGGTTGGCAATGCCTGCAAACCTTTTCCGAACGGTTACAAGATATTCCCCCCTCAAATATTAAGGTAGTGGCTACCGCTACCTTACGCCTTGCTACTAATGCCCAAGTGTTTATTGGGAAAGCCGAGCAAATTCTTAAGCATAAGCTCAACGTGATAAGCGGTGAGGAAGAAGCACGTCAGATTTATCTTGGCGTAGCCTATACCTCGGCGAATCAAGGTAATAGCTTAGTTATCGATATTGGTGGTGCCAGCACTGAAATTGTAATTGGCAACGACATGCAACCCATTCACTTAAAAAGTTTAGATATGGGTTGTGTAACCTTTATGGAGCGTTATTTCGATGGCGGTAAGATTACTGCCGAAAACTTCGAAAACGCTAAAAAAGCCGCGAAAGCGTTACTTTCACCCGTTGCGGACGCCTTTCTTTGTTTTGATTGGGAAAATTGCCTAGGTGCCTCTGGCACGCCGCAAGCCATTACTGAAATATTGGTGGCACAGGGCATTAGCGACTCAATACGCCTTGATTACCTTCACCACCTAGAAAAACAATGTGTTGAATGCGGTGAAATTGGCCAGCTTAACATTGAAGGTTTAGAAGAAAATCGCAAGGCTATTTTTCCTTCCGGCTTAGCCATTTTAATTAGCTTGTTCGAAGCGTTAGCCATTCAAAATATGAATATTTCTGGCGGTGCACTTCGCGAAGGGCTGATTTACGGCATGTTAGATAACATGCAGGAAAATGATCGTCGCGACCAAACGCTAAACCAAACGATGGCCCGTTACCATATCGATAAAGCCCAAGCGAATTCAGTGAAAAGTGTAGCAATCCAGCTGTGTTCGCAGCTATGTTCTCAGCAAAACATCTGTCATTTAGATACCGAAGCTATTCTAGGTGCAGCTGCAATACTCCATGAAACCGGCTTGCATATAGAGTATAAAAAGCACCATGAGCACGGCGCTTATATTCTGTCTTTTATTGATTTGCCGGGCTTCACACGCTTACAGCGGGCGGCTATTCGCGACCTTGTAGCCCATCATCGGTTAACCATTCCAACTGATGCGTTTAGCAATTATCATGATGACTCTCAGCCTATGCTGTTGGGTTTACTTAGGCTATTGCGTATTTCTGTGGTGCTGTGTTTGCGAAGACAAAACAAGCATATTCCCCATGTAGATTTAATCTGCGACGGTGATAAATGGGAAGTCTCCTTCCCTGAAGGCTGGCTGAAAGCCCACCCGCTAATTAACGCGGAATTAGCCAATGAAAGCTGGCTACAGCACAAAGCAGGCTGGGAACTTATCTGTAAATAATCAGTGCAGATTAAAATAAATAATAAAAAAATGGGATGCAACCTTAGGTAGCATCCCATTTTTGTTTTTCTGGTCGCTGTGTTACTTGCCTGCGAGAAGTGCGGCAGCTTTAGGGGCAAAGTAGGTAAGAATACCGTCTGCGCCAGCGCGCTTGAAAGCCAGTAAAGACTCTAGAATAACTGCGTCTTCGTTTAACCAACCGTTAGCAAATGCTGCTTGATGCATAGCATATTCGCCACTGACCTGATAAGCGAAGGTAGGTACCTTTAGCTCGTCTTTACAACGACGAACAATATCTAAATAGGGCATACCAGGCTTCACCATCACCATATCAGCTCCTTCTTGCACGTCTAAGGCAATTTCGTGTATGGCTTCATCGCTATTTGCAGGGTCCATTTGATAGGTTTTCTTGTTACCGCCTTTTATGTTCGCTGAAGAGCCCACAGCGTCGCGGAATGGCCCGTAATAGGCAGAGGCATACTTGGCTGAATACGCCATAATACAGGTGTTAATAAATCCCTGTCGCTCAAGTGCATCACGAATAACGCCAATGCGCCCATCCATCATGTCAGAAGGTGCAACAATATCTGCGCCTGCTTCGGCATGTGACAATGCTTGCTTGACCAACACATCGATGGTCACATCATTCATCACGTATCCGGCCTCATCCACCAAGCCATCTTGCCCGTGAGACGTAAAAGGGTCTAATGCAATATCCGACATTAACATCACATCTGGAAACTGAGCTTTTAATGCACGCATAGCCGTTTGTGCTAAGCCATCTGGGTTAAACGCTTCTTTAGCACACTCGGTTTTAAGTGACATGGGCGTAACGGGAAAAAGGGCTAGCGTACGAATACCGAGGGCTACCCACTTTGCCGTTTCTTCTAATAGTAAATCGATAGATAAACGCTCTACTCCTGGCATTGAAGGCACTTCTTCGCGCTGGCCGGTGCCAGGAAGCACGAATACAGGGTAAATAAGGTCGTTGGTTGTAAGACGTTGCTCGGCAACTAAATCTCGTAGTGCATCTTTTGCACGTAGGCGTCGCATACGGCGAGCCGGGAAGGAAGCATTCATAGTTTATCCTGAAAACGGTTTAAAAAGTACTTTATTTCGTCCTGATTCTTTCGCAGCATACAACTGCTCATCCGCTAACCGAAGTAGCGCCTCAGCATGTTCTTCGTCCGTGATAATGCCGGTGGTTAACCCAGCACTGATGGTTAGTTGTATTGCCTCCCCTTCAAACATGAGAGGGGAATTTTCGATACGCTCGCGTATTGCCTCAACAACATGCAAGGCACCTTCGCTGTCGGTATTCGGCAGAATAAGTGCAAATTCTTCCCCGCCTATTCGACATAAATCATCGGATAAACGAAGCAGCATACTTTGCATAACGCCCGTTATATGAATTAAACAGGCATCTCCGCCAGCATGACCGTATTTATCATTAATACGTTTAAAGTGGTCCACATCGATTACCGCTATAGACAAATGTGTTTGCTCGCGGCGGCATCGTCTGCCTTCTGATTTTAACTTTTTATCAAAGTGCCGACGATTATTAATCCCAGTAAGTGGGTCGATTGCCGTTAGGCGCTCTAATTCTTGATTAACTTCAGACAGTTCACGTAAAGTAATTTCAAGCTCTAACGTTCGTTCTTCAACTTTGTATTCTAAATCATCTTGGTAACGCTTTTGCACTTCTAGAAGAGCTTCTTGTGCCTTACTCGCCTGTTTTTCTTGTTCAAGGGCAAATGCTTGCGTAGAAATGAGTTCATCGTAACTATGACTATAATTAATTGCCAAAATAAGAGCTAAAATCACCGTTTCGACGGTACCAGCGATAATAAGCAAATAGCTCGTAGAAATGCCTAAATTGATTATATTCACGCTATCTAAGCTAACAATGAAGCCACTTAACAATAAAAATAACCACGCTACAGAGAAGTATCGGGCAATAGGCACGCCTTTAAGTGATAACCAACCACCTGTGAACATGGCCACAAACACGATTATCGACAACATGACTAAATAGAGTTTTATGGCAAAGGGATAGGGCAGCATTGTACTTGTGAAAATGCAGGCTCCAAATGCCCACGCAGCTACCTTGGAGATTTTATCTACTACAGGGCTAAATTCGGCAATAGGCAGCAAATGCCGCGAAAACAGTACAGCAAACAAAATCGTCGCATTGCCAAAAATGAGTACCGCCTTGCCCTGAAACCACGCCTGCTCGGACCATAAATAGGCATAGCCCAACCCCTGCAATGAGGCGAGGGTTAAGCCTAAGCTCAGTGCATAGCCGGTGTAGAATAAAAACGAGCGGTTCTTAGTAGTAAAAAATAAGAAGATATTGCTTATGACCATGGCACATAAGAAACCGAAAAACAGCCCTAATGCTAGATTTTGGCTTGCTGCATATTCTATAAATTCTTTTTCTTCCCACACCGCGATAGGCATGCGAATAGTGCCGCTAGATTCAACACGAACCACTACGGTTTGCGGTTTAGCACTTAAGGGCAAGGAAAACAGCGGGGTGTTATTCGCGATGGGGCGTACATTGAATGCGAGGTTATCTCCCGCTTGGTAGCGCACAGCAGGTGAACTTGCTAACGGCGGGTACACCGCAACATCAACACTATCTAGCAAGGCATAGTCAATCTCGAAAAGGTAACGTACCGCACGGGAATTATCGGGCGTAACAACAAAAGAGAACCAATGTACGTCACTGCTCATTCCTAAATTTACCGGCGACACCGCTGGTGTCCAAGTTTTTTGGGCGTTGTCAGCGGTTGTATCAAGAACTGTTTCAAAAGTTAACCGACCCTCGGGATCGTTTATAAAGGCTAACTGGGAAACCCGGCTATTTGTGGTCCGCTCAGGTACTACACTTAGTGCAACGAGCGCAAAAATCGATACCGCAACAACGGTAATAACGAAAAGATAAAGATCGTAATTGCGAACCTCTTGACGATTTATGTGCATTACCATTAATCACTAATACAAAACAAACGACAAGTATTAGCATAACTGCTATCTCGTAATTTATCAGGGGCAACCTGCATTAGTTCGCTAATTTGTTCACCGATATGGGGCAATAGCGCAGGCTCATTGTTACGTTTTCTTGGGCGTAAGGTTTTGGGGAATAAATAAGGGGCATCCGTTTCTAAAATGATACGTTCTAATGGAATGGTGGGTATGGCGTTACGAAGGGCTTCTCCGCGCTTTTCATCACATGCCCAGCCGGTAATACCAATATACAGCCCCATATCTAAATAGGTGTTTAGCTGCGTTGTATCACCCGTAAAACAGTGTGCAATACCGCCGCTAAGAGACGGCAGCACCTTTTGCAGGCAAGACACTTGTTGTTCAAACGCATCTCGCTCATGAAGATACACTGGCAAGTTCAATTCTACCGCCAGCGCGAGTTGGGCTTCGAACACACTTATTTGAACATCTGGAGGAGAAAAATTGCGATTAAAATCGAGCCCGCACTCCCCCACAGCCACCACGCCAGCATCGTTGGCCATGCTTCTTAAACGCGCGTAGTCACTTTCAACCACATCTTTCGCGTTATGGGGGTGTATGCCTAAGGTATAGCTGCAAATTTGCGGAAACTGCTGATGAAGTGCAGCTGCCGCATCCCACTCATTAGGGTGAGTGGTAATAATACACAGCCTGGAAACACCGGCGTCCACTGCATTTGAAATAATCTCTTGAGGATCAAATCTGCGATCTAATAGATTAACGCCAGCGTCGAACCAAGGCATATTATTTTACACGTTTTACTTTCATGCGTTTGTTCAGCCCTTCTTTTTTCAAATAGAAAGCACCTAACAACCCACGCTCAATTAGCACGGTTTCGCCTTCTTTTACCTTCAACGTTGTATCTGTAGTTTGCTGCCAAACCGAGCCGTTATCGAAGGTTAAAACAAACTTTCCGCGAGCAGTTTTCGTCAGCTTAGTTATCGTGCCTGCAAATGTGTCGGCTAAGGTTTCAGTTTTCACTTTGTGCTCTAAACCAAACTGTTCGTCTTTAGGCGCTGGGGTTTGGCTTACCGGTGCTTCACGGCGACGTTCAGAAGCCACGGCGGGTGTATTGTTAGGCATTGCAACGGGTATACCTGCCTGCGCACCTGAGAGACGATTTACTTGCTTTTCTACGCGGTCATAACACACTAAACGCTGAAGGCTATTTTTGGTTTCGCTGCATTTGGCTAGCGCTTCGCCTACGGTTTCTGCCTGTGCTAAAAAGGCACTAGAAGAGAGCATACTTACTAACAGTAGTAATGCACGTTTGTTCATGTTAAATCCTTTGTTTTACTTAATTGTTATTCGATTTCAGTGCCAGTTTGTTCTTCGCTGTCTCGGCGACCTTTACCCGCATACAAGCTACCTACGACAACACCTATCTCAAACAATATCCACATAGGAATAGCCAATAATGTTTGAGAAATAATATCCGGCGGCGTAAGCAACATGCCCACCACGAACGCACCAACAACCACATAAGGACGTTTGGCTCGAAGTGATTTTGCGTCGGTTACCCCTGTCCAGCACAGTAAGATAATGGCAATGGGAATTTCAAATGAGACCCCAAAAGCAAAGAAGAGTTTCAATACAAAATTAAGATAACTAGAGATGTCGGTACTAACCGTAACCCCTTCTGGTGCCACGCTATTGAAAAAGGCAAACGCGATTGGAAATACCACAAAATACGCAAATGCCATGCCCGCGTAGAACAATAAAGTACTTGAGAATAAAAGCGGTGCTACGAGCTTTTTCTCATTACGGTATAGCCCAGGCGCAACAAAGCCCCATACTTGATAAAGTACGTAGGGAATAGCGATAAAGAATGACAACACCAGCGTAAGTTTAAACGGTGCGAAAAAAGGTGAGGCTACATCGGTGGCAATCATGCTAGCGTTTTCTGGCATAGAATCTAGCAACGGCAATGCGAGCAATTGGTAGAGATCTTGCGAAAAGTACGCCAAACACAGAAATACCACCAGCACACTTAACAATGCTTTTAGAATGCGGCTACGAAGCTCAATTAAATGAGATATTAAATTGTTTGCGTCAGACATTTACTGTTTTTTATATGGTTCCTGAACCGACTCAGCTGCTTTTTTAAGCTCATCAACACTTTGTTCAAGCTCTGGCGAGAGATCTTTCAAGCCTTGCTGCTCAGCTTTCTTCAGGTTTTCGTGTAATTCGTGCACGCGCAACTGATGCTCAACTTCTTGCTTAAAGCCCGTTGCTGTATTTCGCACACTTCGAATAGTGTTAATGGTGGACCGCATGGCACCTGGCAAACGTTCTGGACCCAGTATTAACAAGGCCATCACACCAATTACTAATAGCTCCCAAAAGCCAATGTCAAACATCAGGATTTTTCTTTAACGTCGCTCTGCGTTTTTGTGGCAGCAGTGTCAGCGGTGTCTGTGTCTTCTACCTGCTTCTTCTGCTCGAAATCGGCATCTTGTTCGCTATCAGTGACTGCTTTTTTAAAGCCTTTGATTGCGCCACCTAAATCGGTGCCAATCCCTTTCAAACGTTTAGTGCCAAAAAGTAAAACTACAATTACTAAGATAATAAGTAACTGCCAGATTCCAATACCGCCCATAAAAATAATCTCCGATACAACAGTTAGGACAGTATGCCACCCAAAGCGCTAGCTTTCACGTGAATATTTGCGTGGATGAATAATCGTTGACGTTTATTATCACAACACGCATCCTGATGGTAATTAATTGATACGGATATCATTTCACCGCGTAATCGATAGAGGGAGTTTGGGTTGTTATGTTGTGTTTAGCTGTCTCATTGTGTTTATTACTTACCAACCAAAGTGATAACCAGCCTATTCCTACCCGCGAGGTGGTGAATAATGCGCAAAATAATGTTGAATCTCATCAACCTATGCAATGGTTTGATGTGTGGCAACGCAGCTTCACCGACTCTATGGACTTTACCGTCAGTAAGTTCGATGGCTTGTTCTCCGATGGTTCACAAAGCAAAGAAAAGGCGAAAGCAGAAGGTCGAATTCAACTTAGCTGGGAGCCTAGAACCCGAGATATCGCAGAAACCGATCTTAGGTTTCGTATTCGTGTTTCACTTCCCCACTTGGAAAACCGCGTAGATTTACTTTTAAGTGACAATGAAGATGAAACCCAAAGTGACACCATAAAAGCGGCACGCTCACCGTCATTAGGAAGGCAAGATAACACCACTATTTCCCTGCGGTTTCGCCCCGACATAAACTCTCACTATTCATTTCGTGTGGGAGCAGGCAGACGCGACCAGCTGTATGTAAAGGCTCGCTACCGCGATGCCTATGCATTTAACTCCCATTGGGCCATGCTTTACGATACTGAAATATATCAATACACACGGGATCAATTTGGCGCAGAGCTGGGCACCTCTATTCAGCATGTCAGTCGCAGCAATATTGTCTCTCGGCTAAATAACCGCTTTTATTTTCGTGACAAAAGTAACGACTGGTTGTGGCGACACGAGTTACAACACTTGTACCCTATCAATAATAACAATGCCTTGGTTTACAGCCTTATGGTGGAAGGGTTGAACAAACCTACCTATCAAGTAGAAGAGGTTTATACAGGGTTACGTTGGCGTAGTAACCCAATTAGAGAATGGCTTTATTTCGAGGTAGAACCCTTTGTACTCTGGCTTCGAAGTGAAGACTTCTCACCTTCTTACGGTATGGCGCTTCGTTTAGAGGCCTATTACGGAAAAGGCGAGTAACTCTCGTTACTCGCCTTGAGTACATTATCAATAAACTTACTTAGTGATTACCTGTTACGGGCGTAATGCGCGCTCACCTCGTGCTAAACCACACACGCCGGTGCGTGATGATTCAATCACTTCAGCACATTGAGCCATAGTGGCCGCAAAAGCATCTAGTTTGTCGGTAGTGCCCGTGATTTCAATGGTGTAGTTATTCGCATGAACATCTAAAATGCGTCCACGGAAAATATCACTATTGCGCTTTACTTCAGCACGTACTGATTCAGTGCGAGTAGCCACTTTAATTAGCATTAACTCGCGCTCAATATGCGTGCCTTCAGTAAGGTCTACTACTTTAAGCACATCAATAAGCTTATTCACTTGCTTAGTAATCTGCTCAATGACTTTATCATCACCATGAGTAATGATGGTAAGACGCGACAAGCTGCCATCGTCAGTAGGTGCTACACATAACGAGTCTACGTTGTAGCCGCGCTGTGAGAAAACACCCACAATACGTGATAACGCGCCAGGGGCGTTTTCCATTAATACTGAAATAATACGTTTCATCAGGTTCGCTCCGTCTTACTTAAGCGCATATCATCCATAGCGCCAAACTTAATTTGCATTGGATATACGTGCTCGTTTTGGTCTACCGCAATGTCCATAAACACGAGGCGATCTGTAAGACTGAAACATTTCTCCATAGCTGCATCTAATTCGTCTAATTTATCTACTTTGATACCTACATGGCCATAAGACTCAGCAAGTTTCACGAAGTCTGGCATAGAGTCCATGTATGAATGCGAGTGACGACCTTTATAAATCATATCTTGCCACTGACGAACCATACCTAGCGCTCGGTTGTTCAAAGTAATGATTTTAATCGGTAGGTTGTACTGCAAACAGGTAGACAACTCTTGAATATTCATTTGAATACTACCGTCGCCTGTTACCACGACAGAAGTAGACTCAGGATGTGCAAACTGCACGCCCATTGCTGCTGGCAAACCAAAACCCATGGTGCCTAAGCCACCTGAGTTGATCCACTGGCGAGGCTTATCAAACGGGTAATACAAGGCCGCAAACATCTGATGCTGACCAACGTCAGAGCTAACATAAGCTTCACCATTGGTGTGCTTATAAATAGACTGAATAACTTGCTGTGGCTTGATTACCGTATCGCCTTGCTCGTAGTTCAAACATTCACGAGAGCGCCACTGAGTAATTTGTTGCCACCAATCGGCTAGCTTCTCTTTTTGACCAGACAGGTCTTTATTAACAAGCTGCTCTAAAATTTGGTCGAGTACTTTGTCTACCGAGCCAACCACCGGAATATGCGCGTTGATGGTTTTAGAAATAGACGCAGGGTCGATATCGACGTGAATTATATCGGCATGCGGGCAGAATTTATCTACGTTGTTGGTAACGCGGTCATCAAAACGTGCCCCTAAGGCAATAATGCAGTCGGCATTATGCATAGTTTTGTTTGCTTCAAGTGTGCCATGCATACCTAGCATACCCACGAACTGCTCGTGTGTGCCTGGCATGGCGCCTAAGCCCATAAGCGTACAGGTAACCGGTGCATTCAACTTCTCAGCTAATTCAATAACACGTGATGACGCTTCAGAAGTAACCGCACCGCCACCAACATAAAGTACTGGACGTTCGGCTTTCATCAATGAAGCGACTGCTTTTTTAATTTGCTTAGTATGCCCACGCTCGGTTGGGTTATACGAACGCATGGTTACATCAGTTGGAAACACATAAGGATGATCTTCAGCAACATTTACAATGTCTTTGGGTAAATCGACTACCACTGGACCTGGGCGGCCCGTGTTTGCAATGTAATAGGCTTTTGCAATCGCTTCTGGAATATCTACTGCACGCTTAACTAAGAAGCTGTGCTTAACAATAGGGCGAGAACACCCCACCATATCGGTTTCTTGGAAAGCATCTTCACCGATATGCTTTGAAGGAACTTGGCCTGACAACACAACCATTGGAATTGAATCCATATAGGCAGTCGCAATACCAGTAATGGTATTGGTTGCACCTGGTCCGGAGGTGACGAGGACTGTGCCGGTTTTGCCAGTTGAACGTGCATAACCATCCGCCATATGAGCGGCTGCCTGTTCATGACGTACGAGGACATGTTCGACATCTTCTTGCGCATATAAAGCGTCATAAATGTCTAGTACGGCACCACCGGGGTAGCCGAACACATGTGTTACTCCTACATCTTTTAGCGCTTCTACCACCATGGCAGCGCCCGACATCATTTTCACAGTACTATCTCCTGTATCGGTTTGGTGTATTGTCAGCGAATGTTGACGATGAGCGGACTATAACGAAGGACGTAGGAAGATAAAACAGCAAACCGCACAAAAGTGAGATATATATCCCAATATTCAAGATAAATAGGATAAACCTTTCGATATGATGAAATTAATAGCCATTATTAGGATAGCCTTCACAAGAAATTAACAACTAATCGTCATCAATGTCTATTTCAAGGTCACTATTATCATCTATTCCCATATTATCGTCTGCATATTCTGTTACAGCGCGCTTAGAACCATAAATACTGGCCGCTTTTGGCCGGTTGATTCGGGTTTGATATTTGACCCACGCTTTAGCTTGAGGTGTTTGCGGCTCACATTGCCCAAGCGCAGCATTAAGATAATTTATTTCAATGTCTGAACTAGGTTCAATCTTGCCATCGACTAAAGCTGCAAACAAACTACCATGGGCTTGCAATAACTTGCTTTCAGAAATTGAAAAATCACCGGAGCGTGCAAAACCATAAGGGTAATGCTTTTTATCAGCAAACGGACGGTTAATCAGTTTCTCTCTGGATAACGTTGTCATATGACCCCCTATCTCAGCCTTTCTAGCTATTATCATACTCCGCATCGTGCGCCGATGAGGAACCATTAACCGCGCGACTGTGCCGCTTGGCTCATTACACTGATAATTAGATAGTTGGGATCAACAATGCTGTCAAACAGAAAAACGTGATAAAAGAAAACTTAATAAAACTGTAAAATGCATAGAGAGAACAGGTGCGCTGCATAAGCAACGCACATGGGGTAATCAGCCTATTTTGAGATATGATACTACTTTCGGCTTTTCGGTACCCAAGCCCAAATCATTTCACACAGAACCGGTTCAATGCCTTGGGCATCCGTTACTTTAACGGCTACCGTCACTTCACCTTTTTCTTGTGTTTGCATTAATGCTATTTGTTCATCCGTAAGATGCGCTACCGCGTGCATATCACCTTGCGCGCGCTTCACATATTTGAAATTCATTTCTTTGATAAGCGGCAACTTATCACCAGGTAGGTTAACACCAACAACAAAGCCGGTAGATGACTCGGCCAAAAGTGCCATAGCGGCGGCGTGTACACTACCAATGTGGTTTTGCGCCTTCTTGTAGTTTTTTTGACGGAAAGTAACTGATTTTAAATCCGTTTCTAAAATATCAACGCCCACCGTACCCGTTAGTTTCACTTTATAACGGAACATCCACGTTAGCATTCGCTGGCGCAGCCAGGTGGGGTATGTATTTGCTTTTTTTGCAAAGGCGCGAAGTGGATTAGCAACTGCCATGAAACTCTCTCTGATTTAAAACTTCTGGTTAGACCAGTTAGATTAAGCGCACGCTGCTAACGATGCAAGTCATTTTAACAATAGCCTAACATTTTTTGGAGGTGCACCGTGTGTGCTTCATAATGTTTCCAGCGTCCAATAGAGCGAGTATTAATGGGCTCTCTCACTTGTACTTTACTCGCGGTCGATACTGGCAATGTATTTTTATCTACATCGATACACTGTGCTTCCCAAGGTAGATTGCAATAAGACAACAGCTCTGCCACCTCTTTTTGAGGATTATTAACTAGGGCCTCGTACGACTGCACCCTAATTTGCTCAGGAAAAGCGGTCTGAAATTCAGCGATTAAATCACAAAATCCGGTATAGAGCTCCCCAATAGTATCTAGGCTATAGGCGTAGGCGTAATACGGACTATTAATAGAAAATAGTTGTCGATAGTTTCCCACACACGTGTCCATAGCGTCTCGCATAAGACAGACTATCTTTGCATTGGGTAAGGCTTGCCGAATTAAGTTAATGTAGAAAAAGTTGAAAGGTAGCTTGTCGACTAAGCGTTCGCCTTGTTGATGTAAATAAGCGGTGCGCTCAATGTATAAGCGCCCTATCGCTTCTTTGTCGATATTTTCTGCCGCTTGTAAGGTGGGCAAATCAAGTACATGGGCAGACTTGGTTTTGGTTAACGTTTTTACCGCCACACCGAAATCTTGTAGCTCTCCCCCAGAGGCGACACTACTATGGTGACTTAAAATGCGCTCCACCAGCGTTGTGCCAGAGCGTGGCATACCAATAACGAAAATTGGCGAGTCGCTTTGCTCTCCTATCCCACCAGCGGTGGTCTGCTGTAGGTCTGATTTTAAATAGTCAAAGATACGGTTAAAGCTATCTCGAGACTGCAAACTCGCTTGGCGCTGGGGCGCTTTTGCCTGCTTAAGCGCATTAAACGCACTATCATAATCACCTATTGCTTCATATTCTTTTGCTAGCGCATGACCAATATGCAACTGGCCTTCTGTAGTGATTTTCTTTTTGCCTTTAACCGATTCGTCGCCGAAGTCAGCAACAACGCGCTGCAATCGGGCAATATGGTTGTCTGATTTCGATACTTTACCTAAATCAGATAACGCAAAATGAGCCTGATAAAAATCAGGTGCCAATGTAATCGCTGTTTCAAAGTGCTTTCTGGCTTGAGTAAAGTTGCCAGCAAATTTACTGCTTACTGCGAAGTTGTAATGGTATTGCGCATTAGTAGCGTCTATCTTCAAAGCTTTTGTAAAGTACTCCAACGCCTTAGCATGTAACCCTACTCTGCTTAATGCCACGCCTACTGTATCTAAATCTAGCGCTCGTGTTAACGCTTCAGGTAATGCATTTTCACTTGCTGCTAGCGACTTAGCCATATCACCACGCAACGCAAAGCATTTTGCTAAGTATGCAAAGGTGATAGGACGGCTTTCAATCGTATTGGATTTTTCTAACAGAAGAATAGCTTTGTCTATTTGGGTAATTTCAATATGCAATACACCTAACAAAAAGTAGGCATGAGGATGGTCGCCAAAGCCTTTGATGACATCTACGCAGCACTGATGTGCTTGGGTGTAATTGCGCTGATTTAAAAAACGAACTGCGTCTTCTAATAATTGATTGGGTGTATTCATTACTGCTCTTAAAAGTAAAAAGGCACTCAGTAGAGTGCCTTTGCATAGTCGAATAAATCTAACTTATCACATACCGAATTGGTAATTGAACTTCAACCCAATAGTACGAGGCGTTAGTAAATAATGTCCGTAGTTACGCTGAATGTCAGTACCGTTTGGATCTAATACGCTATCAAACGCACCTAAACCAATATCACCAACATTTCTACGAGTAGACGTAAACGCGTACTTGTCGAATAAGTTGTCGATGTATAAGGTAACTGACCAATCATCATCTGATATACGGGCAGTTAGGTTACTTACTGCATAACCAGGTAAGGCCTCACCATCTTGGCGCAAGCCAACTGTGGTATAAATATCGCTTTGTGCGGTTATACCGTAGTTAATATCAAGCATTTTATCATCTAAGATTTCTTGGCTGTAAGTTACACCTAATGAAAACTGGTGTTCAGCTGTACCTGGCAATCTATCGCCATCTTTACCATCGTAATAGTCTTGCAGCTCTGTTCCTTGCTCGTCTATTACGCCAAATAAGAAAGGCGCATCTGCGGTAAGTTCAGCTTTCGTATAAGCATAAGTCGCGTAAGCTCTTATGTTGTCAGTTATGATACCCCGAAAGGATAGCTCTGCACCTTTAGACTCTGCACCTTCAGCATTAACGGTAATCGGTTGCTGACCATTAACCGTAGCACCAGACACTTGAGGATCTTCCCAGTCCACAAAGAAAAGTGCACTATTCATTTGAAGTCTGTTATCGAAGAAGCTCGTCTTCACTCCAAGTTCATAGTTAGTGGTTGTATCGGCTTCATACAACTGTTCTTCTGGTAAGGCACAAACAATTTGGTTATTGAGGTCGTCTACATTTTCGGGACACGCTGCAGTACCATTTGCTCCACCAATACGAAATCCTTCACTGATGGTTACATAAGCCATCGTATCGCCAGTAAACTGGTAGCTTGTATTAAATTTAAATAAAGTGCCACTGTCGTCAGCAGACTCTTCGCTAAAATCTAGAACAATAGAATCTGACTCTCGACCACCGAAAACCGTATTATACAGAGGTAAATCGGTAGCCGAACGGGTGAATATTTCATACTCATAAGCCCGCAGACCAAGTGTTACATCCCACTTATCTGTAACTTCATAGGAGAGCTCACCGAATAAGGCTTTTTCGGTAACCTCTGAGTGAGATACTGAGAAATACTCTAAGTCATCTGGGCGATAGTTACCTTCTACGCCCCATACATCAATAGCGTACTCATCGAAGTTTGGAGTAAATTCTTTACTGCTTCCATCACTATCTAAATCGTAGTAAAAACCACCCACAATCCATGAAAGTGGGCCATCAGACTGTGAAACAAGACGAAGTTCTTGGGTAAATATAGAACGCTCATCAATCTCTTCTGTGTAGGCAGAGAAAGCTGGGAATTCTTCGTAACTGTAATCAAGTCGAATCAGTAAGTCGGTTTGATCTCGTTGACCTTCAGCTTCAAAATCAGAAATACCTGTAGCAGAAACAAGCTCAGCAAAGCCAAGGTCAGCTTTAACTTCTAAACTCAACAACGAATCTTCTTTATCTCTAGGCTCTTCATAACGATAAGCAGACTCATACTTGCCTACCAAGTCACTTAGTGGGTTTTCATCTGATAGCGCGTTGTAATGGCTAATAGAACGGCCTTCTACTTCTTGTTTCTGATAGAAATAAGTAAGGGTAGTATCAAGCCAATCTGTGGGTAACCAACGTACCGCGATACGACCTGTTAAGGTATCTTCGCCATTAGCATCTTCTACTTGCTTAATGTTTTCGCTAACCGCTTCGCTGTCTGACCAATCTGGATCGGGAAGAGAAACACCGCCTTCTTGCACCACGTAGTTATAATCTAAATAGCCGGGGTTATTATAATAATTTAGTGAAGCACGAACACCGAGCACACCTTCAATAATAGGCGCATTGAAAACAAAACTACCTTCGCCCCCTAGTGAGTCACTTTCTTTAATACTAAATACATCAGCCGTTACTTCGCCTGATGTGAAATCCAGATCAACCGCTTTCGGAATATAACGAATTGCGCCGCCTAAAGTACCTGCACCGTATAGCGTCCCTTGAGGACCGATGAGTACCTCTACGCGGTCTACGTCAAGTAAACGCATATTTAAAAACAGCGGGATATCACCGAAATATGTTGCTACTGTGCCGCCATCAGAGCTAGGCCCAGAAGAGTTAGTATTCAAGCCACGAACGATAATAGGTGAATCGCTACGTCCACCTTGATCGGTAACCGTAAGACCTGGCACCCAGCGCGCTACTGAGTCTAAGTCTTCAATATTTTGTTGAGCCAACACGTCCGATGTTAAGGCAGAGATATTAATTGGAACTTCCTGCAAAGAGCCGCTTCGGCGTGTTGCAGTTACTTCAATTTTTTCTACTTGTTGTTCATTTACAGTAACTTCTTGGGCGACTACCGCAGTACTACTTAAAGCAGTAAATACAGCGCCGGCAACCAAAGAGTACCCGAAGGTGCTGCCTTTATAGTGCATACTAGTGTGTTCTCCTGGCGTGGCTTCTATCTAATACCCGTTAATTTTATTGTTGGGTACGTGCATCAATATTTTCAGCATGATCCATAGCAGAATCTGTGCCGTGTAGGGCGCGCATTCTAAAGCAAAACTGTATTAATACTTATTGTTTTTTGAATAAATATGCTCTATTACCGCGCATGCATGCACAAAATGTGAATTAAGAGTAACAAGCAACGGATTTAATGCAGTATTAGCAATTGATATATATAGGCTTTTATAGATTATCACCAAAACAGTGAGAGTATGCTCGCACACGGTGCAAAATTGCAGGAATAAAAACCCATTCAAAAAAAGGGCTTTTAAAAGGGTGTAAAAAGAGAAAATTTACACTCGCTTATGCTAAAAAGTGCATTATTGGCATGAATAAACGTAGAAAGCTTAAATAAGGCAGAAAGTTTAAGCAGAGAGATAATTTAAATTGATTACTAAGATATGAAAATTTGGAGCGGGAAACGAGATTCGAACTCGCGACCCCGACCTTGGCAAGGTCGTGCTCTACCAACTGAGCTATTCCCGCATAGAGT